>Ga0206954_1030_pt2 | contig 31518 bp, 29 predicted proteins | sample Alteio_BWOrgHeat_37_FD_153250 | JGI IMG/M metagenome (GOLD analysis project Ga0206954, IMG submission 153250) | Enriched cells from forest soil in Barre Woods Harvard Forest LTER site, Petersham, Massachusetts, United States -... | ecosystem: Environmental > Terrestrial > Soil > Temperate forest >...
GGCCGCACCCGCAAGACCATCCCGTCCCGTCCGTGCGCCGACATAGAAAACGGGGTTGTCGACGCCGGTAGCCGCGCCTCGCCGAATCTCGTCAATGCGCAGCGTGCCAAGGCAGAAGACATTGACCAACGGATTGCCGTCATACGATGCATCAAAATAAATCTCCCCGCCAACCGTAGGTACGCCGATGCAATTACCGTAATGGGCAATACCTGCAACTACTCCGGTGAGCAGGCGGCGATTCGTTGAGGCCTGCGGCGCTTCGGGTCGGATGTCGCCAAAGCGGAGCGAATTAAGCAGAAAGACTGGCCGTGCGCCCATGGTGAAGATATCGCGTAAAATTCCGCCGACGCCAGTGGCCGCACCTTGAAACGGCTCAACCGCGCTCGGGTGATTGTGCGATTCCATCTTGAACGCAATGCCCCAGCCATCGCCAATGTCGATGACGCCTGCATTTTCTTCGCCTGCCTTGACCAGCACGCGCGGTCCGGTGGTGGGAAATTTTCTCAGCTCGATCCGCGAATTTTTATAGGAGCAATGCTCACTCCACATCACGGAGAAAATGCCGAGTTCGGTAAAGTTCGGATCGCGTCCGAGAATGGCCTGAATGCGCGCATATTCCTCCGGCGTGATGCCGTGCTTGGCAATGAGTTCGGGAGTGATGGCGGGATCGGACATGAGGGAAAATTTTAACAGGAAAACTGGAGGAGGCCTAAACTTTTTGCAGGCCATACCTGGGCCTGGGCTCACGGAATCCAATTTTGGGCTTTGGCGGATCGGGTGGCGGCTGGAGAAGAGGAAGAAGCTTCTGGTAAATATCGCGCAGGGCGGCGTTGTGCTGAAGCAGCGTCTTGTCGATCTCGGCCAATCTTTTGAGGATAGCCTCATTGGCGGCCAAAACTTCACGCTGCTGGATGAAGGCTCGAACGATATAAACGCTCATGGCCACGGCTTGAGGACTATTTAAGACATTGGCTGCCATGATTGCGCCGTGCTCGGTGAAAGCAAATGGGAGATATTTTATATTTTCACCGCGCTTCAAGATCGCAATTTGCGATGTTGAACAGGCAACTGCCTCAAGTCGAGTAAGTTGAAACATGAAGTCGCTCGGAAATCTGGCCTTGTTTCGCTTGACTGCCTCATTCAGACGGGAGGTTGGGACACTATATAACTTCGCCAAATTAGCCGCCAAAATAACGCGCTGGCCTCTGATCATGTGGATCAACGGCAGGATATTTTGGGTGGAAGGAGTGGAATCGCTCATGTCATCTGTAAGGTCAAAATTTGTGACCTCAAACAATTTTCATGCCGCCTGGGCGAGCGGAACGCCCTCGCTGGCAAGAATGGAGGTGAAAAGGGCGAGACCGTCATCGCTACCAAGGATTTTTTCCGAGGCACGTTCCGGGTGAGGCATTAAACCGAGAACATTGCCTTCACGGTTGGTGATGCCCGCGATGTGGCGGCGCGAACCGTTAGGGTTCGATTCGGGTGTGGTGCGGCCCTGGGTATCGCTGTAGGTGAAGAGTACCTGCTGGTGGACGAAGAGCGAATCGAGCGTTGCTTCGTCCGCCACGTAGTGGCCTTCGCCGTGGGCAATGGGCAGGCGCAAGACTTGGCCGGTGAGGTAGTCGCGTGTGAACCGGCTGTTGGGATGTTCCACCCGCACGGGGATGGTTTCGCAACGAAACCGAAGGCTCGTGTTGCGCACCAGCACGCCGGGCAGCAGGCCCGCTTCGCAAAGAATCTGGAAGCCGTTGCAGATGCCGAGGATCGTTTTGCCTCGAACGGCGGCTTCTTTCACCGCGGGCATGATGGGCGAAAAGCGGGCAATGGCGCCGCAGCGGAGATAGTCGCCGTAGGAAAAGCCGCCGGGCAGCACAATGGCATCGGCTCCGTTCAGGGAAGTGTCTTTATGCCAGATATAACCGACCTCCTGCCCCAGGACATTTTTTAGAACATGGAGAACATCCTGGTCGCAATTGGAACCTGGAAATTGAATGACGGCCCAGCGCATGGCTTATTTCTTTTTGGTTTTCTTGGCCTTCTTGGCCGCTTTTTTCGCCGCTTTCTTTTCCGCTTTGGTCAGTTTGATTTTCTTCGCGGTTTTTGGGGCTGCGGGTTTGACTTTGGCTACGGCTTTTTTCACCACTTTTTTGGCGACGGGTTTTGCTGCGGCTGGCTTTTTCGCTTTTTCCTTACTGCCATCGAGAGTGAGGACATAGTCTTCGATGACTGGATTGGAGAGGAGGTCCCGGCAAATGGTTTCCAGTTCGGTGCGGGTTTGGGCGAGATTGTCGGCGTCGACTTCCAGCTCGATGAATTTGCCGACGTGGGCCTGTTTGACCGTGGAGACACCGAGGTGCTCGATGGCGCGCTGGACCGCGTCTCCCTGGGGATCGAAGATGCTGGCGCGGGGTCGGATGATGACTTGGGCTCGGATCATGATGGTTAATTTTTATCAATTAATTTTGACATAAGCAATCTGTCATCCTGAGCCTGTCGAAGGATCAGCTCCCAAGAGAGATGCGATTATTTTTCAGAGGCTGATCCCTCGACAATTCTTCGACTCCACTCCGCTTCGCTCAGAATGACGTTTTGCTAGAGCATTTTAAGTAAAACCATGGCCGTTTGGTAAGAGCATCCGCGACCTGAACCTCAGCACAAGCCGAAGGCTTGCCAGCAGGGTAGCCGGTGGTAAGACCGCGTAGCGGTCGCCACCACCGGAAAGCATTCCCCAAAAACCGACCCCGGCAGGGGTCGTAGAGTTCTGGCACCCCTGCCGGGGTGCGGTCTTCTGGGCATCTTTTCCGGTGGTGTCGCGCCCTTCGTGCGCTCAACCACCGGCTAGGGTTCTGACAAGCCTCCGGCTTGTTGCAGCCTAACGATCCTGGCGCTATTAGTTCGCGAATCTGGCCATGTCTTTATTTAAAATGCTTTAGCAGCGGTTCCCTCCGGGAATGGCTCGGGATGACGGAAGGGTAACGGCCGGATTTTCGGAAAAACGGAATCATCCCACCACAAAATTAATCAGTTTGTCGGGGACGACGATGACTTTCTTGACCGTTTTGCCAGCGGTCCATTCGGCGAAGGCGGGCAGGGCACAGGCGGCGGCCTCGATGATTTCTTTCGAGGAACCGGCGGGGACGGTGACATGGCCGCGGACCTTGCCGTTGACCTGAAAAACGATTTCCGATTCGCTTTTGATGAGATACTTCGCATCGGCCTGGGGCCACGGTTCGTAGGCGAGCGTCTTGGCGTGGCCGAGCTGCCGCCAAAGTTCCTCGGCCATGTGGGGTGCGAAGGGGGCGAGCAGCAGTAGCAGCGTCTCAATCGCGGCGCGGGGGCGGACGGTCTCCTTGGTCAGGTCGTTGACCAGGACCATGAGGGCCGAGATGGCGGTGTTGAACTGGAGTTTCTCGACGTCGTCGGTGACTTTCTGGATCGCGGCATGGAGGCTGCGAAGCAGCTCGGCGGAAGGCGCGACATCGGTGACTTTGGCGGGCGCGAAGTGCCATTCGCCTTCCTGGTTTTCCTCCATGACGAGACGCCAGACACGGCCAAGGAAACGGTAGACGCCCTCGACACCGGTGGTGGACCACGGCTTCATTTGTTCGAGCGGGCCGAGGAACATCTCGAAGAGGCGGAGCGTGTCGGCCCCGTACTCCGTGACGACGTCGTCGGGATTGACGACGTTGCCCCAGGACTTGGACATCTTGCGGTTGTCCTCGCCGAGGATGATGCCCTGGTTGACCAGTTTGTGAAATGGCTCGGGCGTGGAGACGACCTTGAGATCAAAGAGGACTTTGTGCCAGAAGCGGGCGTAGAGGAGATGGAGCACGGCATGCTCCGCGCCGCCGATGTAGAGATCGATGCCCTTGTCGCCCATCCAATATTTTTCGACGGCGGGGTCGATCAGTTTGGCGTCGTTTTTCGGATCGCAGTAGCGGAGGTAGTACCAGCATGAGCCAGCCCATTGGGGCATGGTGTTGGTTTCGCGTGTGCGTCCATCGGGAAGTTTCAGCCATTCTTTCGCTTTGGCCAGCGGCGCGTGGCCTTCGGGGGTCGGCTTGTAATCGTCGAGTTCGGGGAGGGTGAGCGGTAGCTCGCTTTCGGGGATGACGTCGTGCTGGTCACCTTTCCAGACGACAGGGAACGGCTCGCCCCAGTAGCGTTGGCGGGAGAAGAGCCAGTCGCGGAGTTTGTATTGGATGCGGCGAGTGCCGAGTTTCTTTTCTTCGAGCCAGTCGATTATTTTGGCTTTGGCTTCGGCGGTGGGGAGGCCGTCGAGGAAGCTGGAGTTGATGGCGGTGCCTTCGCCAGTGAAAGGCAGCGTCTTCTCAAAATGTTTCTCAGGTTGTTCTAAGTAGATTTTTTTGAGCTCTACCTGTGAATATCTGTCAGATTCTCCTGGAATTCTAAGAAACCAATCTGGCGCCCTATAAGGATATTCACTGGGTAAAACCACTGGGCGAACAAATAAGGCCAAGTCATTCTTATCATGTGTGATTACGTCTCGGGCAAATTCGTAATCTCTCCAATCATGCGCGGGGACGGCCATGATGGCACCGGTGCCGTAGCCCATGAGGACGTAATCGGCGATCCAGACCGGAATTTTCTGGTCGTTGACCGGATTAATCGCGTAAGCGCCGGTGAAGACGCCGGTTTTGCCTTTGGCGAGATCGGTGCGTTCGAGGTCGCTTTTGTTGGCGACTTCGGCCTGGTACTTTTTCACCGCGTCGCGTTGGGCGGGCGTGGTGATTTTTTCGACGAGCGGATGCTCAGGCGAGAGGACCATGTAAGTTGCGCCGAAGAGGGTGTCGGGGCGGGTGGTGAAGACGGTTATGGTGTCCGAAGCTTGCGGGTGACCTCCTGTCGCCTTCGGCGACCCGGACAACAAGTTGTCCGGGCCACCCGAGGAAGAGACAGGAAAATGGACCTCAGCGCCTTCGCTACGGCCGATCCAGTTGCGCTGCATTTCCTTGAGCGATTCGGGCCAATCTAAACCTTCGAGATCATCTAATAATTTCTGAGCGTAGGCGGTGATTTTTAACATCCACTGGCGGAGAGGACGGCGCTCGACGGGATGGTTGCCCCGCTCAGAACGGGGGCCTTCTTCGGTCTGGAGGATTTCCTCATTGGCCAGAACGGTGCCCAAAGCAGGGCAATACCAGACCGGCGCGTTGGAGACGTAGGCGAGTCCCTTTTTATAAAGTTGAATGAAGATCCACTGGGTCCATTTATAATAGGCGGGGTCGGTGGTATTAACTTCTCGCGACCAGTCGTAGGAAAATCCGAGTGCCTGGATCTGTCGGCGAAAATTGGCGATATTTTGCTCGGTGGTGATGCGCGGATGGGTGCCGGTCTGGACGGCGTATTGTTCAGCGGGTAAACCAAAAGCATCCCAACCCATCGGATGAAGAACGTTAAAGCCCTTCATGCGCTTCTGGCGGGAGATGATATCGGTAGCAATCCAGCCTTCGGGGTGGCCGACGTGGAGTCCCGCGCCGGAGGGGTAGGGGAACATGTCGAGGGCGTAGAATTTTGGCTTCTCGCTGCCCGGTTCGCCCGGATTTGCGGCCCGGAAAGTGCTCTCATCGCGCCAATATTTCTGCCAGGCGGGCTCAAAAGCGGCAAAAGGGAATTGCTTGCGTACTTGCATGGTGGAGGAAGAAAGAAGGTAGGAGGATAGCAGGAGAAGTGAAAGACAGGAATTGCGGGAGCGAAAGAGTTCGCTACGCTTCGACGGAATTTGAATGAAACTATGAAGAAGAAAACGTTATGTATCGCCACACGCAATCCGCACAAGGTGGAGGAAATGATTCCTCCGCTGGCGCCTTTTTGGAGGGTGACCAGTTCCGAGGATTATCCGGAGATGGAGGAGATCGAGGAAACCGGCGACACCTTTCTGGCCAACGCCACCCTGAAAGCGATGACGACGTCGATGATGATTTCCGATTACGTCCTGGCGGATGATTCCGGGTTGGAGGTCGATGCGCTCGGCGGCGCGCCCGGTGTTTTTTCGGCGCGGTATGGAGGTATTCCCTCCTCAACTGAAAAGAACAACGCAAAGCTGCTGGAGGAATTGGAGCGGGTCAAAGCGATCAAACCGGAACAGCGGAGTGCTCGTTACCGATGTATTCTGGTCCTGGCGGAAAGGGGCCGGGTCCTGGGCAGTTTTGACGGTACGTGCGAAGGGGTGATCACCCCGGTAGCCAAGGGGACGAATGGCTTTGGTTACGACCCGCTTTTCATCCCGCAGGGCTACGAGGAAACTTTTGGCGAACTGGCTGAAAAGATAAAGATGAGCCTGAGTCACCGCGCCATCGCGCTGCAGAAGTTCGTGGAGTGGTGTAAGGAAAATATGTAAAGGCAACCGATCAAAGGTTTTTTCTTGCTTGCTCCAGCAAGTTGGGCTCTACAACCTCCACAGACAGGTAGTTATCTCAACTTCATTTTTAACATTAATTGGAAGCCTCTATGGATGACACTACACTTACCCTGCAAACTCTGACATCGCCCAAGGAAAAAACTTATTTCCAGGTCATAGTGGTTGTTTCCGTCATCCTATGGATACTTCTTTGCGTAGGTATTATCTATGCGCTGATCGGAGCCTTGATCGCTTGGATCGCCAATGGATTGCTGATCGCCAAGCTTAAGTCGGAATCGGTATTGGTGGATGAAAAACAATATTCTGAATTTCACGCCACCTTCCTCCAGGTTTGCCAGCGGCTCAATGTTACAGAGATTCCACATCTCTATATTCTGCAGGCGGGGGGAATTCTCAATGCGTTTGCCACGCGGCATTCGGGCCGCCATTTCGTGGTGGTAAATTCGAGTTTTCTGGAAGCCACCGGTCCTTCATCTCCTCAAATCCGCTTTTTACTTGGTCACGAACTGGGCCACATCGAAAGAAACCATATCGTGAAGCACATTTTGTTGCTTCCCAGCCTGATTATTCCTTTGTTACCAGAAGCATACAGTCGCGCGTGCGAAGCCACCTGCGACCGGTTCGGAGCTTTCGCTGCCAACGATCTGGATGGGGCAACTCGCGGTCTGTTGATTTTGGGAGCAGGTCGGGAAGCGGCACTTCATCTGGATGTCAGTCAGTTTGCCCTTCAACACTTCAATGAACGGGGTTTCTTTATCTCCTGGCATGAACTGATTGCCAAATACCCCACACTCTCTCAGCGTGTTTCCAACCTCATTGGCATCCAGTATCCCGACTACGCACGACAACCTGCACGCAATTCCTTCGCCTATGTCTGCGCCTTCCTTTTTACTTGGAGAACCCTTGTCGCCCTTTACATCTTGTTTGTCGTTCTTATCGCTTTGGGCGCACCAGTGCCTCATCCGCCAAAACCTGAATAAAGGATTATTAAAAGATAAAAGGCCGAGCGGTCAGAAACCGTGGCAATCTTAACCCAGCGCCTTCTTCTGCAATGCGGTGAGTTTTTTGATGCCGCTGGTGGCGAGGGCGAGCAGGGCGGAAAATTCCTTGGGCGAGAAAGTGCTTTCTTCGCCGCTGGCCTGAACTTCGATGAATTGGCCGCGCGCGGTCATGACGACGTTCATGTCGGTCTCCGCGTCTTTGTCTTCGATGTAATCGAGATCGAGGAGGGGGCGGCCTCCGACCATGCCGACGCTGATGGCGGCAAAGGGTGTCTTAATCGGCGACTTGCCCGTGCTTGGGAGCAGGCCTTTCTTGCGCAGGCCGCGGACGGCGAGTTCCAGCGCGACGTAGGCGCCGGTGATGGCGGTCGTGCGGGTGCCACCGTCGGCAGCGAGAACATCGCAATCGATGCAAATGGTGCGGGACCCGAGCGCCTCCAGATCAACGGCGGCGCGGATGCTGCGTCCGATCAGGCGTTGGATTTCCGTGCTGCGTCCATCGATGCGGCCTTTGGTGATGTCGCGCGCTTTGCGGCCCAGAGTCGAGTAGGGGAGCATGGAATATTCGGCGGTGATCCAGCCGCCGGTGACCTGCTGTTCTTTCATCCAGCGCGGAACGCTTTCCTCGATGGTGACGGCGCAGATGACCTGGGTGCGGCCGCACGAGGCGAGGACCGATCCGGCGGCGTGCGGAGCGATGCCGGGTTGGAAGGTGATGGGGCGGAGTTGGTCGGGCTTGCGACCATCGTGGCGGCGGGTTTGAGCGGAGGGAGGCATTTGGGTTATTCTTCAGTGGAAGGCTTTTCTTTTTCGAGTTCGAGTTTGGTGAGAATTTCCATGACGCGGTCGCCCCGTTCGATGGCGGAATCGAAACGGAAGATAAGTTGCGGAGTAAATTTCAAGCCGAGCCGCCGTCCGATGGAACTTTGCCATTCCTTGCGGTTGCGGAGGAGAACCGCGAGCGCATTCTCCTGGTCCAATTCGGGGTTGAGGGTGCTGACGTAAATGTAGGCCTGCCGCATGTCGGGAGGGAGTTCGACCGAGGAGATGGTGATGAGCATGCCTTCGAGATCGAGGGATTTGCTCATGCAGGCGGCGAGTTCCTTGCGCAGGACTTCGGCCACGCGAACGGTACGGCGGGTGGGCATTCTCCTAATGTCAACGAAACCGGGCCAGGATGCAATCTTCGGAACCTGTCCTTTCCGCCATAGGCAGCACTTTTCCTTGCACCAAACGGCAAGGTACCGCTAAATGACCTATCCTATGAACAGAGCTTTTCCGAATTGTCTGCGCATCATCCTGGTGGTTGGCCTGGTCGTGACTTTGGCCGGTTGTGGCAGCAAGGAGACAAAGGAAGCCCTGCAAAAAGCGTCCGCTTTGCAAGATCAGAAGCAATACCAGGATGCCAATAGTGTTTTGCTTGATGCCCTGCGCGCGCGCGAGGCGAAGATTCGGGCCAACAGCAGCACACCGAGCGACCAGGCATCAGCCGAAGCGTTGACCAAAAAAGTGCAGTCCGATTCGGAAATATTGCAAATGGAGCGCGCCCAGATCGTGATCTATCTCGCGATGGAACGGGCCGATCTGGCTTCCGTCGTCTATTCCGATATCCTGGTCGGGAGCCCCGGAGATTCCGTGGTTTATCACGCGTTGCAAAGCAAGGACCCCGTCATCCGTACCGGCGCCGTCCGCGTTCTGGGTCTGGCGGGCAAGCCTGAGGCCATTGACGTGCTGACCACCGCCACGAGGGACGATAACCAGGATGTGCGTCGTGCCGCCGTCGCCGCGCTGGGGACGATCAAGGATGCCCGGACGGTCGATCCGTTGATCGCGGCCCTGAAGGATTCCTACTGGTTTGTGCGTTCCGATGCCGCTGATGCGCTGGGGCAGGAAAAGGATGAGCGCGCGGCCAAGCCGTTGCTCGATACCGTGTCCGATGCGGACAGCAATGTGGAGAGTTCGGCCGAAAACGCCCTGATCATCCTGGCCATGAATCACAAGGCATCCGCGGATGAATTTGCCAATCGCCTGAGCGATTCCAATCCGAAGATCGTGACGATCTCGGCGGTTTGTCTGGCCCTGCTCAAGGATGCCCGAGCGGTTCCGGTCCTGTTAAAACTGGCCGCTTCGTCAGATGCCCAGACACGCCTGCATGCCGTCAAAGCGCTGGGCGAAACGGGCGATCCCTCGGCCATTCCCGTCCTGCGTCAGACGCTCAAGGACCCCGAAATCAATGTGCGCGGTTGGAGCATTATCGGTCTGGGCAAACTGAATGACCAGGGGTCGATCGCCGATTTGAACGCGATTGCCGCCAATACCAGCGAATCGGATAATATCCGTGCCGCAGCCAATGCGGCGGTCAAGCACCTGACTGAGGCCACGGCAGCACCGGCTCCGGCCAATCCGTAATTTCGAGTTTAAGCCGCCGGATCGCCCGCCTGCCGATGCGCGGCGATAATCTCATCCAACGCGCGCCGGAAATCCTCCAGGCCGGGTGCGGGAATCACAATCGCATCGCGGCGGCCATTGGCATCTTCAGTGATGCGGAGAAACCGGCCGCGGGGATTCTCGCGCAAATCAAAAATAAAATTTTTGCGCTCAACGGTGATATTTTCACTTTTCAATACGGCATCCATCTTTGACCCTTGTGTTAATGCTCCTCAGGCCAAGCTAATCAAGACCACCGGCCTGTCAAATCACCCTCCTCATTTGTAATATTTGTTCTTCAGCCGGATGGCCATCGCATAGGCCAATTGCTCCAGTCGCCGCGCGTGTTGTCGGGAGGTCAGCGCGTGAGGCGGTGGGCCGGGATTTTCTTTTGTGCTTAAGGCGGCAAGCTGATCGAAAGGGGACTTCGAAAGAGGCAACTCGGCGCGACCACACAGTGCCCAGACCGGTCGTTGCAGTTGGCGTGTCAGTTCGCCGAGTTGGGCGGGAGCTTTGCCCAGAAGGGAGGTCCCGTCAAAGCAGCCTTCGCCGGTAATGACGAGATCGTGCCGACGAATCAGGGCGTCGAGTTTGATTAGCCGACGCACCAACTGAAAACCATTTTCCCGTTTCGCATTAAAAAACGTCATCAGTCCGTAACCGCAACCACCCGCCGCGCCCGCGCCTGGTGCCTGCGCCCTATCTTTTCCCAAATCCCGTTTCACGATTCGCGCGAGTCGTCGCAATCCTGCGTCCAACCGTGCCACCATCGCCGGATCGGCCCCTTTTTGCGCCGCAAATTGGAACGCCGCGCCACGCGGACCATAGAGCGGATTATCCACATCCGTCGCGACGATAAAGCGCGTTTTCGGTTTTGTGGCTGGAGGTATAATCCGGGCCAATTTCGCCAGACCGCCTCCGTTAAGTGGAATATCGCGGCCCGCCTCGTCCAAAAAACGGTACCCGATGGCTGCCGCCAACGAAATGCCACCCTCCGTGGTGGCGCTGCCGCCCAAGCCGACCAGGATTTCCTTGAAACCTTGTCGTACCGCCAGGGCCAGAAGCCGACCAGTCCCGAGATTATTGGTCTTCTCCGGGTTGCGCCATCGAGAGGGAAGCTGGGCGATGCCTGAAGCATTGGCCAGACCTATCACCGCCGTGTCGCCAGGGCCGAGCACTCCCCACTTCGCATGGCAGGGCCGCATTGCTGCATTGATTGTCCGCGCGGTGCGCAATCGACCGCCTGTCTGACGCACCATGAACTCCATGAAGCCCTCGCCGCCGTCGGTCAGCGCCAGGGAGGTGGTTTTTACCCCGGGCCAGGCCCGGCGAATTCCTTTTTCGATGGCGTGGGCCGCTGCTTCGGACGTGAGGGTGCCTTTGAACTTGTCCGGGGCAATGAGCACATGCTTCATCGGGCGGTAAGAAACCTTCGGGTTCTTGCGATCTTTCCCCATGCTCTCGATCAAAGCCGATGTTCTCTGCGAAGCAAGTAAGGCCCTCCAAAAACTTGGGCATCGTCTCATGCCTTGGATCGGGATAGCGACAAGACTTTATCTTGGAGTAGACCTGGTCCCCTGCGCGGTGCTGGCCCTGCCCAAATCTGCCGGATACGGGTCATTTTCCACGCGACAAATCGCCTCGGTTGCGTACCTTTGCGTTCCATCCATGTCCACTCCCCGTCCTTTTCTCTACGTGAAGTCAGGCTGCCCTTGGTGCGCCGAAGCGGAAGAGTACCTCCGCGAGCACAAGATCGCCTACGACAAGGTCGATGTCCTTGCCGACCCGGCCGCTTTCGAGGAAATGAAACGGCTTTCCGGCCAGACCAAGACCCCCACCCTGAATTGGGACGATGAAATCCTGGCCGACTTTGGCGCGGACGAGCTCGACGCTTTCCTCCGTGAACGGAAAGTAATAGAGTAATCCTGGAAGTGAACTTATGAGGGTACTGGGCTCTATATATTCAATCTCTGCGTTGGGATTTGTGGTATTATGGATAGGAATGTCCTCTTTGCGGGCCGACGATGTGCTGACTGTGACCGACCGATTGGTCCACCAACATCTCACGTACATCTACGGGTCGGAAGATCTCCAGAACGGCGGCCTCGACTGCTCGGGTTTTGTCCAGATCGTTTTTCGCGAAGCCTGTGGAGTCGAGCTGCCCAATCAAGCCGACAAACAACTCGACTATCTCCGCACGCACGGTCAGGTCTGGGATTCGACCTCCGATTGGACGGCGGCCATGCTGCAACCCGGCGACCTGATTTTTTACGCGGGGCCCTACGAACTTTCGCGCACTTCGCGCATTTCCCACGTCATGATGTACTGCGGTCACGGCGTCATGGCCGGTTCGCAAGGGGCGGGCCGACGGCTTGATGGCCTCTACTCCGGAGTGGGCTACTATCCTTTCTGGCCCCACCCACCCCAGGGAATTCTGGACGAATCGGGCGATCGATTTCTCGGCCACCGACAGGTCTTCGCTTACGGTCGCCTGACTGGCGTTCCGATCCAGCCTGCGCACGAATTGATCGCCTTGGTCCCGGCCACTCCTTCGGCCAGCACCAAAACGGTGGCGTCGTCCGCCTTCAGCTTCATCCTGAAGCCAACTGGAATCAATCCGCGTTTTGATTAGAGGCTGTTAACACTAATGTCCGGCGTCTTACCTCTTAAGCTCAGTGTTTTTTGAGCCATCCTGAAGGGATGGCAGGCATTCAGCCCAGGGTTGGTGCGTAAGCGCCTACCCTGGGGTTAATCGGAATATGGAATCAACCCTGTAAGGGTTGAACCTTCCCTGATGAGTCGGATTCAACTCTTTCAGAGTAGAACCCGTTCACCCACTTCCCAAGGTAGGCGCTTACGCACCAACCCTGGGCTGAGTGCTCACAACCCCGTTGGGGTTGCCGATATTTGATGTTAGTGTTAACAGGCCCCAGGAAGTTTGTTTAAATAGGGGCAAGTTGGGACTGATCCCTAATAAATGAATGGGATCAGACAAATTTTAGGGAAACTACTTCAGGTTAATCCCTATGGAGAGGCAACGACTTACGGCTTGTTCCCGCCAATATTTTCTTCACGATGGTAAGCCGGGTGAAAACCGTTCGTATTTTGTTGAGGCAACACGATGCGGTCATTTTGCTCAAGGAAATGAATTAATGTCGCTTCACATTCCCAAGTACACTTTCGGCGTGGGTGATCGCTTTGGCCATCAAGGGCAAGCTCAGCTCCAGGCTTTTTTGATGGCGCACGAACAGGGCATTGACGTTTGCCCGGTTTGGAACAAGTCAAACCGCGAACACACCCTGATCGGAAGCAAGCCCGAGGATGTCCGCGCCGAAGCCAAAGAGGCGGTAGAAAAGCTGGGTTGGAAAAATGCTTACTTTGTGGATGCCGACCACATTAACCTCAAGACGGTGGATCGCTTTATCGAGTCCAGCGATTTTTTTACGCTCGACGTGGCCGAAGACGTTGGCAAGCCATCCTCTCCGGAGGCTACGGAACGCTTTCTTGCCAGGATTCAGCCTTATTTGGGGACACTTACGATCCCGGGGATTTCAACGCCGTTCGCCATCACCCGCCAGCTTGCCCAGGCCACGGCGGACCAGTTTCTTTTTGCCATTAGAACTGCGGGCGAGATCTATCGCCACATCGAGTCGCAAAAAGGGCCAGGCCGGTTTGTGACCGAAGTTTCCGTGGATGAAACGGACAAGCCCCAAACCCCGGCGGAACTCTTTCTCATTCTGGCCATGATTGCGGAAGAGAAAATCCCCGTGCAAACGGTGGCCCCCAAATTTAACGGGCGTTTTAACAAGGGGATCGATTATGTCGGCGATCTCGTCCAATTCGAAAAGGAGTTCGAGGAGAATTTGCATATCCTGGCTTTTGCCATTCGTGAATTTGGTCTTCCGGCTGATTTGAAACTCAGCGTCCATTCGGGAAGCGATAAATTTTCCCTCTATCCGATTATCCGAAAGCTGGTGCAAAAGCATCGCGTTGGACTCCACGTTAAAACCGCCGGAACGACCTGGCTGGAGGAACTCATCGGCCTGGCGGAAGCGGGGGGAGAGGGGCTCGCCATAGTCAAAGAAATCTATAGTGGAGCCTTGGATCATTTTGCCGAATTGACCCAGTCTTACACCACGGTTCTTGCCATTGATCCCCAATACTTGCCTTCGGCAACGGAAGTTGTGGCTTGGAGTTCAGACCGATTGGTCAAAACCCTGAGGCATGATCCAAAATGTCCCGAATACAATCCTCATTTTCGGCAATTGCTCCATGTTTCTTTCAAGTTGGCGGCAAAAATGGGCGTACGTTACACGGATGCCTTGAAAGCAAATCAATCGATCATTGCCCGAAATGTGAAAGCAAATCTCTGGGAACGCCATCTCCGTCCCATTTTCGGGTAAAGGCGGGAAAAGGAACCTGTCGCGATGAATTGCTTTCCAAAAAGCCGTGATCAAGGGATCATGGATTCGTTTCTTTTTTTGAAGACAGGAACCAGCTAATCTTTAACTCTCAATCTCACATTTATGAAGGACCTAATCTCACTTAACGGCAAATGTGCCCTCATCACGGGCGGCGGAACCGGCATTGGCTTGGCAATCAGTCGTGAATTTATCGCGGCCGGGGCCCGCGTCGTTATTACCGGCAGGCGTGAAGAGATTTTGCGCGAAGCTTGTCAGACTCTCGGTGCCAATGCCTCGTATCGCGTTTGCGATGTTTCCAAAACGGCAACCTTGCCTTCGCTCGTGGATGGTCTTGAAAACGACGGTTTCGCGCTCGATATCCTCGTGAACAATGCGGGCATCAATTTGAAAAAACCCGCTCTCGACGTAACCGATGAGGAATTCGATCGCATTATCCAAACAAATCTCACGGGCCTTTTCAGCCTCACGCGCGAGGTTGGACGGCGGATGGTTGCCCGCCAGCGGGGCGCTATTTTGAACATCACTTCGATGGCGGCTCTTTATGCTCTGACAAAGGTCGCCGCTTACAGCGCGGCCAAAACCGGCGTGCTCGGTTTGACTCGAGTTCTGGCTGCTGAATTTGGCCCCAGCGGTGTTCGGGTCAATGCCATTGCTCCGGGATTCATCTTTTCGGATATGACGGCCAAGGCACTCGATTCCGATCCCGAACGCAAACGTCGCGTGATGGATCGTACGCCGATGGGTCGTATGGGCCGCGCCGAGGAAATTGCCGTTGCCGCATTGTTTCTCTGCTCGGATGCCGCCAGCTTCATCACCGGCGTCAATTTGCCGGTGGATGGGGGTAACTCGATTGCGTTTTAGTTTTTCGGCTTCTTCAATAGCTATCCGAAATCAAGTGGTCAGAAGCGTCGTTAGAGCATTTTCGATATAGATAGACGCATAATCTGATTTCATTCCGGATTAGCAATCCGTCATCCTGAGCTTGTCGAAGGATCAGCTTCCGTTGATTCCGCCTCATTCTCCGGGGGCTCATCCTTCGACAAGCTCAGGATGACAGGAAATGATGCGTCCAAGTAAATAGAAACGCTCTAGTTTCACCGTACAACAGTGAAACACGCGCCTATAATCGTTGAGTAAAAAGGAGTGCCGCGCTGGTCATTTTTTCGTGTGTTACAGTTTAAGATGGATCAATGTTGGAAATAACGACTTAACATAAGTTGCTTGTAGATAAGTATAAGCACTGTTTTTTACATTATATAAAACAAATATTCTTGATTTAGAGCTTCAAAATATATCTTGTATTATCAGCGGAGCGAATTAGGTTTGTCTCATGCTTAACCTGTCTCCTGTTAAAGCATACGAAGTAACGTACGATATTGGTAGCGATGATCATCTCAAATCGCTGAAACGAACAGAGACATGTCTTAGTCGCATTCGGATTCTGCATCTGGAGGATATTGAATACGATCGGATGCTTGTGGCCAATATGCTGGAAGAGAATGATCTTCGTTGCGATATTACGGCCGTTCAATCCAAAGCGGAGTTTGCCGCGGCCTTGAAGGAAATTCCCTACGATCTTATCATTTCCGATTACGCCCTTCCCTCTTACAACGGTCTGGAGGCACTGGCGTTGGCCAAGGCATCGCGCCAGGACATACCCTTTGTCTTTTTCTCGGGCACCATTGGCGAAGAAAGGGCCATCGAAAGCCTGAAGAAGGGGGCGGTCGATTATGTTTTAAAGCAAAGTCCGAACCGCCTTATCCCCGCCATTCGACGAGCTTTGCAGAACGCGGAAAAGCAGGCGCTGCTGCGTGATGCCGAGGAAAAAAATCGCGAACAAATCGAACTGCTGGACAAAGCGCGCGATGCCATTCTTGTTTGTGATTTGGAAAATCGGCTCACGTTCTGGAACAAAAGTGCCGAGAGGATTTACGGTTGGAGCAAGGAGGAGGCGCTGGGACGGGACGCGATTCAATTGCTCCTCAAGGAACGGACTCCCCATCTTGAAGAAGTCCGCCAAAGTTTGGCTGAGAATGGCGATTGGGTCGGAGAAATGGAGAATGTGACCAAGGACGGGAAAACGGTCATCGTCCAGACGCGCTGCACCCTCATTCTGGACGATCAGGGCCAGCCCAAATCGAAGCTTATTCTCAATACCGATATTACCGAGCGGAAGCAGCTGGAGGAACAATTCCTGCGCGCGCAACGTCTGGAGAGTCTGGGCGCGTTGGTCAGCGGCATTGCTCACGATTTGAACAATGCGCTGTCTCCGATTGTCATGGGGGTCGATATCCTGCGCGCGCAAGCCGATTTGAAAAGCAGCAAGGCCATGTTGGATACAATCGGCTCCAGCGCGAAACGGGGCTCCGACATGGTGAAACAGATGCTCACCTTCGCGCGGGGCGGGAGCTCGCAGAAGACGCTCATCGATACGAACCACCTCCTGCACGAGATGTATAAAATCATCACCGATACCTTTCCCAAAACCATTCAATGCCGGATTGCCGCAGATCCCGCTTCCAAGCCTGTCATCGGGGTGCCGACGCAATTGCATCAGGTGTTGATGAATCTTTGCGTCAATGCCCGCGATGCGATGCCCAATGGCGGGATGATCACGCTTTCCACGAGAAATATCGAAGTGAATGCCGCGGAAGCGCGCTGCTATCCTGAATATCCCGAAGTCCAGGCGGGAAGTTATCTTCTGATCAGCGTGGCGGACACGGGTTCGGGCATTCCGGCGGATCAGATCGAGAAAATTTTCAAGCCATTCTTTACCACCAAGGAACAAGGCAAGGGTACCGGACTGGGACTTTCCACCTCGCTCACGATCATCAAAAATCACGAGGGCTTTATGACCGTGCAGAGCGAACTGGGGAAGGGCACCGTTTTCAAATGCTACCTACCCCTGGCCAAGACCACCGCAACACGGACCGCCCCCGGAGAGGCCAAGCCGGAACTGCCGGCGGGCCGGGGCGAATCGATTCTCCTGGTCGATACCGAAGAGGGAATTTCGGCCATGATCCAGACAACGTTGGCGCATTATGGTTATCAGGTGTTGGTCGCCACGGACGGCCCCCAGGCCATGGCGCTCCTCGCCGAGAAACGGGAAACGGTGCGTTTGATTATTTCCAGCTTGTCGATGCTCTTCACGGATGGACGCCCGATGATTGAGATCCTGCAAACGATTGCACCCAAGAGCAAGATCATCGCCGTCAGCAGTCTGGCCCAGGAAAGCGCGCAGAAGACCGCCAAGGTCGACGCCTTCATCCAGAAGCCTTTTACCATCGAAAATCTCCTGACCACGGTCCATAAAATATTGACCGTGCAAGCTTAGCGTTTTTGTTTCTGGTTGCGAATTCGTTGCGGATCGCGGGCATTCAACGCGGCTTCATCGAGGGTGATGAGCTTGCGGGCATAGAGATCGGCGAGGCTTTCGTCAAAAGTCATCATGCCGTCCTTGCCTCCGATTTCGATCATGCTCACGAGTTGTTGAAAGCGCCGGTCCCGCAGGCAGGAGCGGACGCCGTCGTTCATGACCAGGACTTCGGTGCAGGCCACGCGACCTTTTCCGTCGGCCCGGGGTAAAAGGCGCTGGGCGATGATCGCCTGGAGGGCGTTGGCCAGTTGCGCGATGATCTGTCCCTGTTGATCGGGAGGAAAGGCGTCGACGATTCGGTCGATGGCTTTGGGTGCATCGATCGTATGGAGCGTGGCCAGGACGAGGTGTCCCGTTTCCGCCGCGGTGATGGCCGCTGCGATTGTCTCCAAGTCGCGCATTTCGCTGATGAGAATGACATCGGGGTCCTGACGCAAGACATGACGCAGGGCGGCGGGAAACGATTTGGTATCGGTGCCGATTTCCCGTTGCTTCACCCGGCAAAGATTGTGAGTAAAGATATATTCAATCGGGTCCTCGATGGAAACGATCACCCCGGAACGGCTGTTGTTGATCTCCTCCACCATCGAGGCAAGGGTGGTGGTTTTTCCCGAGCCGGTGATGCCGGTGACGAGAACGAGTCCCTGTTCCAGGCCGCAGAAGCGTTTGATCACGGGCGGTAAGCCAAGTGTGTCAATCGACGGAACCGTATTCGGGATATAGCGGAATGTTGCCTCGACCACGCTCTTGCTATAATGGGCGTTGGCGCGGAAACGTCCCAGGTTTTCCACCATCAGGGCGAAATCGAGTTCCCAGGTTTCTTCAAAACGGGCCCGTTGGTTTTCGGTCAGAACGCCGTAGATCAATTCCCGGCAGGTCTCCCCATCCAGGACCACATCCGAAATGGGAACGAGCAGTCCGTGCAGACGGATCATGGGCGCTGACCCCGCACATAAATGGAGATCGGAAGCGCCGCGCGCGATGATCTGCTCCAGAAGATTGATGATGTCGATTTCCATAAGGGTGATGGGGCTCAAAGGCTGCTGGCGTTGATGCCGCGCAGGAGTCTTTGCAGTTCGTGGGGACTGGAGGCCGCCTGCAATGCCGTTGCTTCCGAAATCCGCTTAGTCTGGACCAGGGTCGCGAGCGACTTGAGGAAGGTGACGTTGGTGGGGTTGTCCCCCTTGGCCACGAAATCGGCCAACTCGCGAAACTTTCCTTCCTGAATCCACTTTCGGGTCACGGCTTGATTTTCAAAATGTTCGACGACCAGGGCGCGCCCATCGCGTTGGTCTGGAACCAGCTTTTGACACAAAATTCCCACCAATTGCTGGGAAAGAACGTAAAGAACGCTTTCCCGTTCCTGCGGATCGAACAAGCGGGACACTCGTTCCAGTGAATCGAGAACGTTGGAACTGTGCATGGTGGCCAGCACCAGGTGTCCTGTTTCGGCGGCCTGCAAGGCCGTGATGGCTGACGGACCATCACGAATTTCTCCCAGCAAAATGACATCCGGGCTTTGCCGTAGAGACCTCTTCAGTCCTTCCGCAAACGACGAGGTGTCGGAGCCGACTTCCCTCTGGGTGAAGAGACAGTTCTGCGGCTGGAAAAGATATTCGATGGGGTCTTCAATCGTGACGATGTGGCGATGGGTATTTTGGTTGAGCCAGTCGAGGCCGCTCGCCAGCGTCGTTGATTTGCCGGAACCGGTTGCGCCCGTCACCAGGACCAGCCCCGCAGGTCGTCCGATCCACGAAGTCAGAAGCGCTGTCGGCACGCCGAGGGAATCGAGAGAGGGAATGACCATCTTGATCGGGCGCAGAACGGCTCCGCGTTGGTCGAGGGAGCGGTATAAATTGACCCGATACCGGCGACCGTCGGAGGAGGTGTGACTTCCGTCGAAGTCGAGGGCATCCGACGCAGCGCCGCAATGATTCCAGAATAAGGCCAGTTCTTCTTTGGAAAGCGGCCTGGTGTCGGCCTCTGTAATCTCGCCGTTCACCCGGATTTGTGGGACGCGTCCGGAATAAAGAAACAGATCGGAGGCCTGACTATGGGCCGCCAGTAAACATAGGCTGTCGATGTACTCCACGGAAAATAGGTTAGAGAGCATCTTCAAAATAGGGCAAGGCCGGGTTGAGGGTCTCGATGGGAGATTTTGTTCGATCCGTTGACAAATATTGTGAATCAATTATGATTCACATATGAGAACGGCTACGGTTCGTCAATTACGCACAGCTTTTCCCCGCATCGAAGGTTGGTTGGCGGAAGGGGAAATGGTCATGATTACCAAGCACAAAAAAATCGTGGCCGAGCTCATTGCGCCTCGTCGCATGGGCAAACCGAATTTCGCGCTAAGATTTTCCAGCCGAAAGCACTCGCTCCGGGCCACCAAAGGGGCGGTCGCTCTCCTTCTGGAGGAGCGCGGTTCATGATCTATTGCGATACCAGTTTTCTTCTCGCCCTCTACGTCGAAGCCGACCCTTTTCACACCCAGGCCACCAAAATCGCCGCCAGGTTCAAGGAATCGATTCCGTTCACACTTCTGCTGGAATTGGAATTGGTGAATGGCATCCGGCGCAGTTTGGCCGCAAGGATTATCGAGAAAAAAGAACACGACGCCATTTTTCGGCAAATCCTGGATGACGAAGCGGTTGGCATTCTGGCCCGTTATCCACTTCATCAGGCGGAGCATTACGCCAAAGCCCGCGAGCTTTCCAAGAAATTTACCCCTGAGATGTCCGCGCGCAGTCTGGACATTCTGCATGTGGCCGCTGCCCTGCTCTTGCGGGTGAAGGAGTTTGCCACTTTTGATGAAAAACAGGGAACGCTCGTTGGGAAAGTCGGATTAAGATTAATTCCTGAAACCATCATCAAGAGAAAACCACCATTTCCCGCGTGACTTAGGCGAGGTGGTTGTTTTCAATTTACCATGCATATTTTTGTCACCGGCGGCGCTGGCTATATCGGCAGCATTTGTTCCGAGGAACTCATCGACGCGGGAAATAAAGTCACCATTTTCGACAACCTGACCGAGGGCCATCGCGCGGCGGTCGATCCACGGGCCGTATTCATCAAGGGCGATCTGGCCAATCGGGAGGAGATTTTCCAGGCGATGGCAAAGGCCAAGCCGGACGCGATCATGCACTTCGCCGCCAATGCGCTGGTTGGAGAATCGATGACCAATCCTTCCAAGTATTTTCGCAATAACGTCGGGGCCGGGATCAATCTTCTCGACGCCATGATCGAAGCGGGGGTGAAGAAATTCATCTTCTCCTCCACTTGCGCGACCTACGGCACGCCTGAAAAAATCCCCATGGATGAACGGCTGCCCCAAAAGCCGATCAATCCCTACGGGCATTCGAAGCTCATGTTCGAGCAGATCCTCAACTGGTACGACAAGATTCACGGGCTGGTCTACGTCAACCTTCGCTATTTCAACGCCGCCGGGGCCAGCGAGAAATTTGGGGAAGATCACCGGATCGAAACCCACCTGATCCCCAACATACTCAAGGTCGCCCTGGACCAAAAGGAGACGGCCGAAATTTACGGTGAAAATTACGCCACGCCGGACGGGACCTGCATCCGCGATTTTATTCATATTCGCGATCTGGCCGCGGCCCACATGCTCGCCTTGGGCCGCGAGACCAGCGTTAGCTATAATCTAGGCAGTGGCGAGGGCTTTTCCGTCCGGCAAGTGATCGATATCGCCCGCAAGGTCACGGGCAGGGAGATACCGATCGTGGTCAAGGAACCCCGCGCGGGTGATCCGCCTCGTCTTGTCGCCAGTTCCCATAAGATTGCCAGTGAATTGGGCTGGAGACCCAAGTATGCCCGTCTCCAACCCATCATCGAAAGCGCCTGGGCCTGGCATCAAAAGCATCCCAATGGGTATGGGGATTGAGAGTTCCGTCATCCCTCGACAAGGTAATAAATCACTTGACTCACACTAGCTTACTTTGAGTATTCGCTCAGAGCATTTTTAATGCTTTTTAACGGAGCGATCCTTGTCGCGTTGCTTTCGCGCTTCTTCTGCCCACCGGTCTAGTCTATCTCAGCCTTGGGTACGCTCATCACTTGATGGGCAAGAGCCTCAAGGCGCTGGAACGGGGTTGGTTCGGTTTGGGTTGCCACAGGATGAGTTATATCATCAGTTGAGATTACTGTCACCGTTTCAAACTTAGTGTTGCTTTTGTGACACGTCAAATGAGTAAAAACAAATGCTTGATAGGTCTTGCTAAACATGGGTAAAATTAATTCAGGATGCAACTTACAAAAATTGAAAAATGTTGAAGATTCGCCTTCAACATTTTTCAATTTTTGTAAGTTGCATCCTGAGCAAACTGTAATTTGCAATTTCAGATGACAAGACCATCTTGGTGGTATAAGAAATGCCCTCAGAGGAGGGTACCACCATGAAAGATATTAAAACTGATAACGTCTTCAAGCGCACTTGTAGTGCTTTTGATGAGGCGAGTAAACGCGTGAGCGAATACTCCGTCGAAGAGCGCGCAAGATTGTCTGATGCTGCCCGCCAAGAAAGGGCTGGCAACAGGCATGGCCACAGAACAACAGTTAGTTGCAATTGATCGAGAAATCCTTTTAGGGCTTAGTGTTAACTTAAGCCCTCATAAGGCTGCGTTTGAGTTCTTTTTTAAACGTAATTTTCTGCCTTTGGTTAGCCCCTGTGTTTGGGCTGTTATCAAGGATACAGAAGAAAAAAGTTCAGACGCCGACGCTCGACGTCAGGCTCAAATTATTATTCAAGACACTTTAGATAGTTTGATCGTTATCCCTCCGATAACTGATACTTACAATCGTGTTCTGGATATTCACGCCGAGACTCTTTTAGGAAAAAATGTGCTTCCTGGAGGAGATAAAATTGCTGCTTTGACGCTTCTTGAGGCAATCCACTTGGACGCAACCGCGCTTCTCACAACTAATCCTGCGTTGCGCGATGCGCCGCCCGACAAACTAAAACCTGCACTCATTGATTGCGGGCTACATGCAATTTACATTATTAGCCCGCAACAAATTGTTGAATATTTAGGTACAGATACATCAAAGACCGGGCGCTAAAGCGGACTTCTGGTTACGTCGCTTGCCTCTCTTCTGCCTAGGCTTGCATAAGCTCCCCTTTCGCCTGATCTTTCCCTGTTAGTTTGGCGAAAGTCAGGCTCTTGCCGACGATTCCAGAGATGGCCTTAACGAATCGGCCCGCATCCGTGTCCTCGCGTTCGTTGAATCTGAAAGCCTGTTCGTCCAAATACCGGAACAAATGAAATGGCTCAACATTAACGTAGGTGCCTTTGATCGTGCGTTTGAGCAAGCACCAAAAGTTTTCCAGCCCGTTCGTATGGACATGGCCCTTGGCATAATCGGGATGACCGATTCCGTAAAAGAACCACCTTCAGAGTTGACCCGATCTCCTCGAAGGCCTAGGTTAACAACATGAAGGCGTTTGCGAATATTCTGGCGATTTTGGTCCTTTCCGCGGGTTTGGCTGCGGCGCAGGACATGACCGGCTTTACGGCGAAGAACCAGCCCGGCGTCACTCCCGAGTCTTCCAAGCGCGCCCCGAACCCCCATCCCGATCTCTCTCCGAAGGTGGGCGGCGTTTTTGTCGATGGCGGCAAATATGGCCCGGAGATTATCTCCCCCGGCGCACCTGCCTCGTGGGGCATTGGCGAGAAATATCTGGCCGCCCCTTCCACCCGTTACGATTTGCAGCATGAAAGTGCCCAGGCGGCCCATCATGATGCCGGTGGCATCAAGCTCGTTACGTTCGAGTTTTAGTCCACGTAGGCCGCAGAGCCTGCCGATCACTTAAAAATTTTCTTGCGCCATCGTGCGCATCGGGCATGCTGGGCGGCTCGCTAAATTAAAGGAGCATTTCATGTTTGCCGTTATTCGTTCAGGTGGAAAGCAGTACAAAGTCACAGAGGGGGAAACCCTCGACATCGAATTGGTCGATTTTCCCGCCAAGGGCGAGAAGAAGATCACCATTTCCGATGTCTTGCTCGTCGGCAATGGCGATAAATTTTCGGTTGGCAGCCCGCTCCTGAGCGGGGCCAAGGTCGGCCTTGAACTGGTGGAAGAAGTGAAGGCGAAGAAAGTCATCGCCTACAAGTACCGCCGCCGCGAAGGCTACCACAAGACGATCGGTCATCGTCAGAAACTCAGCCGCGTGAAGGTCGGCAAGATTACCCTCTAACAGGAGCACGATTATGGCGCATAAAAAAGGTCAAGGCAGCGTACGCAACGGGCGCGACAGCGTCAGCAAGCGCCTCGGCGTGAAGAAATTTGGCAGCGAAGAGGTCATCGCAGGCAACATCCTGGTCCGCCAGCGGGGCACCCGGTTCCGCGCCGGAGCGAATGTCGGCATTGGCCGCGATCATACGCTCTTCGCCCTGACGGACGGCGTGGTCAAATTTGACCGCGTTAACCGCAAGGTGCACGTTCTCGAAAAGGCCTAAAGCCCTTTCGCGTCTACCGGGCTAATTGCGGAGTCTCCGCTCTTGGTCTTATTTATTTTATGTTTGTTGATCGCGTCCGCATTGTCGCGCGAGCCGGTAACGGCGGCCCCGGCGCGTGCAGCTTTCTCCGCGAAAAAAACATGCCGGATGGCGGTCCCGACGGCGGCAACGGAGGACGCGGCGGCAGCGTGGTCATCGTGGTCGATCCCCACGTTAACAATCTCATTCGCTACCGTTATTCGCCGCATCAATTCGCCAAGAACGGACAGAACGGCGGCAAGAAACAGATGTCAGGCCGGTCGGGCGCCGATTGCATCATCACCGTTCCGCCCGGAACCGTCGTGAGCCGGATTCCCGATGAAATCATCCGCGCTCCCGTCGAGGAAGGCGAACGCACGCCCGACGATCTCATTCCTGTGCCGGAAGATCCCTCGGTGTTTGAACCGGTGACCGATCTGGTCAAGGCCGGGGAGAAATTTGTCCTCTGCGCCGGTGGCCGGGGCGGGCGCGGGAACATGAATTTCAAATCATCGACCAACCAGGCGCCGCGCCGTTATGAAAATGGCGAGGAGGGTGAACGCGGTCAGTTTCAGCTCGAATTGAAATCGATCGCCGACGCGGGGCTGGTTGGTTATCCGAACGCGGGAAAATCGACCCTGCTTTCCCGTCTTTCCCACGCCCATCCGAAGATCGCGCCTTATCCGTTCACGACTTTGGAACCGATGATCGGCGTGATCGAATATCCCGATTTCACCCGCGTCACGGTTGCCGATATTCCCGGCTTGATCGAGGGTGCGCATGAAGGCATCGGCCTGGGACATGAATTTTTGCGCCATATCGAACGTTGTCGTCTGCTTCTTTTCGTCATCGATATGGCGGGGTCCGAGGGACGCGATCCGCGCGACGACTTCGCTCAATTGCGCAAGGAGATCAGCCTTTACCAGAAAGAACTGGGCGAGAGGCCCTATCAAATTATCGCCAACAAAATGGATTTGCCCGAAGCGGCGGAAAATTTGAAGAAATTCGAGCGGCGCGTGAAGCGCAAGGTCATTCCGATTGCGGGTGATCAGGGCGAAGGAATTGATCGTCTCAAAAGCATTCTCAAAGAGACTCTTGCCTCGATGTAGACAGATGGGTTACCTCCCAATCGGTCGTCCCACCGAGGGATCGGCCCCCGGAGAATGAGGCGGAATCAACGGAAGCTGATCCTTCGACAAGCTCAGGATGACGGGAAATGATGCGTCCAAGTAAATAGAAAACGCTCTAAGGCCGGAGATTCGGGAACTGTCTTCTGATCACTTGTATTTCAAGGAGATACTTCATTCGTTCTTCCGCCGAAAGCGAATCGGTTTTGCTGGCTTGCTCAAGCACCTGCAAACGCTGTTGTTTCCAACGTTGCTCGATGTTTTGTAGAAGCTGGTCGGCATACGTTTCCAAAGTGGCTTCGGTGGGTACGGGTGGCGGGGAAAAAAGCAGGCCGGACAGGTAATCCTTGGTCCGGTCGTCGCACTCGGCCAGAAATTGCGGAGCATTTTCCCAGGCGTCATGGGCGTGGGCGTCGAGCAAACGCGCCAGCACTTCCGCCCCACCCAGCCCTTCCACCCAGACGGGATTGAGTTGGCGGCTGACCTGCGGGACCAGTTCCGGCGCGGTCAAAAGAAGCGAGAGCAGGGCCTCGACCGTTTTATCGGCGTGGATCGGTTCCGACGGCTCGTTTGGCGCGGCATCGTCTGGTTCTTCGGTTGCGGCGGGAGCGCGGCGCTGCTGGGCCTCGGCCTTGCGCACTTCTTCCTCCAGGATAGCGCGTGTGACCTGCAACCGTCGCGCCACGTCGAGGAGAAATCCCTCACGTTGAACGGCATTCGGAATTTTGAGAATGACCTGCGCCATTTTTTGCGCCACCGCGCCGCGCCCACGCGGGCTGGAGACATCCTCTTCTTCGCAGGCGGTGTCGAGCAGGTGCCGCGTATAATCTTTCGCTTCGCGCAGGATATTCTCGAAGACGGCAACCGGCTGCTTGCGCAGAAGGCTGTCGGGGTCCTCGCCTGCCGGGATACGCGCGATGCGGATTTGGAGTCCCTCCTTCAGCAGCACGTCGATGGAACGTTGCGCGGCGTTCTGTCCGGCGCGGTCGGCGTCAAAGCAAACCACGACTTCCTTGGCGAGCCGTTTGAGAATGCGCGCGTGTTGTTCCGTGAAAGCGGTGCCTTGCGGCGCAACGACATTGCGGACTCCTTTTTGCCAGCAACGCATCAGGTCGATTTGTCCCTCGCAGAGAATGGCGCTTTCGGCCTCGATGATGGACCGTTTTGTTTTATTCAAGCCGAAGAGAATGCGGCTCTTGACGAAAATGGGGGTCTCCGATGAGTTGACATATTTCTGCGCCTTGGCTTCGGGATCGAGGAGACGTCCGCTGAAGGCGACGACCTCTCCCGCATCGCTGCAGATCGGGATCATGAGTCGCCCGCGAAAGAAATCGAAGCGTTTGCCCGATTCCGACGTGACCACTAACCGGGCGGTTTCGAGCGCCTCTTGGCTGTATCCGGCTTTGCGGGCCCAGTTGAGTGTGGTGTCCCAGCCTTCGGGTGCGTAACCGAGGTCAAACTCCTCCGCTAATGATTCGGGAAAGTCGCGGCTCTTGAGATAGGCCCGGGCTGGTTCCGCTGCGGGATCGGTCTTGAGTAGTTTATGCCACCAGGCGGCGACTGCGGCATGCAGCGCGAGCAATTCTTCCCGACGGCTGCGGGCCTGGGGATCGTGCGGGCCACTTTCAGGAATGACCACGCCGGAGCGCTGCGCCAATCTCCGCACCGCCTCGGGAAAAGTCATATTATCGTGCACCATGAGAAACTTGAAGACATCGCCGCCATGCCCGCTGCTGAAGCATTTGAACATTTGTTTGCCTGGATCGACAAAAAAGGAGGGTGTTTTTTCCTTGTTGAAGGGGCTGAGGGCCTTGTACTTCGCGCCCGCTTTCTTCAATGGCACGTAGCTACCGATCACATCCACGATGTCGCAGGCGTTGCGGACTTGTTCGACGATTTCAGGAGGAATGCCAGCCATGGATGGTTGGCCAACCTTAACCGATTTCAGATTACATTCCTACCCCTCTAAATTTTACCCCTATCACTTATTCCTAATTGCGGATAATTTTAATCGCTGATAATAATGATCTTCGTGCGCAGGTTTTGTCTCATTTTGATAGCTTTGGGAGGATTCATGGCGGTCAGCCCGGCCCAGGAAACCGTCCTTCTGACCTTCAATGGCACCGTCGCCATGACGACGCCTCTTTTTAAGGTTGGGGATAAATGGGAAGTCCGTTGGACGTCGTCCCGAGTCATTAATATTTCGGTCGTAACTTCCGATGGCACCCTGGTGGCCGGAACTTCCGGCATGTTCCGGGGATCTTTTTATCTGCCCAAGGGCGGCGACTTTCATCTGCAAATTGAGATCCCGTCTGCCGTGACGCAGAACATCCCTGCTCCCTCAACATCAGGAGTCAATAACATCCTGCCCAATGGAAATCCGGGCGGAACTCCCGAAACCACAAGTCCTCCATCCGGTCTACCTTGGAACATTCAAATTGTGGAAGTTGGCGCGGAACCCGCGCCCAACCAGGGGCTGGTCAGCGATTCCAATTATGTCCCTCCCTCCACAACTTTAGCCACCAATCTGGTTCCGACCCCGGGGGTACCCACACCCGCTCGCGCTCCTACTGTTACTGCCACTTCAAATCTGACCGAAGATCAGGCCCGTGCGGTGGTGTTGATCCGGGGTGATAACGCGGAAGGAACCGGTTTCCTGGTCAAAACGGCCGATGGCCCCACGGTCATTACCAATCTTCATGTGATCTCCAATAATCCCCATCTCACCGTCACTACCAATACGGGCCTGCAAATCACCATCCAGGGTTTGAAAGGGGCGGTGGATCGCGATCTGGCCATGTTGTCGATCAAAGATGCCGGCTACAATTATCTCGATCTATCCTCGGACATCAGCGCTACCGTGCAACCCGGCGATTCCGTCGTTACACCCGGCAATAGCCAGGGTGGTGGCGTCGTGCTCAACACTCAGGGGAAAGTGCTTGGGATCGGTCCGCAACGGGTCGAATTCGACAACCCCATTTATCACGGCAACAGCGGCGGTCCCGTCTTTCACGCCAAAACCAGCAAAGTTATAGCGGTTGTCACCGAAGCGACGAAAGTGGATGTCTCGAACGAGTTGGACAAGACTTCATTCCAAAGTCGAAATTCGGCCATCAGTGGTTCGATGCGCTACTTTGGCCTGCGGGTGGATACCGTATCGCGTTGGGAAGACATGGATTGGAAACGTTTCCAGAACGAGACCGCTTTTCTGGAGCAATTCAACGATACAAGCCGTTGTCTGGATTCATTCCTTAGTTTTTCCACCAGAATGTCATACAGTAACGCTCCGAGTGAGAATTATTACCTGACTAACAATAAAATCCGAGAAGCATGCGAACATTATGCCGATCGAGGATCAAGCAGCGCGGATATTTCGCAACGTATGGATGCAGTCAGGCAGCTGCTTTTTGAACTCGATAGCGTGGCCGACAGTGACATGCCCGCGATCCAGGACACAAATAATTTTTATTCCTTCGATCAACAACGAGCTAAAGATGAAGTCGAATACCGCCAGGCCTTGAAAACTACTCTTGATGCCTCTAACGATATCAGTAGTTTTATGCGCAAAAATTAAAGATTAGGCGGATCGAGTAACGACGGCTGTTAGTAGTAGATTCTCATCATAAATAATCGCGAGTTAAACATTCTTGTTTACGGAGAGGCCTGGGGTCATCGTCTTCGCGGCCAAGTCCTATGGCGAAACGACCCAAGAAAACAAAAGTGGCGGGCAGCGGGGTTTCCACAAAAGTCCCTGGGACAGACGCCATCGCTTCATGGCCGCCCTCATGGTTAAGCCCGGATCAGTTTTGGGGTCTGTTATTGCTGGTTGCCGTCATTTTGGTTTATCAACCGGTTGGGCAGGCGGGATTTATCTGGGATGATGACCGACTGATCACGGCCAATCCCTGCGTGGTCGGACCGCTTGGACTGAAAGAAATTTGGACGACGGGTGCGGCCGATATTTGTCCGCTCACCCTCACCCTGTTTTGGGTGGAACACACTCTGTGGGGATTGTGGCCTCTGCCTTATCACGTAGTTAATGTTTTGTTGCACGGAGCCTGCGCAGTTGTGCTTTGGCGGGTCTTGCGGAATTTACAAATCCCAGGCGCCTGGCTGGGAGCGACGCTTTGGGCGCTCCATCCGGTAGAGGTGGAATCGGTGGCATGGATTTCCGAAATGAAGAACACTCTTTCGGGTCTATTCTTTCTCCTCGCGATCCTTTTCTTTGTCAAAGGGCTAAAAACAGGAGACGCCAAGGATCGAAATGTCGGTCGTTGGAATAACGAGTGGACGATGCTTTGCGCCGCCCTGGCCATGACCAGCAAATCATCGACGGTGATTTTGCCCGGGGTGCTCTGCTTGTGTGCCTGGTGGGTGGAAGGGCGCTGGCATGGGCGCAACTTGGTAAAAATTGGCCCCGTTTTTGTGATGTCCATCATGATGAGCTCCCTCTCGATTTGGACGCAAAAGCTGCAAGGATTTACCGGAAATATGGATCGGTTGCGGAGTTGGCCGGAGCGCCTGGCCACCGCAGGCGATGCGGTTTGGTTTTATCTGGGCAAGCTGCTTTGGCCGCATCCGTTGATAACCGTCTATCCACGCTGGGAGATTAATGCCGGGCACTGGCCCTCCTATTTACCCTTACTCGCCGTGCCAATTCTATGGGGCATTTTGTGGTGCAAAAGAGAGGGAGAGGCCCGCGCCTGTTTTTTCACATTCACCTATTTCCTGGTGGCGCTCCTTCCGGTGCTGGGATTCATTAACATGAGTTTTTTTCGCTATTCGTTTGTCGCCGATCATTTCCAGTATCTGGCCAGCATGGGACCGCTGGCATTGCTTGGAGCGGGACTGGTCCGGTTCTCGGCCCAGGTTCTTCCCGAAAAGCGATGGCAAACGATAATCTGCGCCGGACTTCTGCTGATCCTCGGAGCGTTGAGTTGGCAGCGAAGTTGGGTCTATAAAAATGAGGAGACACTCTGGATCGATACCCTGGCTCAGAATCGCAATTGTTGGGTGGGCCATAACGGTCTCGGCCATGTTCTTGATCAGAAGGGACACGTCGACGAGGCCATTGAGCAATTTCAAAAAGCCGTGGAAATCAATCCGAACGACGCCCAAATTCGATCTAATCTTGGCGGGGCCTTTTTACAAAAGAACCAGACGGACGAAGCCATTGAGCAGTTCCAAAAGGCCCTGGAAATCAAATCGAATTATGCCGATGCCCGTAATAATCTGGGCGTTGCCCTTTTACAAAAAGGGCAGGTTGATGAAGCCATGGGGCAATTCCAAAAAGTCCTGGAAATCAAACCCAGTCACGCTCAAGCCCACTACAATCTTGGCCTCGCTCTTTTTCAAAAAGGACTGATGAATGAGGCGATGGCGGAGTATCAAAAGGCCCTGCAATTAAAGCCCGACTATGCGGAGGCACAGAACAGCCTGGATAAAGTGGAAGCCATGATTCGGCAAAATGCGAGCCGGTAATTAGAGCGTTTTCGGAAATACTGTAGCCGCTACGATTGCGTAGGAGTTGAGGCCCGGAGGGGCCGGAAAGAAATTAGCCGGTGGCTTTGGCCACCGGTTGATTCCGCAAGGCCAACCGCCCCGGAGGGGGCGGGGGACGAGTTTGCGTCGGTCAGATTCCGTCGCCCTTCCAGGGCGAGTTTTTTGATTACCTCCCACCGGTGGTTGGCACCACCGGCTAATTTCCTTTGGCCCTCCGGGCCAGAAAGCAGAAGAACAGCTACAGTATTTCTGAAAATGCTCTAAATGCGCGGATTCTTATTCATCTCAGAAGATATTTGCATAAGTTTAAAGAATTACTTGACCAAGCGCATGGTGTGGCGGAGAATACCAAGTTCTTCGTCTTCCACCGTTTCCCCCATTGATTTATGCCCAAATCGAGCCGATCCATTACGCCCAAAACCTCCTCTAAAAGTCACCGTAAGGCCCGTCCCGCACGCGCCGCCCACAAAGCCCCGTCCGCTTCGTTGAAGTCGACCAAGAATGGTCACAAAAGCGACCTTAAGAACGGCAAGAGCGATCACAAGCTCGCCACGTCATCGGTGGCGACGCCTTCGAAATCGATCACGAACATGGCGGAAAAAGACGCCAAGGGAGTCCAGGCCGTCTGGACCGGTCAACCCGAGCGTCAGGAACGGCTGCGCGATCTCGTCAAGCTGGCCAAGGACCAGGGTTATCTCACTTGGGACGACCTTAACGAAGCGATTCCTGAAAGCGTCAACAACCCGGAGGAACTCGAAGCGATCATCATGTTCCTGCGC
>Ga0206954_1057_pt1 | contig 31111 bp, 24 predicted proteins | sample Alteio_BWOrgHeat_37_FD_153250 | JGI IMG/M metagenome (GOLD analysis project Ga0206954, IMG submission 153250) | Enriched cells from forest soil in Barre Woods Harvard Forest LTER site, Petersham, Massachusetts, United States -... | ecosystem: Environmental > Terrestrial > Soil > Temperate forest >...
GGAGAAAGACTATCTGAACCCGGTTAACAAAGACAAATTTGAAGTAATTGTTAAAGGGGAAATTATTGAAAAAGTAAATATTTATATCCCCGATGAATTAAAGAAAGTGCTCACTGGCGTGAATGACGGAAGCCGTTATGATACTTTGCAGTCATATAATAACCAAAACAAGCCGTGGTATTTATGGCGGATGCATTTTGCCAAAGATGAAAACACTACTATTATCGTACGTTATCGTCTCCCAAATGGGGCAACAAGAATCAGTCATTTTTTTGATTATTTATTAAGCACAGGCGCCGGATGGAAAGGAAATATCAATGATGCAAAAGTAATTGTAAAGCTAAACGATGTGGCAAATGTACAGATGATGGATATTAAGCCACAGCAGTTTTATAAACGTTCGGGAGGCGAAATAATATGGCATTTTAAAAACTTGAAGCCTACAACTAAAAATGATATTCATCTGGAATTTGAAACCTCAAAGGGGGCATATAAGGCAATACAGGCAGGTTGGGATTTAACCAGACCCACTTATATAGACGGTAAAAAAACAAAATATTCATTGGTTGACAAATCACAAATGGGTGACGTTTATATCGAAGAAACCGCGAATGGTCAATATGCAGAAGCATTCTTTACTAAAACGTTTATCCTGAATAAATTAAAAGATTTGGTAAGAAAATCCAACCCCTCATCCTTCGACAATATTTCATCACTATCGCCTAAATTTCTGGATCAACGATGCGAGGTGCAAATAAATGGCATGCAAGTGGCAGGTGATAAACTTTACGAAAAGTTATATGATATAGATAGTTCTAATACTGTCTCTGCTGAAGTACAAAGATTAAAGGGCGGCAAAAGAAAAATATTTATCAAAACCAAAAACGCGATTATTCACCGAAGCATTATTCACGAATCTCCCCACCGATAACCCTCATTCTCCAACCCAATCAAATCCACCACCCTATTTACCACCGTCATAGCTAAATCTTCAATCGTTTTGGGCTTGCTGTAATACGAAGGTATTGCCGGGCAAATAATCCCCCCCGCCAGGGTAATCGTCTCCATATTGCGGATATGGATGAGGTTAAACGGCATATCACGGGGCACCAGGATAAGCTTGCGGCGTTCCTTTAAGATAACGTCAGCAGCGCGGGTGATCAGATCATCGGAAGTTCCGGCGGCTATTCGTCCCATCGTACCCATGGAGCAGGGAACGATCACCATGGTATCAAAACGTGCTGAACCTGAGGCGAATGGCGCTATAAAATCGGTTTTGGCGTAAAATTTAAAGGGATAATTTGAATAGTCTTCGTTGCCGAGCTCCAGTTGCCATACCTGCCTGGCATTGTCGGACATAACGACGGCTATCTCGCTGATCTGTGCATTCAACTGCTGCAGCCTGTTTAATAAAAGCCTGGCGTATATTGAACCACTGGCGCCTGTAATGGCAATTACTATTTTTTTCCTTCGCTCCGAATCCATATTTCCTTGCCTTGTTAAATTAAGCGCACAAAAAAGGGTCGAATATAAATACTCGACCCTACATCTACCTATGAAAAACATGCCCTTTGGAAGGGCACTACAAATATAGAAACAGTTTTTTTAATTTTTAAATAATTTGTTAAAATTAATTTAACTCACTTCGAATAGTGTTTCTCAATCAAAGTTTGTATTATGCCATCCACCAACCCAACCGTCGGCACATAAATGTTTTTAATGTTTGCGGCTTTCATCACCGTCATGTAGATCTCGCAGGCAGGGATAATTACGTCGGCGCGGTCCTGGTTAAGGCCGAGGACGTTGATCCTGTCTTTCAATGAAAAAGAGCTTAAGTACTGATATAGTGCCTTTAGCTTGCCAAATGAAAGCGGACTCCCCTCCTTCTCGTCCGACATGCGGTACAGTTTATTGATGTTGCCGCCCGTGCCAATGCCGGATACCAGTTTAAATGGCTTTGTGTTTTCGCGCAAAAACTCGGTCATGTCTTTCCAGCTTTCTTCGGTATCCTGGTTATCCAGCATACGGATGGTGCCGATATTGAACGATTTTGAGGCCCACAGTTCCCCGGCCGAAAACAAGGAAAGCTCCGTACTTCCGCCGCCAACATCGATGTAAAGGTAGTTTTTGGTTTTGTCGATATTTTCTTCCACGTGGCTGGAGTAAATAATCGAGGCTTCTTTTTGTCCGTTCACAATTTCCAGGTCGATATTCGTTTCCGCTTTTATTTGTGCCGCAATCTCTTCCCCGTTTTTAGCTTCCCGCATAGCTGAAGTTGCGTAGGCCATGTAATCAACCACCTTGTAAACATCCATCAGGTTGCGGAAAGCTGACATGGTTTTTAACAGATCAGTCCTTTTTCGGTCAGAAAGATGGTGATCCAAAAAGGCATCATCGCCCAGGCGCAGCGGGACGCGCACAAGCGTGTTCTTTTTGAAAGAAACGGATGCGTTGTTTTCAATAATATCGGCAATAAGTAACCTTACTGCATTTGAACCAATGTCAATAGCGGCGTATCTCAATTTTTATTTGCTTTTAAATTTCAGGTAGTTATAAATATCCACCTGGGCCCTTTGAGGCAGACCTGAGTCGTTTTTGTGATATTTATTGGTGTTGTGGGCATTTATCTCGCGCGATTTGGTATTATCTGCCAGCTGCAGGTTTATGATCTCCCTGATCTCTTTTTTCAGGCTTTCGTCATATACCGGAAATCCGACCTCCACGCGCGTGTCGATATTACGGGTCATAAAGTCGGCAGAGGTTAGATAAAAAAGTTCGTCGCCCCCGTTGCAGTAAATATGTACGCGCGAATGTTCCAGGTATTTATCGACGATACTTACCACTTCGATGTTTTCGCTGTAGCCTTTCATGCCCGAAATCAAACAGCACATGCCGCGGATGATCATCTTTATCTTCACCCCTGCATTACTGGCCTGGTACAGTTTGGCTATCAGTTGCTCATCTGCAAGGCTGTTCATTTTCAGTATCATATAAGCTTCCTTGCCGGCTTTGGCGTTTTTTATCTCATTATCGATGAGCTTATAAATGGCCGGCCGCGCATCGATGGGCGATACGATAAGGCTTTTGAGGCCTCTGGGTAACAGGTTTTTGCTGAGTGCCCTAAAAATATTTACCAGGTCGCCGGTGATGCGTTTATCGGCGGTAAGCAGGGTGTGGTCGGCGTAAAGCTGGGCGGTTTTCTCGTTAAAGTTGCCCGTTGATAAACAGGCATAGTATTCCAGCTTATTTTTTTCTAATCTTGAAATGAGGCATATTTTGGAATGCACCTTATATCCCTCAATACCGTAAAGCACGGTCACGCCCTCCTCTTCCAGCCTCCGGCTCCAGGTAATGTTGTTTTGTTCGTCAAAACGGGCGCGTAACTCAACCAAACAAGTTACTTTTTTACCATTTTTTGCAGCATTGATCAAAGCGTGTATTACCCTTGAATTTTCGGCCAGCCGGTAAACGGCAATGCTGATCTCTTTCACCTTCGGATCAATAGCAGCTTCGCGCAAATAATGGATCACGTAATCGTATGACTGGTAGGGCGTGCTAATGAGGTAATCTTTCTTAGCTACCATTTCGATCAGGCTTTTACCAAATGAAAGGCCATCAACTGGCAGCGGCAGGTTTTTTTCATATTCCAACTCGGGCCGGCCGACGTTTGGAAACGATATGAAGTTTTTAAAATTATGGTAGCGGTTGCTGGGGATAAGGCTTTCGCCGTGCAGGCCCATTTTACTGACCAGGTATTTCAGCATGTCAAGCGGCATCTCCGAATCATACAGTAGCCGCATGGGTTTGCCTTTTTTTCTTTTAAGCAGGCTTTTTGACAGGGAATCGATGAATTTTTCGCTTACCTCTTTGTCCAGGTCGAGTTCGGCGTCGCGGGTAAGCTGTATGGAGTACGCTTCAATGCTGTCGTGTTCAAAAATAAAAAAAATGTCCTCCAGGCTGTATCGAATAATATCGTCAACCAGGATAACGAATTTAAGATTATTGGTTTCGGGCAATACAACAAAACGGTTCAGCGAGTCGGGGAACTCAATAAGCGCCAGCCTTGTTTTTTTATTTTTGGTGAGCTTGACAAAAAAATAAATGGCCCGGTCCCTTAATTCAGGCAGGGGCATTTGTTCGTGCAACATAATAGGCACAAGCGTAGCCAATAGCCTTTCCCTGAAATAACGCTTTACGAATTCGCCGCGGCTTACATTCAGTTGTTTGTCATTCAGGATAAAAATCTTTTCTTCGGCCAGCTGTTTTACAATGATGTTCTCGTACAGGTTGTTAAACTTGCGTTCCTGCCGTACAACAATGTTTTTTATCTGGTTGAGTATCTTTTTGGGATTATAGCCTAATATTTCCTTGGCTTTTTCATTCAGGTTAGACAGGCGGCTCAATGTTGCCACCCTTACGCGATAAAACTCGTCGAGGTTGGACGAAAATATGGCTAAAAACTTGATCCTGTCAATTAATGGAACGGTTGGATCAGCTGCTTCCTGCAAAACCCTGTCGTTAAAATAAAGCCAGCTGATCTCGCGATTAATTATAGGTACGTTTTTACTATCCATAAAAGGCGGCCTTTCAGCCGGATTTACAAATCTGCTTATTTAATTGTTAATTTAATATTAACTGATTGGAATGTTAATGTGTTTTTGGTGTTAGGAGAAAGTCCGAAAGTCGGAAAAGTCTGAAAGTCCGAAAGAAGGAGCATTAGGTAAGGCCAGGTGCTTTTCGTATTCGCTTGTCGTTACCAGTTTAAAACAATTGTATCAGGCGAAACAAAGTACATCTTTCTGTCTTCCGGACTTTCGGACTTCCGGACTTTCGGACTTTTCGGACTTTCGGACTTTCGGACTAAAAAAACCATAACTTTGCTCCTACCAATAAAACCACCATGCCAACATTTGATATAGTAAGTAAAATTGACGGACAAACGCTTGATAACGCGGTTAATACCGCCAAAAAGGAGATCCTGAACCGCTATGATTTCCACGGATCAAACAGCACCATTGACCTGGACAAAAAAACAAATACCTTAACCGTAGTTACGGAGAATGATATGCGCATTAAGGCCATACAGGACAGTATCATCAGCCGGATGGTAAAACAAAACCTTGACCCAAAGGCGCTGGATTTTGGCAAGGAACAATACGCATCGGGCAATATGATCCGCAAGGAAATAAAAATAAAAGAAGGCATTGACAAAGAAGCTGCAAAAAAGATCGTCAAAGCGATAAAAGACAGCGGCTTAAAAGTGCAGGCTTCCATTATGGACGACCAGGTGCGCGTGCAGGGCAAGAAGATCGACGACCTGCAGGCCGTGATTGCGCTGTGCCGCAAGGGGGACTATGGGCAGCCATTGCAGTATATTAATATGCGGGATTAAACTAAGATTTATAAGATTAAAAGGATTTTAGGATTAAGAACATCGTTTAAATCTTATAAATCCTTCTAATCCTAAAAATCATAGTTAAAAAAAAGCCGCCCCATCGCGGAGCGGCCTTCTCAAACTAAACCAACTTATTATGAAAACATTTCTTTATTTCGGACTAAGATTTTTAGGATTAAAAGATTGATATGATTTTATCCTGATAATCTTTTAATCCTAAAAATCATGGTTCAGACAAAAATTATTTTACAGCAATTTCTCTCGCCTGAACTTTAGCTTCTTCTTTTTTAGCCACTTTAAGGTTCAATACACCATCAGTATATTCAGCTTCGATCTTGCCGGCATCGGCAGTTTCGGGTAAGGTGAACGAGCGGGTGAATGAATTGTAGCTGTATTCGCGTTTGCTGAACTTTCTGCCTTCTTCAACAGTTTCGCTCTTTTTATCAGCCGAAACGGTTAATACATTTTTGTCGAGGTTGATCTTAAAATCCTCCTTTTTTAAGCCCGGGGCAGCCAGTTCGATGTGAAATTCGTTTTCAGTTTCCGAAATGTTCACAGCAGGCGCGCGGCCGGCCAGTTTATCGCTCAAACGCGAGTCGTTCAGGATCGAATCAAATACGTCGCTGAAAAAAGGGTTAACTGCATGGTTTTTGTGCCCGTTGGCAAATTTTACTAATGTCATTTTTCTATCCTCCTAAGGTTTTTCTTTTAATTATCTTCGCAGCAGATTCATCAAGTGTTATACCAGTACGGAAAAACACTGTTTTAGCAGACAATCTGTCTGCATATTTTATTTTGAAACGACAAAATGGCGCACAATGGCTGAAAAACTAACTGACTATAAATACAAAACCCCAATCACGCTCCGCTTTTCGGATATCGACGCAGTGGGGCACGTAAACAATGCGATCTACCTGACTTATTTTGAAGAAGCCCGTCTCAGGTATTTTCATGAAGCGATAAAATGGGATTGGAGCGAAAGCGGCATTATTGTAGGCCGCTCGGAAGTTACCTATCACAAACCCATCTTACTTCGCGATGAAGTTCATTGTTATGTGCGTACCAGCCGCATCGGCAACAGTAGTTTTGATATGATGCATGTGTTGGTAAGGGTAAGCCCGCACGGCGAGGAAATTTGTACCACCGGCAAATCAGTATTGATCAGCTACGATTATAAAGCGAATAAATCGGTTCCGATTCCCCAGGGCGAAAGGGCACGAATGATTGAGTACGATGAGCCAGGGTTGATTTTGAATACGAATTAAGGAGAAAGGTGAAAGGCGAAAGGGGAAAGGCCAAAGTCATTCAAAAAAGCAGCTAAAGTGGTGACAGGGCTTTGGCAGTGACAAAATCTTGTCAGTCGTAAGTTGTTAATAATCAGCGCTGTTTCGCTTTGTATCGCACCGTATCGCTTGTATCGATACGATACGAAATTGTTAGGGCGGAGATTTATTATCATAACGCTTTGTTGCTGGAGAAACTTAAAAGTTTAAACTATACCGTTTAAAAACTTATATTTCCAGAGTTATTCGGGGATAAAAAGCACGGCATCGGCTAGTACGCTTCCGCCGGCATTTTTACCGGTAAGGGACACATAAGCTTTTTTCGCCGTAACAAAATAGAATTTGCCGATCGGCACCCATTCTCCTTCAGTTTGACCTTTGACGGTTATTTTATTTAGATCAAGATCAATCGTGTTTTCTTTGACGCCATCATTTATCACGATATTGAGGTGCGAACTTGCGCCGGTGGCTTTAACCGTGTAAACATAAACGTTGTAATTACCTGTTTTTTTGATTGACGGTGAAAAACGGGCATAATCTGAAGCTTTATCTGTTGCGTTGTCCAGTAATAGTGACGGCCCGTAACATCCTTCGTAATTTGGCATTCTTTTCCAGTCGCCCTTTAAGGTAACAGCCGCCGTATCGTCGTTATCAACCAAAATCTCCGGTGTGCTGCCATCGGCCAGCGGGTTATTTCTAAGTTCAGCCTGCATTTTTTTTACATCTACCTGCTGAACGTCGCATTTGTTATCGATAGCCATACACGCAGCTACCGCAGCCGATTGCCCCAGCATCATAAACACCGGTTCCATGCGTATGGAGCCATAAGCAATGTGCGAGGCGGATAAACAAACCGGTACCAGCAGGTTGGTACATTCATTTGCCCTTGGTGTAATGCTGCGGTACGATATAGGATACGGACCAAACCCTCCTACCTGCACGTCGCCTTCATTTTTTACCATACCGTTTACTACCAGGCGCTCGGCATTGTGCGAATCCATGGTGTAGGCGGCAAGGGCGATGCCATCGGTAACTGTTTCGCGGCCCTGGCAATTGGCTTGTGTCATTACGTATGCGCCGATCATCCGGCGTGCTTCGCGCACATACATCTGGGTGGTAAAATGATCGGAGTTGAGGTATTCATCTTTGGGATAGCCATATTGCAGCATTTCTTTCCGCAAGTTTTCCGGTACACGCAGATCGTGCCCAATAAAATAAAAAAAGCCTTTGGTATAGTTTACATGCGCCTTAAAAATAGCCGCGCGTTCGGCATAGCTGCCCTCAGGGTAATTCCAGCTCACGCCGATCATGTCTGTGGAGAAAGGCCCGTTATTGTTGATATCGGTTTTGTGATTGGGCATTTCGCTGGTGGTCATTAGGTTTTCGATGTGCGCGATGGGTTTCTTCTCTATCAGGCGCAGCAGCAGTTCATAACGTTCGGGCTGGTAATCTTCAGGTTTGGTGATGGGTATGCTGTTGGCCGGATCTTTACTGAGGCAGACCCTGATGTTATACGTTTGCACCATTTTGTTGCCGGTCCCGTCAGGCAGTAACTTATTTTCGCTGATACCCCAAAGCAAGCCGCTTTCTGGTTTGGCGGGAATTTTATAAGGGTCGACGCCATCAGGGAACTGGTGCTTATCTCGCAACTGCGAGCCGTTATAGGTTTCGTCGTATTGCTTATTATCCTCGCGGCCTACCGTATAGGATACACCCGCTTTGGCCATCAGGTCACCTTCGTAGCTGCAATCGATGAACTCTTTGGCAATGACCACTTTATTGGTTTTTGAAGATGGACGAGCCGCGTTATCTACTACTATCGACAGGATTTTTCCATTAGACGTATAAGCAGAAATGACCCGGTACGAATAGACCACCTGCACGTTTGCTTTTGTCAAGTAATCCAAAAGAATATTTTCTGCTACATGCGGCTCAAATATCCATTGTTCAAAAGCGCCGTAATGCTGACCCACCCTGCGGTAAAAATCGAGAGAAAGGCCTTTGATAGCGTATTTATTGCCAATATCCGTGTAGCCAAGTCCGCCGGTTGTCAAACCACCGATACGATTGCCGGGTTCGATCAGCAAAACTGATTTGCCCATTTGTTTGGCAGTATAAGCTGCGATAACGCCTGACGCCGTGCCGCCGTAAACGATAACATCGTACTGGTTGGAAACGGCGAATGATCGCTCAATTTGCGCAAATGATGAATGAATGTTTAAAAAGATGAACAAAAAGAGGGTGATTTTCTTCATGTTTTTAATTTGACAGTTAATTCATTCAAGCGCTCAGGGGCATCTCACCGACTGCACTTCAGTGTACTTAGTTTCGTTAGCTAAAATCCGGATGATCTTGTTGATGTCTACCAGCTCCTGGTCGTCAATATCAAGCGTCTTTATCATTTCCTCCGGATTGCTGTATCTATACCTCCGCTTACTATTTGCAGTAAATAATTCGATACGATAGTATACCCCGTCGCCAACAATTACAATCGTGTTGGATGACGATTTCCATCTTTTTTTCACTTTTGACTCTGTCGGCAAGGTTAATATATGATCGGTTAATAAGGTATCCCATCGGCCTTTCCACAGGTCACTAACTGGCAAGCTGTCTTTCGTCAAATTGACCAGTTTAACCATATCCCGTGAGCAAAAACGGTAACGCGTCAATACCCATCCCACTGCCAGCGTGTGCGTGAAAATGTAAATGCCGTTTGGAAAATTTGCATAACTTATCACATAAAACCGCATTTCAAAATCGGCCTTCGAAAAATCGGGCGGGGGTATTTTGGCAGCTAGGTTTACGCTGTCGCTATAATATTTAAAATCGGAGTCAGGCTTAAAGCTAAATTGCGCCTGCGCAGATAAAGCCGAAAACGCAAATAGCAGCGCAATAAAACAACTTAGCTTCATGGTTATCCGGTTGAACTTTAAAACGACCTGATCTCCGGCATTTTTAAAAGGACCTCGGCCAGCTTTGACAGGTTCATTTTATGCCCGGTTACCCAAATAGCTGCTTGCAGGCAGCCGTCTTTCTTGGATATGTTGAGGGTGTTTGATTTTAAATCATGAGCCGCAATCAGCTGCCGGATGTGTTCCAAATTTTCAAAGTCGCCATTGGTAAATTCAATCACAAATAATTTGTCGCGATGGATTTTGTCGATATATCCTTCCAATAAACTAAAAAGCGCCAAAACGATCAACGCGACAACAGTTGAAACAATACCCAAAAGATAATGATCGGAACCGATCACCATCCCGATGGCAGCCGATACCCAGATGACGGCCGCGGTAGTTAAACCACTGACGCCTACATTATCCTTAAAAATAACCCCGGCGCCGATGAAACCAACCCCAGTTACAATGTTCATGGCCGCCAAATTACCCGACTGTTCCGCAACGATAGTAAACAACGCCGAACCCAGGCAAATCAGGATAATGGTGCGAAAACCGGCGGTCTTGTTTTTGTATTGGCGCTCGAGCCCAAGCAAACCGCCACATAACACCGCCAGGCCCACTTTTATGAGGTCATCGTTTGAAATATGGAAGAATTGAGTCAATTAGTGAATTAATGAGTTAGTGAATTGTTAAATTAACTTTAAAACTACAATAAATCCGAAATCGAACATTCGAAATCCGAAATTAAATTAAAATATCTTCCCCGGGTTTAAAATCCCCTTCGGATCAAACACGTTTTTTATCCCTCGCCATAAGGCAAAATGGGTTTCGGTGAATTTTATCGCCATGTATTCTTTTTGTACCAGGCCGATACCATGTTCACCGGATATAGTGCCGCCGAGGGATACGGTTAGCTCAAATATTTCGCGGATGCCGTCTTTCAACTGGTTGTTCCAATGCTCATCGCTCATATTGCCTTTGATCACATTGGTATGAACATTCCCATCGCCTGCATGGCCAAAACATACGGTTTCAAAGCCATATCTGCGCCCTATTTCCTTGATCCCTTTAATTAGTTTCGGCAGGTTAGCACGGGGAACAACCGTATCTTCTTCTTTGAAGATCGAATTTGATCGCACCGAAACCGCCATGGTGCGGCGCATCCGCCAAAGCTCTTCCTTTTGCGTGGCCGTGTCGGCAAACAAAACATCCTTACAGTTAAACTCCTCCAGCACCAGGTTGATCTTTTCGCAATCGGCGAAAATGACATCCTGGTTGGTGCCGTCCACTTCTATCAGCAGAAAGGCTTCAATATCGTCTTTCAAATCGAACATGATGCCATCATGTTCTTTTACCCACTCCACGCCTCTCCGCTCCATAAACTCCAACGCAGAAGGCACAATACCCGCCCTGAAAATGGCGGATACCGCAGCAGCGGCATCCTCAAGTGAGACAAAAGAGGCCAGCAGCAGCGCATCGGTTGTTGGCCGCGGGATGAGTTTTACCACAATTTTGGTAATAACACCCAGGGTGCCCTCCGATCCGATCATCAACTGCGTTAAATTATACCCCGAAGCATATTTTAAAGTGTTGGCGCCTGTCCAGATGATCTCGCCCGACGGTAAAACCACCTGCAGGTTAAGGATGTACTCGCGAATGGTACCGTATTTAACCACCCTGGGTCCGCCCGATCCATGCGACACGTTACCGCCGATAAAACAGCTGCCTTTGCTTGCAGGATCAACCGGGTATAGCAAACCTTTTGCCGCCACGGCATCCATAAACATTTCGGTGATCACACCGGGCTCGACCGTAGCCTGCAGGTTTTGTTCATCTATATTCAGAATTTTGTTAAAGCGCTCCATAGCCAGCGTAATGCCGCCCTTTATAGCCAGGGCCCCTCCTGCCAAACCGGTACCTGCCCCGCGCGGCGTAATGGGGACCATTTTTTCGTTGCACAATTTCAGGAGCGCGGAAATTTCTTCCGGCGAACCTGGTTTTACGACAACTTCGGGATAAAAATGCAGGTCTTCGGTTTCATCGTGGCTGTATTTTTCAAGGTCATCGTGGCTGGTGATAACGTTGTCGGCTCCAACAATGGATTTGATGGTGGATAATATGTCGGGGGTTATTTTTGAGAACACGGGTTATAGAATTTGGTGTGCTTTAATACTTACGTTGAGTAGTCGAAATATAAATGCAGTGCAGCTACCTTCTTTCCGCGAAGCGAAGAGAGGGTGGTCGAGCGCAGCGATGACCGGGTGAGTCGATGCGTGGTGCCAGCATTAGCGGTAATGTCCGCCGGGTCGACTCACCCCGACTACGCTGCGCTGGTCGACCCTCCTCTTCCGCAAGCGGGAAAGAGGGTAACTACTTCATCTTCTAATGTTTCGAACACTCGAGGTTTAAAACCCATCGCTATGTTGAAATTTTAAATATTCCTTTATTTCAAACAAATATCCTGCTAATCTACAAAATCTTACAAATCGTGTTCAGACAATTATGGTCACGCTTGAATGATCGACTTTACCGGCCATCGGCGGATGCATCTTTTTCAAAACCACCTTTATCTTATCTGCAAACGGGTATTTTGCTTTTATCCCCTCCGCCATGGATTGCGCAACTGTTTCAATCAACTTCCGCGTGTGCTTCATCTCCCTGCAAACAATAGCATAAAGCTGTTCATAGTCAACGGTGTGGGTGATGTCGTCTTGCCTGATCCCTGCCGTAACCGGCCTGAATTCAACCTCGATGTCTGCTATAAACTTTGTCCCCAACTTTTGTTCCTCGGGGTAAAATCCATGGTAGGCAAAAAACTCGGCACCGTGGATGGCTATGGTCATCATAAGCCAAAGGTAATTTTTGATTTCGGATGTCGGATGGTCGATTTCGGATTTATTTTATTTTGATTTCGGATATCGGATGGTCGATTTCGGATTTTAGTGCCAACCCTCAGTAGGCCTTTTTTAACCACGGAGAGCACTGAGAAGGCGCAGAGAACACAGAGAAAAAAATAACAAACCATTAAGGCTTTGTGACCTCCGTGTCTTCCTCTTTGTGTTCTTTGTGGTAAAATCTTCAACTGTTTAATAGTTCTGTCCCGAAAATTCCGAAATCGAAATTCCGAATTCCGAAATCGAAACCTATCTTTGCGCACCAATTGAATACACTATGCCCAAGAAAGACCTGTACGAATCGCCTGATTATTACCTGCTGGATGAACTGCTTACTGATGAACATAAACTGATCCGTGCTTCGGTGCGCGACTGGGTTAAAAAAGAAGTAAGCCCTATTATTGAAGACTATGCGCAGCGTGCGGAATTCCCTCATCAACTTATAAAAGGTTTGGGCGAGATCGGCGCTTTTGGGCCTACCGTGCCGGCCGAATATGGCAGCGCAGGGCTTGATTATATGTCATACGGCATTATTATGCAGGAAATTGAACGGGGCGATTCGGGTATCCGGTCGACCGCTTCGGTACAGGGATCGCTGGTGATGTACCCCATTTATGCTTACGGATCGGAAGAACAAAAGCGGAAATACCTGCCCAAACTGGCCACCGGCGAATTAATGGGCTGTTTTGGATTGACGGAACCCGATCATGGCTCGGATCCGGGCGGCATGGAAACCAATTTTAAGGATGCCGGCGACCATTATGTGCTTAACGGCGCCAAAATGTGGATATCCAATTCGCCTTTTGCCGATATTGCCATTGTTTGGGCAAAGGATGAAAATGGTAAAATACGCGGCCTGATCGTTGAACGTGGCATGGAGGGTTTTACGACGCCCGAAACACATAACAAATGGTCGTTAAGGGCTTCGGCAACCGGTGAGCTAGTGTTCGATCATGTGAAAGTGCCAAAAGAAAACCTTTTACCAAATGTTGCAGGTTTGAAGGGCCCGCTGGGCTGCCTTAACCAGGCGCGCTACGGCATAGCCTGGGGCGCCCTGGGCGCGGCAATGGATTGTTACGATACCGCCGTGCGATACTCAAAAGAGCGCAAACAATTTGGCCGGCCGATAGCCGGCTTCCAGTTACAGCAAAAGAAACTGGCCGAAATGCTTACCGAGATCACTAAAGGGCAACTGCTCGTTTGGCGCCTCGGCCAGCTGAAAAATGAGAACAGGGCTACGCCTGCACAAATCTCGATGGCAAAACGCAACAGCGTACACACTGCCTTAACAATAGCGCGCGAAGCGCGGCAGATGCTGGGCGGTATGGGTATTACCGGCGAGTACCCCATTATGCGGCACATGATGAACCTGGAGTCGGTTATTACTTACGAAGGCACACATGATATTCACCTGCTGATCACCGGGTATGATATTACCGGTGAGGATGCTTTTAAATAATTTTTACTTATTTTTGACCAACATCTACCGGCCATCGTTACGTTAAAAGTATTCTGAGTTTTTGCTGTACGATTGATAATGCGGACCTATAATTATTGCCCCTTGTTGGTAAATCGCTTTAATTATAGCGTAAAAGCATTTCTTTTTCTTTTTATTTCGTTTTTGATCGTTTCCTGTCAGCCTGAAAAAAAGACCGAACCGTCAGGTTACTCCCAGGTATTTATGCCGGTACTGGACACTGTGTCTGCACTTTTTGGAACAGACAGGGTTGAGCGCGGCCTTCATTACCTCGACTCGGCTATGAGCCGCATCAATAATCCGAATGTCGATGATAAATTTCGCGCACTTGGCTTTCACTTTATTTATTGGGAGAAAACCAAAGGCGATTATCAAAAAGCGTTACTGTATGCCGACACTATGCTGGTCGTTGCCAATAAAAGCGGCAGCCAAAAGGATTATCAATCCAACTATGTAGAAGCCAATATGGCCCTGGGCGATGCCTATTTTTCGATGCAAAAATACAACGATGCCTACCTCCACTATTTCCAGGGTTTCAGGATCGGTAAAAATTACCTCAATAATGGCGCGCTGTCCGATTATTCATACCGTATGGGGATGATCCTTTATAAAATGGGCCATTACCGCCTCGCGGCAGGGTATTTTAAAGAAAGTTACCGCTTCAGTTTTCCGACCAGGGATAAATTCGCCGATTTTTACCGCAACCAGGAGGTTTTGGACAATATAGCGCTGAGCTATAAACATAACGGCGAACTGGACAGCGCCATGTTTTATTTTACTAAAACGCTTCAATTCATCAACCAAAACGGCCCGCAATATAAAGACCGGCCAAGGATGATTGAAATGGCAAGAGGCGTGGTTTATGGCAACCAGGCGGAGGTGCTGATCATCAAGGGAGACAAAAAGGAAGCAACCGGTCTGCTGCAAAAAAGTATTGCCATCAACCTACAAAAAGGAAATGATAACCGGGATGCTGAACTGGCCGAAATTAAGCTGGCGCAGATCTATTATGACAGCAATGCTAACGAGCAGCTGAAAAACTTGTTGACCGCCTTGCTCAGCCAATTGGACAGCATAAAAAATAACGACGCCGAAGCCGACTGGAACCGGCTGATGAGCGGTTATTACCTGCGAAAAAAAGATTTTGAAGTATCAAGGGCTTACTTGCAAACCTATATTACCGAACGGGATTCGAGCATAAAAAAACTAAACCTGTTAAAGGAAAGCGATGTAAACCAGCAACTGGACAGCTTTGAAAAACAGTATTTAATAGACAACCTGAGGGGCCATAACAAGGTGGAGCAGCGGTACTTATACGCTGCGATTGCCTGCGCTTTAATGGCTATGGTAATTGTGCTGCTGGTATTCCGCAACTGGAAACGCTCAAAACGGGATATCAAAATTGTAAATGCCCTTAACCAAAGGGTAAGCATGCAGAAAGTTGATCTTGAAAAAACCCTTGAGGAGCTTAAGGCCAGCATTTTAGAGAAAGACCGGATATTGCGCGCCGTTGCGCATGACCTGCGCAACCCGGTTGGCGGAATTGCAGCCTTAACCCTGGCAATGGAAGACGATGATTTTACGCCTGAACAAAGAGAATTGATCACCATCATCCGCGAAACCTCGAATGATACCCTGGAACTGATCAGCGAACTGCTGGAGGTGACCAATGACGGCAAGTCTCGGTTGAAAAAGGAATTGGTTGATATCAATGCCGTGGTTGGTAAAAGTGTTGAACTGTTACGGTTTAAGGCTGCAGAAAAAGATCAGCACATCGAGTTGATACTGCTGCTGGAGCCCGAGGAAATAATGATCAGCCGCGAAAAAATATGGCGCGTGCTGAGCAACCTCATCAGCAATGCCATCAAGTTCAGCCCGCGGGGGGCAACCATCCGGGTAGGTATAACCGACCATAAAAAAGAGGTGGAGATATCGGTAAAAGATGATGGTATTGGCGTACCCGAAAAGATGCAGGCAGAAATATTTAATATGTTCACCGAAGCTAAACGGCCGGGAACGGCCGGTGAAAAATCATTCGGGCTGGGCTTGTCCATCAGCAAGCAGATCGTCGAGCATCATAACGGCAAAATATGGGTGGAAAGTAAACCCGGCGAGGGATCTCTATTCTGTATAAGCTTACCCAAGCCGGCCTCAGGCAAGGTTAACCCATCAAAAATGCAGCAAACCAACGCCCTGACGACTTAATGATGCGCTGCTGCGTATCGAAATCAATATAGATCAATCCAAAACGCGGGTGGTAGCCCTCGGCCCACTCAAAATTGTCTGTCAGCGTCCAAACAAAATAGCCGTCGGCCTTATAGCCTTCCTTTTTTGCCTTTAATACCTGGCCGATGTGCTGTTGCAGGTACTCAACGCGCAAAGGGTCATCTACTTCTCCATTGACCACTTCATCAGGGAAAGCAGCGCCATTTTCGGTGATGATGAGCTTTTTTACTTCGGGATAAGCGTTAAACTTTTTTATCATCTGGTAAATTGCCGGCGGATGAACTTCCCATTTCATATCCGTTAAGGGGACTCCCCTATCCTCGGCTTTAACCAAAGCAGCATTGATATACGGAGTAAAAAACGAATATTTAACGATCTCGCGCGTGTAATTTTGTACTCCGATAAAGTCGAACTCAAACTTCATATTGTCTGCATCGCCCGGCAAAATATATTTTGTGATACCTTTTAGGGCAGACACCTCGTCCAAAGGATACCCATAGCCCGAAACTGCCTCAATAAACAGACGGTTAAGCAATGCATCTACCCTTTTGGCGGCCGCCAGGTCTCTTGGCTTTTGCGACCGCGGCTCAATAAAGGAACAGGAGAAAGTAGTGCCAATACTTGCAGCAGGCAATTCCTGCCGCAATTGTTTGGCGCCGGCTACAATACTCAGCACCACGTGGTGTATGGCGGGCAAAAAGTTTTTTAAGCCCGTCCGCCCGGGCGCGTGGATGCCCAAAAAATAGCCGGCGCCGGTAAAAACCCCTGGTTCGTTCATCACCATCCAGTGTTTTACTTTGCCGCCAAAGCTTTGGGCGCAGATTTTTACGAAGTTGGTAAACCAATCCACCGATTCGCGGTTCGTCCAGCCGCCCTTAAGCTCCAGTTCATGGGGCAGGTCCCAGTGATAAATGGTAAGCCATGGTTCAATGCCGTTTTGCAGGCAATAATCAATAACCCGGTTATAATAATCGATGCCCGCCTGGTTTACTTCGCCGGTACCCATTGGCAATATCCGGGTCCACGAAATGGAAAACCTGAAATTGGGGATGTTAAGCTGTTTAACCAGGTCGATATCCTGCTCATACTGGTTATAAAAATCGCAGGCTATGGCAGCGCTGTGCCCATCTTTTATTTTGTCGGTCCGGGTTACAAAAACATCCCAAATCGAAGCGCCTTTACCTTCGGCATCGCACGCGCCTTCGGTCTGGAAAGCGGCCGTAGAAACGCCCCAGGCAAAATCGTCACCAAAAAGTTCTTTGTTTATGGGTATGTCCTCGGATAGGGATATCATTCAAATGAGCCAAAAAGCAGCCCAAAGAAAATAAAATTTTTACAAATAACGCTTAGTGAATGAACGTAGAGCGCATGCTCCTTAAGATCATCCATTCGCGAAAGGCTTTAAACAGTCTCGGAAATTGAGCAAATAATTTCATAGCGTTGATCTTTAACTATAAATATAAAGGTACAGGACCGATATAAGCTAATGATGTTAAAATTATTATCTTATTGTTAATAAGTCTTTTAGTTCAGGGTTCATGGTTCATAGTTCATAGTAGCTGCAAATGCAACGTTCATGATTAATAATTGATAGTTCCTGGTAGGATTATTAGCGGGTTAACCATGAAACTTTTCTGCTATGAACTATGAACCATGAAACTTTTCTGCTATGAACCATGAACTATGAACCATGAACTATGAACCATGAAACTTTTCTGCTATGCACCATGCACCATGAACCATGAACCATCTTATCTTTACCGCATGAAAGATCACTTCATCCGCCTGTTTGAATACGACCGTTATGTCGGCCAGATCATGCTGGAGACGATGGTTAAAGCCGACAACCCCGAAAAATCGGTAAAACTGATGGCGCACATGATGGCTGCGCAGCAAGTATGGATCAATCGCTGCAAGGGATTGCCCGCCTTTGCAGGCGTTTTATGGCCCGACTGGCCGGCTGATGCCCTCGGCCCGATGATCGACGAAAACGCGCAGCAATGGATAGATTTTCTGTCAGCACAAAACCCAGAGGATTTTGATCGGGTGATCAGCTATAAAGACACCCGGGGTAATGAATGGGAGAATAAGCTGACCGACATTGTGATGCAGGTGATCAACCACGGTACGCACCACCGCGCGCAAATCGGGCAGCTTCTGATACTGGCGGGCGTGGAGAAATTACCGGTAACGGATTATATTTTCTTTATCAGGGCAATGAATTATACGTAGCGTTCTGTGTGTCATGATGCTGAACTTGTAATATTATCATATAAATCCCCTCTGCTATTAAACTCCTTATTAAATTTGCCGCTTTAACGTCATTATATGAAAAAATTATTGCTGCTGCCGATGGTGTGTTTGGTTTTATTTGGCTGCGCTGATAAAAAAGTGCAGGAACAGTCGCTGCGCGACTCCGTGGTCTCGATACACGAAAAGGTTATGGGCGAAGATGGGAAACTGGAGGATGGCAAAACCGCGCTTGACGCCTTCGTGAAAGCCAACCCAAACAGTACGCTGACGGATTCGGCCAGGTTTTATATAAACAAACTTACCCTTGCCGATAGCGCGATGATGATTTGGATGCACGATTTTAACCCCGACCTGACCACCAAACCACACGAAGAAAACATGGCTTACCTGGGTAAGCAGAAAAAGCTGGTGATGCAAATCGACTCGCAGATAAACGCCGCGCTTGACGCTTCCACCAAATTTATCGCTAAAACCAAAACGAAATGAACAGAATTGTTTATGTGTTTTTGGGTGCGACTTGCCTTTGCGCCTGCAAATTTAACGGCAGCAACAAAACACTGCCCATTTATGGCAACCGCGAACCGGTCACTAAAACCGTGAACGGGCAAACGCTTACCGATACCATCTACGCCACCATCCCTGCTTTTAAATTTGTAAACCAGTACGGTGACAGCACCGGCAGCCAAAACCTGGCCGGTAAAATTTATGTGGCCGATTTCTTTTTTACCAGCTGCCCCTCCATCTGCCCTATTATGCAGCGCAATATGCTGGCGGTATACAATGCTTTTAAAGATACGGCTGATGTAAAAATTGTCTCTTTCACCATTGACCCAAAGTACGATACGCCGCCTGTTTTAAAAAACTATGCGGAGAAACTGGGCGTTACCGGCAATAGCTGGTGGTTTTTACAGGGCAACCGCGATACCGTTTATCGCATTGCCGAAAAAAATTACCTTGTTGCGGTGAGTAAAGACAGCAGCGCTGCCGGCGGCTATGTGCACCAGGGCTATTTTGTGCTGGTTGATAAACAAAAGCGCGTTCGCGGATCATACGACGGCACCGACCCCAAACAGGTTGCACAACTGATCGATGATATTAAAACCCTTAAAGCAGAACCTGCCATGGCCAAATGAAGATAACCTTGATATGCAGCATTTGTGCATTGCTGATGATATTGATCGTATCCTGCGAGAGCAACGACGCGCTTGAGTTTGACCGTTATTACGCAGAAGGCAACGTGATTTATCAAAGTCACTGTCAAAACTGCCATGGTGCACATGGCGAAGGCCTGAACGGGCTGATACCGCCGCTGACGGACTCTGTTTTCCTTAAAAACAACCGCGACCAGCTTGCTTGCCTGGTACACAACGGCCTGCATGGCAAAATAACCGTTACCAAAAAGGATTTCACAGAAAAAATGCCTGCCGCCGCCGATTTGGCCAATATCGAGATCGCCCAGGCACTAACGTATGTTACCAACTCGTTCGGCAATAAAATGGGGATTGTTAATGTGGAGGAGGTGAACGGGGATTTGGTGAAGTGTCTGTAAGGGGTTGATTAAGTTGATGGACTTAGATTCAATTAACGGGTTGCGGCGAGAATTGTATGCGGGAGCATGCGTTGATATTGCAAAGTTTTCGGCGCCGATAAAGGGCGGATGGATTTGGCTTTGTGCTGCATAGTCTTCGCTTTTGATTATTGCCGGGATAGTATACCGTTAATTTGTAAATTGCCCATCCGGCACCCCAATACCAAAACAACCTATGATCCGCCAACCTCTGGTCAACCTGTTAATCAATTACACCGGCAGCGACGTAACCGAACAAGCCATGGTAAATCGCACCGTGGAATTTGTTCAAACGAACCCAAACTGTTTCGAACGCAGCTTACTACAGGGCCATGTAACCGGTTCCGCCTGGATTGTTAATAAAGCCTTTACGCACGTATTGCTCATACACCATATAAAGCTCGACCGTTGGCTACAGCCGGGCGGCCATTGCGACGGCGATGGGGATGTTTTGAATGTGGCCCTTAAAGAAGCCGGGGAAGAAACGGGCTTGACAGTAAAACCTAAAAGTGACCGCATTTTTGATGTGGATATCCACCAGATCCCGGAGCGTAAAAACGTGCCTGCCCACCTTCATTATGATATTCGCTTTTTATTTACGGCGGATATGGATCAAGCGCCGGTGATGAATCAACGGGAAACGAGAGACATTAAATGGGTGCCAATTGGCGAAGTAGAGGCGTTGAATGACGAGGAAGGGGTGATGCGGATGGTGAGGAAGACGGTGGGCTTGGCGAAAGGATTACAGGGCTGAGCGGCGATGCAAGCGTTCCACTTTTGCAAACGGAACACGTGGAACATTGTGAAACACGTTGATAATCAACACCTTTACTTATATGAGCAGTGTTCCATTTTTTCACTCGGAACACGTGGAACATTGTGAAACACGCTCATTATCAACTGATTTGATATTTTTACAAATTTTCGATCATATCTAGGTTAATGATAATCAATTATTTACCGTTTTATTTTTTTTAACCGCTTGCTTATAAAGCACTGATTTTCAATTAATTAAATAATAATTGGGGTTTTCTTGCCATACTGAATCGGGTTTATCCTGCTACCACCTGGTAAGCGGTCGCGCATTTCGTAGGTGCATACACCGCAGGGGCCGCTTTGCGAGACCCTGCGGAGGCAAAAGAGATTATCTTTTGAATATTTTTTGCCAAAATGATTTTTTGGGCGGACGAACTTGCTTGATGTTTCTCGCCCGTAGCTTTACATCAAGTGCCTGCGTATCGGTATCAAACAACGTTTGAACTCTTTCGTCCCATTTGCAAATGACATATGTAATGCGCTCACAGGGAATATCACTTAATTTGCCTATCTTGTAATAAGCTAGTGGCGCCTCACTAACAATTTCACCTCCCCTGATATTCCCTTCTGAAACAAATTGGGTTTTTCCGTTGTAGGTCAACAAATCATCCTTATTTGTACGAACCACAAATGGGGAAAATCCCATTCTGATTTCGTCCGCCAACATGCTGGAAAGACGTAAATCATGAGACAACGCGAATTCACTGGGATTTATCTCCTTAATGTCGTCTAACAGAATACAGTTGTGAAAATATCGTTGGAATGGCGGTGCTGGTGAAAAGTGCACGATACAAAAGTCAATCACTTCTCCTGTTAGTTTTGTTATTGAAGCCGGAACTCTAACACTTTTTGGTTCCATCATATATTGGGTTGATGGCAATCCGCCAATAGATGATAGCACTTCAAATTGTGCATCTGAAGGCAACAATTCCTTTTTATCCCATTCGTAAAATAATTCTATTTGCTCATTCCTTACTAATCTTGCTAGTGTGTTTGTTTCGTTTATATACCAATGGTTATTAGTGCCTCTTTGGACATAAACCTTGCCAACACTCAATTCTTTTTGAAATAATAATGCGTCATTTATTTCCTTTAGCTCCTTTTCTTTACCAGTTTTCGCTACCTGAATATTAAATTCAACAATTTTTTGTGGATTTATTTCCATCGAAGAGATAAAACTCGCGCTCATGACATGCAGGGGAAAAGAAATTATGAAAATCTAATCTAAGCAATTTCGACAGTGAAATATGCAAATGATCTACTAAATAAAAGGTAGTTGACGAATTATTGAGGCTACAAGCAAATAAGTTCATATCAATCTGATTTAAATGAATCGGAACATAAAAACCGGCCCGCAACCATGCTTCCCTTTCCGTTTTTCCCTACATTTAACCCATCAAAAAATTAAATAAATTCAAAAACAATCTCCCGGCATGAAGCTGTTACTCCGCCTCTTACTCATTCCAATTTTAGTCATAACCACGGTATTCCCCTCCTCCGCCCAACACAAAAAAGACTACACGCAACTCGTCAACCCCTTTATCGGCACCGGCGGTCATGGACACACCTATCCCGGCGCGGTGATGCCCTTTGGCATGGTGCAATTAAGCCCCGACACAAGGCTAACCGGCTGGGATGGCTGCTCGGGCTATTATTATACCGATACTACGGTTTATGGCTTTTCGCACACGCATTTAAGCGGAACGGGTATAGCGGATTATTGCGACGTGCTGTTTATGCCCACCACCGGCCAGCCGCAGTTTAAAAACACGGATTACAGTTCAGGTTTTAAAAAGAAAAACGAACAGGCCTCGCCTGGATATTATAAAACCCATCTGGATAAATACGATATCGACGTGGAGCTTACGGCCACCACGCGTGCCGGCGTGCATCGCTATACCTTCCCCAAAACAGGCGAGGCTAATATCATCATCGACCTGCTACACCGCGACCAGGTGCTGGATTCGTGGATCGAGGTGGTAAACGACCATGAGATCAGGGGCTTTCGCCGTTCCCAGTCCTGGGCGGCGGACCAGTCGGTTTATTTTTATGCCAAATTCTCAAAGCCATTTAAAACTTACGGTATTGCCTTAAATGATACTTTACAAACGGGAAAAAGCAAACTGCAGGGCAAAAACATCAAAATGTATATCCGTTTTGATAACCCGGGCGAAGTAATTGCCAAAGTGGGTGTTTCCTCGGTCAGTACAGAGGGTGCTTTAAAAAACCTGGATACCGAGGTGCCTGATTTTGATTTTAAAAAGGTGGTGAAGGACGCCAAATCGGCCTGGGAAAATGAACTGTCGAAGATCGAAGTGGAAGGCGGCGGCCAGGATGTTTCGGCGCAGCAAAAGGAGTATCAGCAAACGATGCTCGCCAGCGGCACGCAAGCCGGGTACGACCAGCGCGGCGCGACAATAAAACAGCTGACCGACTATGCCAAACAAAGGCAAACCATTTTTTATACGGCGCTGTATCACGCCATGCTGGCGCCAAATGTTTACAGCGATGTTGACGGGCAGTACCGGGGCATGGACCAAAAGGTGCACACCGCCGATGGCTTTACCTATTATACCGTTTTTTCGTTGTGGGATACTTACCGCGCGGAAGACCCGCTGATGAACCTGATCGACCGCAAACGCACGCTGGATTTTGTAAAATCCTTCCTCGCGATGTATGAGCAGGGCGGATTGCTGCCGATATGGCCGCTGGCTTCAAACGAAACCTATTGCATGGTGGGTAACCACTCCATACCCGTAATTGTGGATGCTTACGCCAAAGGCATCCGGGATTTTAATGCGGAGGAAGCGCTTACGGCAATGAAGGCTGCCGTAAACCGTAACCAGTTCGGGCTGGACTCCTACCGGAAAAATGGGGTGGTTTTGGCTGACGACGAGCCGGAATCGGTGTCCAAAACGCTGGAATATGCTATTGACGACTGGTGCATCGCCCAAATGGCCAAAATGATGAACAAACCCGATGACTACGCAGCGTTTATCAAACGCGCCCAATACTGGAAAAACAACTTTAATACCGAAAATGGTTTTATGCAGGCCCGCGCCGATGGCGGCTGGTATACGCCATTCGATCCGCGCGAGATCAACAATAACTATACCGAGGGAAATGCCTGGCAATATTCGTTTTTAGCGCCGCAGGATGTGGAGTCGCTATCAGATGCGATGGGCGGAAGGGCTGCCTTCACCGCTAAGCTGGATGAATTGTTTACTACAGATAGCAAACTAACCGGCCGTGAGCAGGACGACGTAAGCGGGCTGATCGGCCAGTACGCACATGGCAACGAGCCCAGCCACCACATGGCCTATCTTTTCAACTTCACCGATTCGCCCGACAAAACACAATATTACGTCAACAAAATATTGAACGAACAATACAGCGATCAGCCGGACGGCCTTTCGGGTAACGAAGATTGCGGGCAAATGTCCGCCTGGTATGTAATTAGTTCATTGGGTATTTATAACATTATGCCGGGACAAAATGAATTCCAGCTGGGTATCCCCGAATTTGATAAAGCGGTTATCCACCTGGAGAACGGCAAAAAATTCACAGTGCTAAATGAAGGCGCCAGCGTTGGCAAGAGGAATTTTTATATCCAGGGCATGAATTTAAACCATAAGGCCTATAATAAGCTTTACCTTGATTTTGCCGACATGGCCAACGGCGGAGAATTCGAAGTGCTAACCGGCAAATTGTCAAACCGCCTGTTTATGCAGGATTTGGAGAAACCGACATCGAAGATAAGCGATGAACTGATTGTCCCCGATCCATATATCGTGGCTCCGGGCAAAACGCTTAAACAGCCCATTAGCATTCAAATAAAATGTCCGGATGCCAAAGCGGCCATCTACTACACACTGGATGGCAGCGCTCCGTCGGCAACTGCAACTTTGTACACTGCCCCTATCACCATTTCATCAAATACCACGGTAAAAGCAATTGCTTTTGATAATGGTAAAAGCAGCTTTGTTGATGAAGGGACATTCATCAAAGTGAGGGACGACATCAAGCTAAGCCTTGTGAACAAATATCTGCCCAATTATGCCGATGAAGGCAATAACGCCCTTATTAATGGCATTCGCGGCAAAGCCAACTGGCGGCTGGGCAACTGGCAGGGCTACCAGGGCGTCGACCTGGTTGCCAATTTGGATATGGGGCAGGTTAAAGCGGTTAAAAAGGTGAGTTTAGGAACCCTGCAGGATACACGCTCGTGGATCGTGTTTCCGAAATATGTGGAGTTTTGGATATCGGATGACGGAGTGAATTACAAACTGGCCACAACGATCAACACTAAAGTTGATGTGAAAGACCTGGATGTACAAACGCAGGATTTTGTTGCGGCTGTAAACGTTAACACCCGCTATATTAAACTGGTGGCAAAACAATACGGCCCGCTGCCTGAGTGGCACGAAAGTAAAGGGGAGCCATCTTATATTTTTGCGGATGAGATTGTGGTGGAGTAACCGTAAGATTTTGCTGTAGAGACGCAACATTTTGCGTCTCAGAACTGATGCCAGGAAAAAGGCCGGCATTCCGTTTCGAGACGCAAAATGTTGCGTCTCTACAAAAAAAGCAGGGACGCCAAACCTGGCGCCCCCACTCCTCATTGTAAACCAAAAAATCAAATAAATCGTTTCGAACTAAAAAACTATAGCTTAGCCGGGCCTTTCTGCAAGGCATAAGCCGCTACTTTCCGCCCAATATCCTGCGCTGTGGAATTCTCGAACGGAAAATGAATGCCGCCGTAAATCCGGCTATAGCCATTTTCCCATTCAATGGTGCTTAGCGATGTAACTGTTCGCGGCGGCTCGCCGTCGGTAGTCGTATGCAGCGTAAGCGTGTTAGTATCGCCATAAAATTTCTTTAGTATTTCATAACCGGCTGTAACGGTTGCGCTGTGCCCGCTTGGATAGCTTGGATGGGCCGGCGTGGTGATCAGCGGCGTCCATTTGGTATAATCTTTTACAGAGCCATCAGCTTCGGCATTTAAAGCAGTAACCGGTCGCCAAAATAAATACCCGTATTTTCCGCCCCACACCTCAATCCTTGCATCGGCTTCTGCAATATCGGTAAGGGCGAAGATCAGTGCAGCATCCTCAAGCGAAGACTGGTGTTGCTGCGCCAGCTCGCGCAAGCCTTCATTCACCGTCAATTCGGCGTCCTGCTTATAAAATTGCGCAATGTGGGTTTGATCGTCCGTCCGTTTGGTGCTTTTTGTATCACCCAGCGAAGCCACTTCGGCCAGCGCTTTTTTGTAATCATCGCTGCCAATTGCGGGCGGTGGCTGCGGCAAAAATTGTTTTGAACTGGACAGGATAAAAGGCTTAACATTGCCCCACTCCACATCAATACCCGGCGCAAATTTTGCCGGTGTTGCCCGGTACTGACCGGTTGTGGGCGTAGCGGGCCCGGCGTAGGTGGTCAATGGTGCGCTTCCGTCATTCAGCCTTAGCGCAATAATATCCGCAGCTGCCCCCGCCCCTACTTTTTGCCCTGCGTCAACAGGCCCATCAGTTGCCTGCTGCAGGCTAACCGTCAGCACGGAATCAAGCGATGCTTTTTGTGCCGGAAAGAGTGAAACCAATACATCGTGAGCTGCCTGTGCGGCCGCGGCCACAGCAGATGCCGGTACGCCCGGATCTGCATTATAATGATAGGGCTTGCCAAAATGCTTGATAGAATTCACCGCATCGTAAACGGCGATCGCCTCTATCGCCAGCGTATGCGAAGCTAAATTGCTGTTCTGTTTGGCTCCTTTTGCCGTTTTTTGGGCCACCAGGTTCCACTGGATCACCACATCTGCTGATGGAGTTGTTTGCGAAGGGAATAACCCGTTAATTCCTAAAATAGCCAAAAAGGCTATAGGTGTGAATAAGAAGGTGCGCGTCATCATAAACTTAAATTCATCATTGGTTGGCCAAATATAATACAAAAAAGTATTATTCCTATTGAATTGATAGGAATTAAGGAATATTTTTTTTATTCTTGGCTTAACAATTGACTATCAGCAGATTAATAAGCAGTTTTTCTTAAAAGAATTTGAATTTAACCTCAACAGGGCCGTTGGAAAGGACAAACACACAGCGTAAACCGAAGATAATTTATTAATCAATTAAACGCCAAAACGGTATGCTTTATAAAAAGCCCCCCCGGTCACGTTGCGCTCTGCGTTAAAAATGCTACCTGGCAGGCATGGTCATTCCTTCAGCAACCGCTCCTTCACCTCCTCCAGTTTAGCTTTTTCTTCTTTTGGCAACACCGGGTAATCTAACTTCAACCCTTTTAATGTTTCAAGTATAATGCGCGAAATGGCGACCCGCGTAAACCACTTTTTATCAGCCGGCAACACATACCACGGGCATTTTTCGGTGGATGTTTCCTGTATGGCTTTTTCATAGGCCTTCATATAATCGTCCCAAAACTCGCGTTCATACACATCAGCTGCCGAGAATTTCCAGTTTTTGTCGGGGTCTTCTATTCGCTGTAAAAATCGTTCTTTTTGCTCCCCTTTGGACACATTAAGGAAAAACTTGATGATCGTGGTGCCGTTTTCGGTTAGATGTTTTTCAAATGCACAGATGCTTTCATAACGGTGTTTCCAGAATTTTTTGTCGATGTCCTTAACCGTCTTAATCCCCGGGAGCTTTTCTTTCAGCAACAACTCAGGATGGACTTTTGTAATCAACACGTTCTCGTAATGCGAACGGTTGTGCACGCCAATCCTGCCGAACTCAGGCAGGGCCTTTACGCTGCGCCACATAAAATCGTGCAGCAGTTCTTCATGGCTGGGTTCTTTAAAACTAAAAACCGTGCAACCCTCCGGGTTAAGCCCGCTCAGCGTGTGCGCAATTGCGCCATCCTTTCCAGCCGCATCCATCGCCTGGAAAATGATCAATATGGCATAACGTGCATCTGCATACAAAGCTTCCTGCTGCGCCGAGATTTGTTTGATCATATCCGCCAGTACTTCGTCTGTGTCTTCTTTTTTATAACCGCCTGAATACGAAGTGTCATGATCTTTTAGCGAAAAATTTTTTCCGTCAGTTATTTTAAATTTATTAATTATGTCCTTCATAGAAACAAATTTTGAAGATTGAAGTTAGGTCTAAAATTAACCTTATAAATTTACGTTCTTAATAATTGTTAACACGGCCATCGTATAGCGCCATAAATTTTACATCTTTACCCGCATGTTCCGCCGCATTAAAAACCGTTTTTTCAGGTATTTTGTTATTTTTATTTATTTCGTCATACTTTTCTTTTGCGCCATTGAGCTTAACTTTTTATGGCTTTTTGGCTATACGCCTGATATGCAGGCCATTAAAGAGCCATCGCTATCCCTTCCGTCCGAAGTTTATTATGCCGATGGTACCTTAATAGGCAGGTTCTACAGGGAGGACCGTTCCCCGGTTGAATATAAGGATATATCGCCCAATATTATCAATGCCCTGGTATCTACCGAAGATGTACGGTTTTATAACCACCACGGCATCGACCTTTATGGCGTTTTTACCAGTGTGTTATCGACTGCTAAAGGTGATAAACGCGGCGGCAGTACGATTACACAACAATTAGCCAAAAATTTATTTGAAACCCGGAGCAGAAAATCGCAGGGTCTGATCAAACATGTGCCCCTGATCCGGACCATCGTATACAAATGCAAAGAATGGATAACGGCCCTGAAAATTGAACACGTTTACAGCAAACAGGAGATCCTTACGCTTTATTTAAATACGGTGCCCTTTGGCAGCCATGCTTTTGGTATAAAAACCGCTTCCCTTAAATTTTTTAATCAACTGCCTCAAAAACTCAACCCGGCCGAGTCGGCAACGCTGATCGGGATGCTGAAAGCAACTACAACGTACAACCCGATCAACAACCCGGACAATGCGCTGCAACGGCGCAATACCGTTTTGAGCCAGATGCTGAAATACAATTACCTAAAGCAGGCGGATTATGACGACAATACCAAATTGCCTTTAAACCTCGACCTGAGCTACACAGGCCACGGCAGCCAGGGCGACTCCTATCTGCGCGAGGCTGTTGAGCGGTGGCTGAAAAAATGGTGCCGGGACAATGATTACGACCTTTATAACGACGGGCTTAAAATTTACACAACGATCGACCCGCGCCTGCAGCATTATGCCGAAATAGCAGTTGCCGAAAAGATGAAAATGCTGCAAAGCAGGTTTTACGAATTATGGGGCAATAAAAATCCCTGGCAGGATCTAAGCGGCCACGAAAAGATCGATTTTGTGCAAAAAAACGAAGAGAAGCTGCCTATTTATCCCCTCCTGCAAAAAAAATTCAATTACAATTACACCCTCATCGATCAGTATTTTGCAAAGCCCAAACAGATGAAGGTATTTACCTTTCACGGCGAAAGAGACACTACGCTTTCAACCGTCGATTCCATTAAATACTATGCAAAGCTGCTCAATACGGGGATGATGACGATGGAACCTTCCACTGGGAAAATAAAGGTTTGGGTTGGCGGCATAAACTTCAAATATTTTAATTACGACCACGTAAACCAGGCAAAGCGGCAGGCTGGCTCAACATTTAAGCCTTTTGCCTATTGCGCTGCGCTGGATAATGGATTTTCACCCTGCGATAAGTTTACCGACCAGTTTGTCTCCATTAAATATATGGACGGCAACAAACAGGAAGTTTGGGAGCCGAAAAATGCCACTTACGTGTTCACCGGTCAGGAAATGTCGTTGCGCTGGGCCATGGGCGCATCCATAAACTCTATTACTGCACAGCTAACAGAAAAAATTGGCTGGGACAAAGTTGTTGAATATGCGCACAAATGCGGCATTGAAAGTCCATTGAAATCGGTACCCTCAGTTTGCCTGGGAACCAATGACGTGTCGGTATATGAAATGGTGCGTGCTTACAGCACCTTTTTAAATAAGGGCCAAAAGATAGACCCGATTTTGGTCACTAAAATAACAGACCAGGATGGCAATGTGCTGGCTACGTATGAGCCGCACCAGGAACAAGCGATCAACGAGGAAGTTGCCTGGCTGATGCTCTATATGTTCAGGGGTGGTATGGAAGAGCCGGGCGGTACGTCCCAGGCATTGTGGGAATATCCCGGCCTGTGGAAAAAGGATAACCAAATAGGCGGAAAAACCGGTACATCATCGGGTTTTGTGGACGGCTGGTATATGGGAATTACTAAAGATCTCGTTACGGGCATTTGGGTTGGCGCCGATGACCGCAGCGTGCACTTTACCAATGCCGAAACCGGCGAAGGTTCGCACACCGCTTTACCAATTTTTGGCGATTTTATGCAAAGGGTTTATGCCGACCCGAAATCCGGCTACACCTACGGGGCATTTCCGAAACCTTGGGTAAAGATCACCAAATCGTACGATTGCCCGTCGCCGCGCGAGGAAACCGACTCACTTACGGATAGTTTAAAAACCCCGCTCGATACTCTGAACAAGCCAGTAGCAACGCCCGGCAAAACGGATACAACTACACAGCCGCCAAACAATTAGGCATCGGTAGCCGTTATTTCCTGTGCTCAATAAATGTTAAATATTGCCGTTAAATGAGTCCGCATTGAAACTAAACGATTAATTTTAGCCGCATTCTATTTCGTCCGGTATGAATAAACATCGCCCCTGGCCTTTAAAAAAATATTTGTTCCTTGTTGCATTTATTGTCGGCCTGTTATCTATCAGCCTGCAATCAAAAGCGCAGTATTTTGGCCAGAACAAAGTGCGTTACAAGAAACTGAAATTCAAAGTTTATAAAACCCCGCATTTCGAGATATACTACTACCTGAAAAACGACAGCATGCTGAAACGTTTTGCCCAGGAAGCCGAGATTTGGTACACCCTGCATCAGCAGGTATTTAGGGATACATTCAGAAAACCCAATCCCATTATACTTTACGCCAATCACCCCGACTTTCAGCAAACAACTGCTATCGACGGTGATATTGATGTGGGTACCGGCGGCGTAACCGAAGGCCTGAAAAACCGGGTGGTGATGCCGGTGATGGAAACCAACGAAATGACGCGGCACGTTATCGGGCACGAATTGGTACACGCTTTTCAATATCATCTTTTACTTGGGAAAGACTCCTCAAACTTTGATAATATCAACAACCTTCCGGGCTGGATGATCGAAGGTATGGCGGAATACCTGTCCCTCGGAAAAAAAGACACCTACACGGCGATGTGGATGCGCGATGCCTACTTGAACCACGACATACCCACCATAAAGGACCTCACCGAAAGCAATAAATATTTCCCTTATCGGTATGGCGAGG
>Ga0206954_1056_pt2 | contig 30591 bp, 22 predicted proteins | sample Alteio_BWOrgHeat_37_FD_153250 | JGI IMG/M metagenome (GOLD analysis project Ga0206954, IMG submission 153250) | Enriched cells from forest soil in Barre Woods Harvard Forest LTER site, Petersham, Massachusetts, United States -... | ecosystem: Environmental > Terrestrial > Soil > Temperate forest >...
CAGCCATCCGCGAGAGAAATTGCTTGAAGAAGGGACCGCCGATGAGGCGTCCACCTTTCATGTAACGGCTGCCAACCACGATTTGATAACCCTGATCATAGAGCGCCAGCATACGATCCACCTGAGCCAGATCGTCGGAGAGATCGGCCATGACCACAAGCACCGGACCGTCCGGGGCAACGTCGAAGCCGCTCATGATGGCTGCGACCACGCCGCGTCCACGATTGTTCTTGGCCAGCCGCAGCCGTTTCTCGCCGGCAGCGATCGTCTGCTGCACCACTGGGACAGTGTTATCGGCGTCGAAATCATAAACAACGTAGGCGGTGAAGTCGGCCTTGATCTGTGCCGTAACTTCCTTCCATAGGTTCGGGAAGTTGCCACCTTCGTTATAGACCGGAATTACGATGCTTAGCGAGCTCATAAGGTGCCTGGGTTCCGAACAATATCTTCGTGTTGCATTTTCGATCGCATGTTTTTTCGGGACACGACCGGTAATGTTGGCAGTTTTGTGCCGCCCCCCGGGGGCTCGCCTTTTGCGTGTTGCTACCCAGACCTTATGGCCTGGGCTACCTCTGGCTCCCCTGACGGGGCTAAAGTAGTTTCGCTTTAGATCGTGCCAACTTCAATCTGTTCTGCGATCCAGGGCACGACTTCGTCAAGAATCGCGCTCAACGATGTGGAGGCCTCAAAGCCAAGCAGCTTGGTTGCCTTCTCCGTGGCCGGTGAGCGCTCTTGTACGTCGTATTCGTAGGCTGGGTCGCTTACGTATTTGAACGGCTTGGCGGTGCCGTGAATCTTGTGCCACACGACTTCAGCCAATTCGAGCACAGTAGTGCGCACCGGTGTGGAGAGGTTGAAGTCCTGATTCAGTGCGGCCGGATGTTCGATGCAGAGCCGGATGCCCTTGGCCAGATCGCCGCCATAGGTGTAGTGGCGAGCCTGCTGGCCCGAGCCGAGAATGTGCAGCGGGTCCTGCCCTTTGAGGATTTTCTGGACCAGGTCGGGAACGACGTGCGACATCGCCAACCGCACGTTGCCGCTCATGATTTCGGTGTCGCAAAGCGCGCGCCGCTCGCCGATGCCGACGCAGTTAAACGGACGCGCAATCGTGTAAGGCAGCTTGTACTGCTCGAAAGCGCCCTGCACGAAGAACTCGGTGGCGAGTTTCTGGAAGCCATACGTGGAACGCGGTGGCGGGCAGCGCCGCTCTGCACCCTCGGGCGTGGGAAACTCCGTGGCGCTCTCGAACACCATGCTCGATGAGAGCACGGTGATTTTCTTGAGTTTCTTTTCTTTGAATGCCCAGACGGCGGCGTCGAAGGACGCGGCGGTGATGCGCTCATTTTCCGCGATGAGATCGTAGGCGAATTCGTGGAAGTAGGAGATGCCGCCGATCATGGCGGCAGCGGCGACGAAGTGGTCGCAATCGGCAACCAGCTCTTTCATTAGGCCGACATTCTTGGCATCGCCTTCAACGAACTTGTATTTCGGATTATTGTCGTAGGATTTTTCGGCGCGTCCGTACTTGCTGAAGTTGTCGAGCCCGACGACTTCATAGCCGGCGTCGAGCAGATCCTGAATGAGATACCCACAAATAAAGCCGGCGGCGCCGGTAACCAGAATTTTCATAATCCTTTTTGTCCTGCGGTGGCGATCGCTTCTTTCGATGGGGTTTGGGAGGCACGTTCCTGCCAGAAACCCCACACATCGACTACCTGCTTGCCGGTAGGGATCGACAGATTATGGTACATGGAATGCGGCGCGCCGAAAATCACAATATCCGCGCGCCGAACCGCCTCTTCGAGGGGCACAAAGCCCTCTTCCTGAATAAACGGATCGCTGCACAGCACCTCGTGGGCTTCGAGCAGCAGCAGCTTGCGCAGCTTGTAAGAGAGGCTTTCCCGCTTATCGTCGGAGTCTCCCTTGAAAGCCATGCCCAGAATGGCTACGCTTTTTGCCGCCAGATTGTCTTTTCGCAGCTGCGAGACCACAAAATTCGGCAAGCCTTCGTTCACCAGCATGGCGGTGTGGCCCATGAAGAAGTTGTTGCCGGAAAACGCGGAGAGCTGCAAAGTGTCCTTCAGCAGGCACGGACCGGCGGCAAAACCAGCACGGGCAAAACTCTTCATGCGCGGATAGCGGCGGGTTACCGCATCGTAGATGCGGTAGAAGTCCAAACCGTGACTCTCGGCCAGCAGATAAAACTGGTTGGAGATGGCAAAATTCAAATAGCGCCAGCTATTGGTAAATAGCTTGGCCAGTTCGGCTTCGAGCGGGCTCAGCTCAATCAGTTCGCTGTTGATGAGCGAGAAAAGTTCGCGAGCGCGCTCAAGGGCTTCTGGTTCGAACGCCGAAATGATTTGCGGCAGCGAGCAAAGCTCTTCCATGGCCTTGCCTTCGGCGATGCGCTCAGGGCAGAAGGAGATATGTACTTTGCGTCCGCGACTCTGGATGCGCTCATACACCAGCTTGGTGACGCCCGGATAAACCGTGCTGCGCAGCACCAGCAGCGCATTGTCGGGCAGCTGTTCGACCGCGAAATCGATGCTGCGATAGAGATCGGTCACCGTGGGGTTCAGGTGCTCATCGACCGGCGTGCCAATCACGGCAACGGCGCAGTCTGCATCTTTCAGGCAGGAGCTGTCTGACGTAGCCGTGAGCGTTTTGCCGATGCAGGCATTGAGCATCTCGTCTGCATTCTTTTCCATGAACGGCATCTGGCCGTTGTTCACGGCGGCGATCTTGCGTTCGTCAAGATCGAGCAGCACTACATTCATGCCGGTGTTGGCAAAGACAATGCCCAGAGGCAGGCCGACGTGGCCGCATCCGCCGATGATTACAAGTTTTTGAGGTTTTGACATTTAGCGATAGTCTCCAGAGGCAAGAGTCAGGACGCAGAATGAGCTCGCCAAGAGTAACTCATACGACTTTGCCCGAATTTGCTTATTAGGCCGACGTATTATATTCACCCGCAACATCGTTATATTCCTGCAATCGCAGTTCCCATCTTTAGAACGGTGTAAATATCTCCATCTTGACGCCCCACAGCCAGCTCAGGCTGATGATGAAGAGCCACAGTGCCTGCAGCTTGTAGAGATTTTCATTCAGCTCATTGCGCAGGATTACGTAAAGCCCGAAGGGGATCATGGCATAGCGAACGTCCATCACGGCAAGTGGAGCCAGCGACATCCATGTGGCAACGGTCATCACGGCGGCGGTCTTGGTGGAGAGCGTACGGTGGATTTCCAGAAAGCCAATGACAGCGAACAAGAACGCGACGATCCGAAGCGCAAGATTCGTCACGACCCAGTGAACGACATTATTACGGATGAAGTATTGCGTATCTCGGTGAGCAAGCCAGGTGTTGTAAATATGCAGAGTCGACTCAGGGCCGGGAAAGAGAAACATGAACGCAGTAAACGCCAGCAGTACGGCGGCAATGGCCATGTCATTGCGCAGAAGAGTGCGAAGATGCTGCCTGAAATTCCATATCGCGCCGGGCAAAAAGAAAATGAAGGAGAACAGGCAGAAGATAAAAATGTTTCCGATGGAAAACGCGCCGGTGGGCTGTGCGTCTTTGTCTCCGACGGCGATGCCGTGATTGACAATGAGGAAGACGACGAAGCCGCCGAACAGAACAACGTGGAACCAGTAGCGCTTGAGCTGGGCTTTCAGTCCCTGCGGGCTGAAAAATGCGCGTGCTGTCTGTTGCCAGCTCTCAGGTTGCATTTGCTCCTGCGCGCAATAGGCGAGCAGCGGAAGAAATACCAGCCAGGTGACGATGCTTTGTCGGGTGAAAAACCCAGCCAGCAGGGCCAGCCCGGAAAGAAAATGCTGCTTCTTGATCTCGCAGTAGAAGGCGATGGTCACGCAAAACAGCGTTGCGTAGTCCGTGTAGATAAGCAACGCATGCGTGAAGGTAACCGGGAAAAATGCGAAGCACACCAGCTTGAGAAAATCGTCGCGCTGAAAAATCTGCTTCTGGATTCTCGCGACCACCACCACCAGAATCATCAGGAAGCTGAGATTCACCAATCGTAGAGCCTGATACGTCGGAAACCACATCGACACGATTGCGGCCACAATGTGATAGCCCGGCAGCATGGCGAGTCCGGAAAACTTTTCGCCATGGTAAAGCGCCATGATCGATGTGAACTGGCCGTGCGCGATCAGATTGCGGATAGCCTCGATGAATTCAAGATGATACGGTTCGTCCCAGTCTGGAAGCCGATCGCGATAGAAAAAATAGCAGGCAGCGACCATCGAGTAGATCAGCCCATACCAGAGAACGCTGCGCGGTGAAGGCGCAAACCGGCGGCGCACCGGAGCTTCGGCACTGCCCTGCGGCTGCTCAGGCGCTTCTGTTGGTTCGGGTTTGTTGCGGCGCTGCGCTCGTGGACGCGACTGTGCGGTCGGGGACACTTCTGCTGACTCCTTCTTTACACCAAGCAGCAAAATTCATTTTTTGCGAAGGCCAATCAAAACCGACTTCGCCACTTATGGGGGAAGCGGCAAATCCTGAGCTGGCGGGTCATTCCTCGCGTCAGGCTCGGTTCATCATCAGCCTATAAATTAAGTGTCAACTTGGACTAAAAACTCTCGGGACGATAAGAAGAATACCCCGATCAAGCCAACACGGTAAAGATATTTATGAATATGTGTTTAAGAATGTCGTGAACCCGCAAGGTAGCGTTTAATAAAGCGTTTGCCGGAGCTTTAAACGGCCATTAGCGTAAGCTATGAGGCGGAATTCGTGTGGCGTGGAGGCCGTTTTTTGATGCCCAAATTAGCGTCCATGACCCTGCTGCTGATGTTGTGTTTGCCAGTGTCTGCCTTCGATGATTTTTTGAATGCCATGAAGAAGGCCGAGAAGGGCGACGTCAACGCTGAAGCAGAGGTCGGCCTGGCGTATCTTTTCGGAACAGGCGTAACTATCGACTACGCTGCTGCCTTGCGATGGTTGCAGCCCGCCGCCGAGCATGGACATCCCGGCGCGCAAGCAGGCATGGCCTGGGATCTATGAAAATGGTTTCGGAGTTCCAAAAGACTACAAGCAGGCTTTTCAGTGGTATCAGAAAGCCTCTGACAATGGCCTGAGCCTCGCGCAAAATATTCTGGGCAACTACTACGCCGATGGAAAAGTAGGCGCACCCGATTACACGCTCGCCATCAAGTGGTATACAAAGGCCGCCGATCAGGGGCTTCGGTGGCAGAGACCAACCTAGGCTTGATGTATCAGGCGGGCAAGGGAGTTCCGCAAGATTACAGCCGCGCTTTTTATTGGTACTCGAAAGCCGCTGCAAACAACGTCGCCGTGGCGCAGAACGCACTCGGCAGTTGCTACCAGAATGGATGGGGAGTTTCTGCGGACGACGCGCAAGCTGTGGCCTGGTTTCGCAAAGCCGCGGATCAGGGCTTACCCGCAGGCATCAACAATCTCGGCGTCATGTATTCCAACGGGCGCGGCGTGCCTGTCGATTATGCAAAGGCCGTAGAGCTCTTCAAGAAGTCCGCCGACACGGGCAATCCGGCGGGCCAGACCAACCTTGGAGAAATGTATATTCTCGGCCACGGCGTTGCCGTCGACTTTACCCGGGGCATCGACCTTTTCAAGAAAGCCGCCGCGCAGAATTATGCCGATGCAGAAAATGATTTAGGAGAACTCTACCGCCGCGGTCTCGGTGTGAAGCAGGACAACGCCGAAGCCATGAAGTGGTATAAGCAGGGCGCAGAGCAGGACTATGCCTGGTCGCAATACCACGTCGGCGTCATGTATATGGATGGAGACGGCGTGCCGCAAGACCCGGTGCAGGCAGCAATGTGGCTCAGCCTCGCCGCCAACCAGGGAAATCTCGATGCCCGCGAGCGTCTGGCCAGCCTTATGGCCGCTTCGGAAACCGCGAAGCCTCCCAATACCGACACGCAGAAGCCGCTCAAAAAAGATGACGTACGCGATCTGCTCACCAACGGCGTGGCGAATAAACGTATTGCGGTTCTGGTGAAGAAATACGGTGTCGATTTTTCGCTCAACGACGACACCATCACCGATTTCAAGCAGCTTGGCGCGGATGACGAGGTGCTGATTACGATTTCGGGGTCGAAGAAATAGGCTCTCTGATTCGGCCCGGTATTGCCGACCCACTTGCCGTGATCTTTGTCCCGTGTGACGCTTATATTGAAACTGATCGATCTGAAACGGAGAACACGATGTCCTACAGCATATCTACCTTGCTGCTTCGTAATCTAAACGACGTATTTGGAGAAAATGATCCTGTGCGTCGCCGCGCTGCCATCGATGAGCTCTTTCACGAAGACGCTGTATTCTACGATCCAAACGGCGGTATATATCGTGGCCGAGACGAGATCGATCGTATCGCTGGCGTGCTAAAAGCAACCCATCCGGATTTCGAATATCAGCCCCTCTCCCCTCCCGAGGAATTGGGTGATGCCGGACGGGTTCGATGGGTATCGGGCACTCCCGGCCAAACACCAGCCTACGCGGGAACCGATTTTATCGTCGCCCGGAACGGCCGCATTGCTTCGCTCTATCTCTTTTTCGACAATCTTCCTTAAAGCAGAATGCGCGACCTCAAATGAGATCGAACCGAGTTTAAGCTCAAAGCGCAGACTGTGATTTAGTGGGTCTGTGTGTTCTGGTGAAGTGGTGCAGCTTGATGATCGATTGCTGAAGCGGCAGTCTCGCTGATAGAAGGCTTGGGAATTGTCTTTGCCACCCGCGCGCAGCAGAAGATGCAGATGGCAACCAAGCCAAGAATGCTTTCCGCAAAATACTCGTGTTTATCCAGTAGAGCCCAGATCATCCACGCACCCAAAAACACCAGACTGAGAACAAAGTGTAAGGGGCTTTTGCGATAGTTTGACCATATATCCATTGCTGCATGGATTTTAGCTCTGAATGGCGTGTCAAAACAGTGCAATTGACTCTGCGGTGCTAAGAATCGCAAACCCGTTGCGGTTCCGGCAACTTCTTTCAAACAAGGGATTTAAGGAATGGTAGGCACGAGGAGACTCGAACTCCTGACCTCTACCGTGTCAAGGTAGCGCTCTAACCAACTGAGCTACGCGCCTGTGGAGGAACAGCAAACAGCGACATCATCCATTCTATCCGCCATGCTCATTTGCAGCAAGCTTCCGGCTATGGCGATTTGTGATTTTGGATACATTTCGTCCGATTCTGTATCCACAATTGGCGCGGTGCATGTTTTCGCTGGACTATGGCGCGGGCATCGGGCATTTTGGAATCAGGCACATCCGCTCCACGCCCACGTGGAGCCAATGAGCCGCTGGCGAACCGCCAGCCTTCCGCTTCTTCCCCACAGAAGGAGAGATGCCCTTGCCTTGCCCTGACTGCTGCGACCTTCAAGACCGCATCCTTGAGCTAAACCAACGCTTGCGCACGAGCTGGCGTGATTATGACCGGATTATGACAAAACGACAGCTTGATGAATATATTCAACTGCAGTCAGAGCATCAGCGGGAACATGGTGCGAGCGTGAGGTGGGAAGAGGAGTGGAATTGCGCCTAAAAGAATGCTCCTGTCCTAGTTTTTGGGCTTCTAAATTTTCAGTTTTTATGCAGCTTGTACTGCGATCACAAGCAGCGGGCATCATGACGGCGAATGCTATACATTCAATCAGTTGATGTCATCTGCTAAAGGGCGGAGCAAATCTGTTGAGGTCAATTTAATTATTTCAAATCCGGATTCTCTGCAGATGGAATTAATATTTGCTTCGGTACCCGGGCTCCATGATTGACACAGCGTTGCGAAGACAACTCGTCTAGCGCCTAATTCGGTCGCAAGGTTCATGTATTTTTGCAATGAGGCCTTTTCATCGCTTGATTTTGTGTCAATTTTATCTGCAGATTTGGCCTCGCCAATTACAAGTATTCCATCCGACACGCAGAGAATATCCGCTTCCATCCATGGTTTCTCATCCTCTGCTTTCTTGAAGAAGCACAGTTCGGGAATATATAAGAACGACTCCTTCGACGATCTTTTAATAGCTGCTAGTGTCAATAGCGGGTCGCGGTCGACTAGCAACTGAGCTACGGCTGGATGTTGGGGGAGATGATACTTGCTAAATTTCAGCTCTGTGATCCATCGCAATTTGCTAGGAATCGCAGATGCGACACCTTTGGGCTTTGGTGTTTCGAAATATCCAGGCAACTCCTCATCTACAACTATCTTTGTCTGATCTCGTTCTAAGTTGCCTGTCTCATAAACTCTTAGAGGGCTTTTGATTAATGGTTCTATAGCAATAGCGACACGAGAGGGAACCTCAAGTGTACTGGCTGATAAAGACTTCGACAGCGTGCTGCGAACTAAATTAAGCTGGTTTTCCGTTAGCGATGAAGAGGTAAACAATAAACCTTCTTCATGTTGATTGTCTCCTCTTGATAGCTCCTCTAATGCCGCTGCAAAATGAGTCTCGTGTAAATCATAATTAAGTCTTCCTGCCAAAGCCTTATCAGTGATTGATGGTAAGACCCAAACAACACGATTTCTCATACTGGAAAGGTTGAAGTAAAGACAAAAGTCCTCTAGCCTATTCCCTGCAACAGCGACAACTGGCTCGGTTGATTCCTGATATGTGTGCAAAGCGTAATAAGATAAATTCATCATAGCCACAGAAAATGGTAGGCGGTTACGGAACGAAAGCACATTTTCTTTTGAGGTATTCCACCACGGCGCAAGGTCAGCGTTCCCTTTAGATACAACGAAACGAACTAACTTCTGTACATCGTTACCTTGAAAATCGATTTCTTTAGGTTTTGTGTTGCGCAGCTCTAATTGCTTTAGATATTTGGGTGATGCTATGCCTACAACGCTTGCATACCATAGGTAAGGCAATTCATTGGTACTGTTTCGCGCAATGATAATTTCCTCTGTCAATATTCCTGGAAAAATAAGATCGACAACGGCTGTGAGCTGATGAGGCGGAACATCTTCTGCACGAATTATGCCTGCTATGTTTCCTTGCGAGTTAAAAGGCACAAGTTTACGCGCTAAGCGAGCTTTGAGATCTTTGTCTATCTCAAATTCGTAGCGCTTTTCCAGTAGCTCTCTTTCTATTTCTTTGACAATCGAAGCGTTGTTGTCGTCAACATGGCTTTGAATAAGCCTAGCTATAGAATCCTTAGCGACGGATCGAAATCCCTCCGGGTCAGCTAGCTGGTCGTCCCTTCCTGTTTTCTGGTATGCGTAGATATAGTCAGGATCAAAAGCGCGCAGAAGAGAATGAAACATCGGAGCAATAATCTTGCCATCAGTAGGAATAATGATGGCATGCTTACCACCCCAGACCTGTGTTAGAAACTCTAGAATATATTGAATTGATGCATGCCAATTTGGGCTTGTCTGATCAATTAGGACTGCTATTCTGGCTGGTCGTACATTTGCAAATATTGTTTGGAATTCCATGTCTGTCCTTTGAGTATCTCGGGACAAGAGTTTACTAGGTCTGGCGATGTACGTATCTTAATTTTAGCCTCCAAGTGTCACTGATTGCCTACCGCTGTCCAACAGCCAAAGCATCTGGCCTCTTGATAAAGCTGACGTCTAAGATCGTTTCTCTTCTCGTTACTTATCCATGCCACTCGCAATTGCCAGTAGATACCACGAATCATGCGGCAGCCATTGCTCCTGCCAGCGCCAGGTGTTGTCTGCGCCGTCGGTTTGCTGGTAGCTCAGGTTGTAGTCGATGTCGTCTTCGTCCTTGAAGCCCGAGGTGATGCCGTTGGAGATGCCACCGGGGGCGTTGGTGAACTCCCAGGAATCGAAGTACATGTAGGCGGGATTGTTGCGTCCGATGCCGTTGAGCATGGAGCTGTCGAAGGGGTTGAGGCCAAGAATCCAGTTGATCTGACTGAGCGAGTAAGCGTGCAGTTTGCCGGCGAAGTCTGCGTCGCCGAGGTAGCGCGCGGCCAAATTGGCGGCGGTGGCCAGCGAGGCGAGACGCGCGTTTTCTCCCTGCCACCAGGGCGCGGTGTCAGCGTTATGCGGGTAGAAGAAGCTGGTGCGGCGCGCGCCGGATTTGTCCTGGACGTATTCGCGGGCGTAGCCGAAGGGATTGGTGACTTCAGCGGTAGTGGCCAGTTCGCCGGTGAGTGATTTCTTCACCACATCGAGCAGCGCCGCGCGCGTGGTGGCGTCGGCAATGTCGGAGTAGTAGAGCAGGCTTACCACGGGAAAGCCCGCATCCGAGGCATGAAAGAACGGACGATCGCCATCGTCGGCGCGCCAATAGTTCTCGTGATCTTTGGTTGAGATCAAGCGGCTCATCAGGCTCTGCGCGCGGTGGTCGGCGGCGGCCTTGTATTTCTCTTTGTGCGTCGCTTTGTAAAGCTCGGTAGCGGCAGTGAGGGCGCAGTAGTCGTCCACGATGTTGTCGTGGCCGTCGTTGGTCATGATGTTGTTATTTTTTTCGAGATAGTCGAAAGCATCTTCAGCGGCTTTCAGGTAGTCTGCGTTCTTGAACTCTCCGCTCACCGGATAAGTACTGGCCAATGCCAGCGCGGCGATGGCCACGCCGCCACCAGAACGGTAACTCACTTCGTATTCTGTATCTTTGTTGGCGTGCTCAATCATGCCGCTGGGTCCGCTTCCTTTGGACTCGGCAATGCCGAAGCGCTTCATCTCGCCCGCGACCTTGCGGTCCTGGGGAGCCTTGGCTTCGCCGCCTCCGGTGATGGAGCGATAGAACGATCCCGCCGGATCTTTGAGCCGCACCAGGTAGTCGGCGCCGAACATAGCTTCGTCGAGTATGCGATCGCGATAGCGTTTTACCTGTGGAGAGCCGGTGCGCTTCAGCTCCTGCTCGCTCTTAAGCAGACTGTAGACGACCAGCGGAATCTGCTGCGGATTGAAATAGGTCGAGAACGAGAGATGCGAGAGATGTTTGCCGTAGTCGCCGGTTGCGTCCCACCAGCCGCCGTGCGCGTCGATGGTGCCCTTCTTCGATCCCTCAAAGGGGAGATGGTGGTCGGCTTGGTCCATCGGTCCGGAGCTGCGCTCGTCTTTGAACCAATAGAGGACGTCGGACATGGTGTTGCGCACCAGCAGATCGTTCTGCACGGTGAAGGGAAAGGACTGGATGTCGCCCAGGCTAGTCTTGCAGGCGATATAAAATTGCCCCTCGTAGACGAGGCCGTCGAAGTCGATGGTCCAGAAATACCAGTCGTGCCACTTCAGCACCGGACCGGCTGCTTGCGGAGTCATGGAGAGAATCTGGCGTCCGTTGGGATACTCTTCGACATCGCAGCCGGTGACCTTGTCCGTGGCGCTGCCCAGAATCACCGCATGCTTAGGGCCGTGGGTTTCGTAGCCCAGATGATTGGTGAGAATCTTCATCTCGCCGGGCTGAGCAAGGCAGGTGGCTGAAGCAAATAAAGCAAATAACAGAAGACGCCGCGTCATCATCGTTTTCCGACTCCTGGGAGAAGAACAATCGACCATAATACATCGGTTAAATCGTTTCAATTATGTGGGTGGAATCTTCGTGTAGCGGGTCAGTTTGCTTTTTTGAAGCGCTTCATCCCAAAGATCGGGAATCCGCCAAGCCTTCGGCAGAGAGGAAATAAGGACATTTCGTTGCATTTCCAGCGGGCTGAAGTCAGCTGCTTCCGGATCCTGCTCAAAGCAGGATCGGGTCGAAGGAAACACACTGACACACTACCGAAAGCCCACTGAAGCTGAGCTATAGTTCTCGCTTCACCGACTCGCGCATGAGAGTTTCAATCTTTTCAAATAATTCCGAGGCTTGGATGGGTTTCGAGATGTAAGCGTCCATGCCGGCTTCGAGGCAGCGCTCTTCATCGCCTTTCATCGCATGCGCGGTCATGGCCATGATGGGCAGGTGGCTGTCGTGTTCGCGTTGCCGGATGCAAGCCGTTACTTCAAAGCCATCCATCTCAGGCATATCGACATCCATGAGCACGAGGTCAAAGGTGGATTGCTCGAAGCAGGTGAGCGCTTCGCGTCCGTCCTTGGCGAGCGTGACATGATGGCCGCGCTTTTCCAGCAGCCGCAGTGCAAGCGCCTGATTCACAGGATTGTCTTCCGCCACCAGAATGTGCAGCGATTGCAATCCGGCGGCCGGAATCGCATCACTCGCGGATTCGGTACTCATCACATAATCCTGCTGTGCGATTTGTGTACCGGCATGTGCAGAGGTCGGTGCATGTTCTTCGCGGACGTCGAGATGAGTGGTGAAATGGAAGGCGCTGCCTTCGTGCCCGGGTGCATGCTCCACCCAGATACTGCCGCCCATGATTTCCGCCAGCCGCGACGAGATGCTTAGTCCGAGCCCGGTGCCGCCGAACTTGCGGGTGGTGGAACCATCGGCCTGCATGAAGGGCTCGAAGATGGTTTTGCGTTTCGCTTCAGGCACACCAATGCCGGTATCGGTGACGACGAAGTGCAGCACTACTTGTTCGCCGTGCTCGCCCGTATCCCAGGCTTCGACTTCGGTATTGATCTCGACCTTGCCCGTCTCGGTGAACTTGATGGCATTGCTCACCAGGTTGACCAGCACCTGGCGCATGCGCACGGCGTCGCCGGCAACGAAGTCGGGCACGGCCGCGCTGACGCGCAGCGTAAGTTCCAATCCCTTTTGCCGCGCTCGCGCGCGGAAAGGTTTCAGCGCCATGGCGAGGTTCTCGCGCAGCGCAAAGGGAATGCATTCCAACTGCATCTTGCCGGCGTCAATCTTGGAGAAGTCAAGCACATCGTTGATGACATCGAGCAGCGAATCGGCCGAAGCCTTGATCATGCGCAGATCGTCGCGCTGCTGCGTGGGCAGGGGCGTTTCCATCATGAGTTCGGCGAGCCCGATAATGCCGTTCATGGGCGTGCGGATCTCGTGGCTCATGGTCGCAAGAAACGTGCTCTTGGCGCGGTTGGCAGTGTCGGCCGCCTCCTCCGCGCGTTTGCGTTCGACGACTTCCTGTTGCAATTCTTCGGTGCGCTGCCGCAATTCGCTGGTGCGTTCGGCTACGCGCGATTCCAGTTCCATCTGGCGGAGACGCAGGTTGTGGATGTGCAACTGGTGCAGGCCCAGAGCCAGCAGAGCAATCGCCAGGGCGCATAGCGCATAAAACCACAGGGTCTCGTAGAAGTGCGGCTTGATATTCAGCACCATAGAGGCGCCGCTTTCATTCCAGACGCCGTCATTGTTGGCTGCTTTTACCCGGAACTGATAGACGCCCGGTTTCACGTCCTGCAAATAGACGACGCGGCGGTCGCCGACATCGATCCAGTCTTTGTCCAGGCCTTCGAGCTGGTAGCGATAACGGACCTTCTCCGGGGCGGTATAGCTCAGGCCGGCGTAGTGAATCTCGATACGCTGGTCGCCCGGTGGAATATCGATGACAACCGGATCTCCTGGCGATGAGGTAATGATCTGGGGGTTGCCTCGCGTGGGCAGGCCGTCGATCAGGACATCCTGAATTGCCAGCACTGGCGGCTGCGCGTTCATAGGCAGGGTCTGGGGATTTACCATGACCGTGCCCGTCCAGGTAGCGAACCACAGCCGGCCCGCGTGGTCTTTGGTTGCGGTGGGCTGCTGGCCCATAGAGAATTCGAGGCTGGAGAGGCCGTCGCTCAGATTGAAAATTTGGAAGGCCGCCTCCTGCTGCTGGCCGCTCAACACCGCCTCAAGCTGCGCGCGCGTTGCCCGTAAAATGCCGCGCGAAGATCCGAACCAAAGATTACCCATGCCGTCATCGAGAATCGAGGTAATGCTGCGCGTCGGCAGTCCCTGTTGCTCGGTGATGTAAGACACGTGTCCGTTGCGAAGGCAGGCGAGGCCGCCGTCTTCGGTGCCGATCCAGAGAGTGCCGTTGTCTGCGAGCAGCGCAGAGATCTGTTGCTTTGTGAGTTCGGCGGCCTCGGGTGCTGGCACAAACTTGTCACCCTGCAGGCGCAAAATGCCGCCGGAGCTGTTGCCAGCCCAGATGGTTCCGCTGCTCAAGTCTTCGGCAAATGCGTGTACGCTGCTGATGGGGCGTGCACCCAGCAGCGGATATTTCTTGAACTCTTTGCCGTCATACGCCATGGCCGCGCCCGTGGTGCCGGCCCAGATGGTTCCATGCGAATCTTCGAAGAGGCTGGCGACCGCTGGAGCACGGCGATCTTTGCCGGTAAAGAATCCCTGGCATTTACCGTTTTCGATGAGAAAGAGCCCGGTGGAAAAGCTGCCTACCCAGATGCGGCTTTTGCTGTCGATAAGCGTGGAGACGGCGAAGCCATCGAAGAGATTGCAGTCACCATCGCTTTTTGCACGCTCACGCTGTCCACGGGAAAAGACCGGCGTTACGGTTTGCCCGTCGATTGAGACCACTCCACCGCCATAGGTCCCGGCGAGTACGCGCCCGCCGCTCGCGGTTGTCACAGATTTGACGACTCGCTCGGGCAGCCCCTGAGCTACGCCAATCGTCATGAAGTTGCGGCGCTTGAAGCGAATCAGTCCGCCGCCGCTGGTGCCGATCCACAGGTTGTTTTCACGGTCTTCGAAGGTGAAGCGCACCGCATTGTAGGTGATGCCATTACCTGCGGTGTAATGCTTCCACTGTCCGTCGGTTAGTACGCGGTAAAGCCCGGTGCCTGCAGATGAGATCCAGATGGTGCCGCCTGAGTCTTCGAAGATCTTCCAGATATTTTCAAGCGGCCAGGGTGCAGTCGTGCGCGAAAGCAATTTGCCATCGCGATATCGGCGGATGCCACGCCCGGTGGCAATGAGCAGGTCTCCGTTATGCGCCGTGCCCGCCAGCACTGCGACGCCCTGGTCGGAGGGTGGGTCTTCCTTGAGCAACGCGGCGACGGGAATCATCTCCTGCCACTTGCCGTTGACCAGCCTGCCGATGAACTCCGGATGTACCAGCCAGAGGGCTCCTGCAGGGTCGAGATGAATCGAAACTCCCAAACGCCGGTTGGCAAGCTGCGATGGCAGGGGGATCTCTTCAAAATGATCGGCAACGACGTGATTCAGGTGGCCGTTGAAGGTTCCGATGTAAAGTTCGCCCGACGGCGTCTCGGCAAACGCTTTGGCATAGCTGCCCGACCATCCGGAGTCGGTGCCGAATACATGCCACTGGCCATCTTTCACATAGGCCATGCCCAGCAAGGTGCTGACCCAGAGGCGTCCGCTTTTGTCGAGGTAAAGATTGACAATGCCTGCGCTGGGCAACTGAGGAACATTTGAGCGGTCAAAGACCGTGAACTTGATGCCGTCGAAGCGCACCAGTCCGTTGAAGGTTCCGAACCACAGGTAGCCATCGGGCGTTTGTACCATGGCGGTGGCGGAGTTTTCTGGAAGTCCATGATCGACCTCCCAGACTGTAGTGACATATTCGGGATCGACCGCGCCGGTGTCGCTGGCCCAAAGCGCGCTGCTCTGCGTAAAAGCGAGTAGTGCGAAGCTCCAAATCCATGCCGACCGCAAGACAAGTCGCAACAAGGCGTACGCATTGCGGGGGCGGGGACGCGCAGACATTCAATAAATCTATCGCTGTTCCATGCCGCTTTGGATAGGGGAAAGCTATTACTAAAGTAACTAAAGGGGTACTAAGCTGAGTCGGTGCGAGTTCAAATGGCTATAACTTTCTACGCCGGTATGCCTGTTGTGTACTCGGTAAAGGTTCCCTTGAAGTCCTTTATGATCCCCGGGCCCTGGTGGAAGTCCCAGATGCGGGTCGCGACTTCTTCAATCAGGTCATGATCGTGCGTGACCAGCAGCACCGTGCCTTCGTAGCGTTGCAGCGCGGTGGTGAGTGCGTTGATCGATTCCAGATCAAGGTGGTTCGTGGGCTCGTCGAGCACCAGGAAGTTTGGTTTCTGCAGCATGATCTTGCAGAAGAGCAGGCGAGCCGCTTCGCCGCCTGAGAGTGCGTCGGTGGGTTTCACGCCCTCTTCCTTCTGGAAGAGCATCTGGCCGAGCAGTCCGCGCAACTCTTCGTTCGATGCCTGGGTGTCGAACTGGCGCAGCCAGTCGAGGGTGTTTGTGCCAGGTTCGATGGCGCGGCGATGATCCTGGCCGAAGTAGCCGATCTGGATTTCGTGTCCCCACTTCGCTTCGCCAGAGTCAATGCTGGCATCGTCATCTTTCGCAGGAGCGCCGGGAGCGTTGGCCAGCAGGGCTTTGAGCAGAGTAGTTTTACCCGCTCCGTTGCGGCCCATGAGTGCAATCTTTTCGCCGCGGGTGATGCTCGCAGTGAAGTCTTTGATCACATGCTTGTCGCCGTAGCTCTTGTTTACCTTTTCGAATTCAAGCGCATGCTTGCCCGACGGACGATTCATGGTGAACTTGATGAAGGGGCGTTGGATGTTCGAGCGCGCCAGTTCGGTGGTTTGCAGGCGCTCGACTTCTTTCTTACGTGAGGTTACCTGGCTAGAGCGCGTGCCGGCGGCGAAGCGTGCGATGAATTCGTTCAATTGCGCGATCTTCTTTTCGCGCTGCGCGTTCTGGGACTCAACCTGCGAGCGCACCTGGGTCTTGGCTACCACCATGTCGTCGTAGCCGCCAGTGTAAGTAATGATGGTTTGGTAATCGATGTCGGCGATGTGCGTGCAGACGCTGTTCAAGAAGTGGCGATCGTGCGAGATGACGATCAGCACACCCTCGTAGCGGGCGAGAAATTCCTGCAGCCACTCAATCGAATCAAGATCCAAGTGGTTGGTAGGTTCGTCGAGCAGCAGCGCCTGTGGATGTCCGAATAATGCCTGCGCCAACAGCACGCGAACTTTCTGTCCGCCCTGTAGCTCGCTCATCTTGCGGGAGTGCAGTTCTTCGGGAATGTCGAGTCCGTCGAGCAGGATGGCGGCGTCGCTCTCGGCGGTATATCCATCTTCTTCGGCGACAACGCCTTCGAGTTCGCCGAGGCGCATGCCTTCTTCGTCGGTCATCTCGGTCTTGGCATAAAGCAGCTCGCGCTCTTCGAGGGCCTTCCACAGCGGCTTGTTGCCCATGATGACGGTGTCGATGACGCGATAGGCGTCAAAGGCAAACTGATCCTGGCTCAACACGCCCAGCTTTTTGGGGCGCGCAACCGTGCCCTTCTGCCCGTCAATCTCTCCGGTGAGCACCTTCATAAAGGTCGACTTGCCCGAGCCGTTAGGACCGGTGAGGCCATAGCGGCGTCCGGGGGTGAAGGTGGTGTCGACATCCTCGAACAGGATCTTCGCGCCATAGCGCATGGTGAGTTTGGAGACAGAAATCATGTGTTCCTAAAGCCTTTAAGATTGCAAAAATGGTCGTGCGACAGATCCTTCGCTACGCTCAGGATTTCGCCTCGCGGCTCAGACGCCGCGAAAACGGCTCAAGACAGGCTAACAACGCAGGTTGGCAGCAGCTACTCTTACCTTCATTAAGGATAGCAAATGCCATGCGATTGGGCGAGAGGCTTTGTTGGGTAGCGCTTTGGTTTGCACGAAGCGAAAATTGCGAATTAATTTCGTGTGTAAGCCGGACGCTCGGCGGTCTTTTGCTCAAGCATTTCGCGTATCTTCTGTACCAAAGCCCGGAAGGCATAGGGTTTCTGCATGAAGGCGGCGCTCATGTCGAGCAGATCGTCCTGCATGATGGTGCCGTCGGTATAACCGGAAACGAAGAGAATCTTGATTCCTGGAACGACAGAACCGATGCGGCGTCCGAGTTCCTTGCCATCAAGCACTGGCATGATCACATCGGTAAGCAGCAGGTTGATGGTGTCATGATGCCGCCTTGCCAGGTCGAGCGCTTCGGCGCCGTTGGCTGCCTGCAAGACCGTGTATCCCTGACTTTGCAGATATTCCGAGGTCGCTTCGCGCAACGCGGATTCGTCCTCGGCTAATAGAATGGTGCCCAATCCAGTGCGTGGCATCTGTTCGCGCCTGCGCGAAAGGCGTGTGGGTTCAGGTGCCAACGGCAGATAGACTCTGAAACTGGTACCGGATCCGACTGTGCTTTGCACGCGGATGAATCCGCCGCTTTGCCGGACGATGCCATAAACGGTGGCCAGCCCCAGTCCCGCACCTTTGCCGACATCTTTGGTAGTAAAGAATGGTTCGAAGAGGTGGGCGAGTGTGGATGCATCCATGCCGCAGCCGGTGTCGCCGACGGCCAGCGTCGCGTATTCGCCTGGTATCACGTTAATGTCTTCTTTGCATTGCGCTTCGTCGAGGCGGATACGCTCAGTTTCCAGGGTCAGCGTGCCGCTTTCGCCCATGGCATCGCGCGCGTTGATCACGAGATTGGCGATGACCTGCTCGATCTGTCCGCGATCAGCGCGGATCAGTCCCAGACCCTCAGTGCACTGAACCTTATATGTGATGCCGTCACTGAGCAGTGCTGGCAGCCGCTCCCCTACATCCGAGACCACCTCATTCAGATCAAGCATGGTGCGCACCAGCACAGGCTTGTTGCTGCTGAACGAAAGCAGGCGGTCGGTAAGCTGTGCCGCGTGATCGGCGCTTTCGACGACCTTACCAACATAGCGCCGCAGCAGGCTTTCGGGTTCCAGCTTGTTTTCGATCAACTCGGAGTAGCCGATGATGACGTTCAGTTGATTATTGAAGTCGTGAGCGATGCCGCCGGCGAAGCGCCCCAGCGCTTCCATCTTGTGTGACTGGCGGAGTTGCAATTCGAGTCCGCGCTGCTCGGTAATGTCGCGCAGGATGGAGAAATGCCGGCTGGGAAGATAGTTGGCAGTTGCCGAGACCTCAACAATCCGGTGCATGCCATCGAGACGGACAAGCGTAAGATCGCCGCGGTAACGGCCGTCCTTCATGAATTGCCGCCACAGCGCTTTTTGATCGCAGCCGGGTTCCATGAAATCGCGCCCACTGCGCCCGATGAGTTGTTCGCGGGTGAGATCGAAGAGCTTGCAGGCGGCAGGGTTCACGTCGAGATAGCGGCCCATGTCGTCTTGGATGACCATGGCATCGAGCGCGCTATCGAAGAAGAGCCGCAACTGGCGCTCGCGCTCGGCCAGCGCACGCGCGCTGAGATTGCGCTGGGTAAGATCAGCCATCGCGCCGATCATGCGAATGGCTTTGCCGCCGCTGCTGCGAACAATGGATGCGCGATCATGGATGTCTGCATACGATCCCGCGGCACGCTTGAAGCGATATTCGCTTGTCCAATAGTGATTGGCTCCAGCCAACGCTTCCTGCACGCCGACGGAAACGCGGTCGCGGTCATCGGGGTGGATATTCTCCAGCCACCATTCGAAAGAGCGGATTTCGGAAGCACGGTAGCCCAGCAGGGTTTGCAGGCCGTCGCTCCACTGGGTGGCGTTGTCATGAACATTCCAATCCCAAATGGCTTCCTGGATGGCCAGCGCTACATGGGCAAGCTTGGTGTTGCTGGTGTCAAGCTCCCGTTCGCGCATGCGCAGTGCCTGCAGGGCTTCGTTCTGCGACTGGTGCAGAAATAATCCATAAACAGCATAGGCAACCAGTAGTCCGGCCAGAAGATATAAGGGCCACTGCTTCGCAGGTGCAGGTGCGAGCGCAATTACTGTTGCAAGAACCGCGGCTGCGATCACAAGGGGAATACCTTTGCGGAGCATAGCCGCAAAGTTGCCGTCCTCTGGCACAGAGGCATACTGGCGCGGAGATGTCTGCTCAGGCAGCAAGCTGACCTTCTGGGGCGATGCGCAACCCTTAGATTTTTTATTGGCCCTGCTAGTTCACATCGAATGGAACGACAGGAGGTGTGCCCTCAAAACGCTACCAAGACTATCATCAAGAAGGCGCGGGTTGGGCATCAAAGGCCGGGCCTTGCAACGATGCAACAAGTGTATTCGGCGCACGCCAGGCTTACGGTGATAGCATGTGCGCCAGCGGCACCCGTCCGCGCACGACAGGAGGCAGCCATGATGGGAGGAAGAACGAACCAGCAGTGGATCGAGCAGTACGCTTCGAGCCATCAGCATCCGGTGAACCGTTTTTGCCACACGCTTGGAATCCCCATGATTACAGTGTCCTTGCCGCTTTTCTTCGTGGCAATTTTTGTCCACGGCTTCTGGGTCTGGCCGGTGGCGCTGTTCGCGGTGGGCTGGATTTTGCAGTTCATCGGCCATGCCTTCGAAGGCAAGCCGCCGGAATTTTTTCACGACTACCGCTTCCTCTTCGTCGGCCTGCGCTGGTGGTTTGCGAAAATTTCACGGAAAATTTAATCAGCGATTCGTTTATTAAAATTAAGTTTTTTTAACAAAACGTGGCCGGAGTTGCGTGAAAATCTTTGCCAACATCGACGATCTTAGGCACGAACGTGCCAATAGCGGGCGACCTTACCTGGAATTTCTGCGCGTGCCTGCCATGAGCTGCGGCCTCTATGTTCTCGCCGCCGGAGCCGAAGATAAACAGCAGCCGCATCGCGAAGATGAGGTCTATTACGTGGTTGCCGGTTCGGCGCGTATGAAGGTGCATGCAGAAGGCCAGGAAGAGGACCGCAAAGTCAACGCCGGTGACATCATCTTTGTACGTGCCGGCGAGGAACATCGCTTTCATTCCATTACCAGTGAGCTTACGGTGTTGGTGTTTTTTGCGCCGGCGGAGAGCTAGAAGCTATTTTTATCCGCGGCTAAATATTTTTCGCCCAAGCTACGTCTGTGGTGTGAGCTTCTCCATCTGGCGAAGTTCGGGAAATCCAAACCACCACAGCACCACCACTAACAACGTTCCGACTCCGCCGAATATTGTGGCGGGTATTGTTCCCATCCAATGGGCGGTGACCCCGGATTCGAACTGGCCAAACTCATTCGAGGCGCCGATGAAGATCAGGTTGACGGCGCTTACGCGTCCACGCATTTCGGGTGGCGTGGCGATCTGTACGAGGGTCTGCCGTACCACCACGCTCACCATGTCGGCGGCGCCGGCCATGAGCAGCAGCAGGATCGACAGATAGAGATTTCGCGAGAGCGCAAAGAAAACGGTGCTCAGCCCGAAAATGCCGACGCAGAAAAACATCACCACGCCAGCACGGCGGCGCAGCGGGTGAAACGCCATGATCACCGCGATGAACATGGCGCCAGCGGCAGGAGCGCTGCGCAATGCGCCCAGGGCCCATGGTCCGGCGTCAAGAATCTCTTTGGCAAATACCGGTAGCAGCGCCACTGCGCCGCCCAGCAACACGGCAAACAGATCGAGAGAGATAGCGCCGAGAATGATTTTCTTTTGCCAAACGTAGCGGAAGCCGGCGATCAGCGTTTCCAGGGACACGTTTCGTTTTTCGAGGCGACCGGTACGCATTTGCACAGCAGCGGTAAAGAAAACGGCAAACAGATAACAGCCGATGGCGAGCCCATACACGCCAAGCGGGCCACCCATTGCCGCATATAGAAGACCACCTAGTGCCGGCCCGATGACCATGGCTACCTGAAAGGTGCTCGAACCCCAGGTCACGGCATTTGCGAAATGCTCCACAGGCACCAGTTGCGGCATAAGTGCCTGCCCGGCAGGTCCGCTAAAGGCACGCGTTGTTCCATGCAGCAGCAGGATGGCGTAAATGGGCAATACAGACGTTGCTCCGTGCAGGCCATAGAGAAGCAACAACGTGGAGCAGATCGCGAAGGTGAACTGGCAGACCAGCAGGATGCGGCGGCGATCGATGCGGTCGGCCGTGTGTCCGGCGAGCAGAAAGAGCAGGATGCTGGGCAGAAACTGCACCAAGCCGACGTAGCCCAGCGTGAGCGGACTGCGAGTGATCTCGTAAACCTGCCACCCTACCGCTACGGCTTGCATCTCCGAGGCGATTACCGACGAAAGCCGCGCCATTTGAAAGAAGCGGAAGTCGCGAGATTGAAAGGCTGCGTGCGGCTTGTCGGCGGTGGTTATGGCCGGGAGAGACATCATTTTATGATTGCATAGAGAGATGGCGGAGATATGGAACCCGCTGCAATGAATGTTGCGATCTTCGAACTTTTTCTGATCCCGTGTCTCGTCGATGTCGTGCTGTCTATTCTGGAAATGTCTTAAGGCGATTTGCTTACCTGCGCAACTCCCAAGAGGCTGAATTTCGATAATTTGTTCGGCAAATTGCATCACCTGAACTCTCGATGCTTCTAAAAACTTGGGTAACCTTGACACCCTTCGGGCGAAGAGTAAGTCTACTGGTACGTTGCTGCACTTCATCGAAAACCGGCGTGACACCGCTGGTTCAGCGCCACGAGATGCACTTTGGTGCCGTGCGCGCTAGCTTCCGGGAATGAAATCATAGCCCTGTTGATTAAAGATGCACCCAACGCAAGAATTCGCACGAGAGAGCAGGTAGAGTAATGTCTCAGATGAATACCAACGGCGGGTCCGCAACACCAAAAACGGTCAAAATCGGCAACAAGCTGGTAGGGGACGGACAGCCCTGCTATGTGATCGCCGAAATCGGCATCAATCACAACGGAGACATTGATCTCGCCAAGCGACTCATCAGCATCGCTGTCGGCGCCGGATGCGACGCCGTGAAGTTCCAGAAGCGTACGGTCGACGTTGTCTACACCGCTGAAGAGCTGGCCAAGCCGCGCGAAAACCCCTTCGGTGCCACGAATGGCGACCTCAAGTATGGACTCGAGTTTGAGCAGGAAGAATATGAAGAGATCGACCACTACTGCAAAGAAGTAAAGATGCCGTGGTTCGCTTCATGCTGGGACGAAGGCTCGGTCGACTTCATCGATCAGTTTAAGCCGCCCTGCTACAAGATTGCGTCCGCGTCATTGACTGATGATCATTTACTCAAGCACACGCGTGCGACAGGCAAACCCATCATCCTTTCTACCGGCATGAGCACCATCGAAGAAATCGATCATGCCGTGGAAGTGCTGGGCAAAGAAAACCTACTAATTCTACACGCCTGCAGCACGTATCCGGCGTACTACGAGGAGATCAATCTTCGCGTGATGCCGAAGCTGCGTGAACGCTATAACGTTCCGGTGGGCTATTCTGGCCACGAAACTGGATTGGCTTCGAGCCTTGGAGCGGTAGGTATGGGCGCATGCATACTGGAGCGTCACATCACTGTCGATCGTGCCCATTGGGGCAGCGACCAGGCGGCATCGCTCGAGCCGAACGGCATTACCCGTCTCATCAGCTATATGCGCCTCATTGAGAAGTCGATGGGCGATGGCGAGAAGCGCGTTCTCGAAAGAGAGCAGCCGATTATCAAGAAACTCCGCAGAGTAGGAGCGCACGTCTGAACCTAGCGGGCATCAAGGCCATAGCCACCGATGTGGACGGCGTTCTGACCGATGGCGGATTCTGGTGGGGGCCCAATGGCGAAGAGTGGAAGCGATTCAGCTTTTCCGACGTCATGGGCCTTTCTCTTGCGCGCAAGTCGGGACTGATTCTTGCGCTCATTTCGGGCGAAGACACTCCTCTGATCGACCGTTACGCCACCAAAATGCTAATCACCAACGTCTTTAAAGGCTGCAAAGACAAGGCAGCCGCGCTAGAAAGCTTTGCCGAGAGCAATACGCTTTCGCTGCGAGAGATTTGTTTTATCGGCGACGATGTCAATGATCTCTCCGCGTTGAAGCTGGCGGGCCTGTCTGCGGCGCCAGCGAATGCGCAGCCGGCAGTCCGTGATCAGGTTGACTTCCTGAGCACGCGCGATGGTGGCAACGGCGCTGTCAGAGAAATCGTAGATGCTATTCTTGCCGCACGGGCAGGTGGGTTAGAAGCTGTGCCGCGTTGATTTTCGAGACTCCCGGGAACTATTTGAATGATTAAGCTCTCAGATTATGTAGTGCGGTTCGTGGCCGATCTTGGCGTAAAGCACGTCTTCCTGGTGGTGGGAGGCGGAGCGATGCATCTGAATCATTCGCTTGCCAAGAATAAGAAAATCAAGTTCGTTTGCAATCTGCACGAGCAGGCTAGTTCGATCTGTGCCGAGAACTATTCCAAGGCGACCAATCATTTTGGCGTCTGCATGGTCACGTCAGGGCCCGGTGGAACCAATGCTGTCACCGGACTGGTGGGAGCATGGCTCGATTCCACGCCATGCCTATTTATCTCTGGGCAGGTGAAGCGTCCGGATCGCATGTTTAACGCGGAAGGCGCGCATCTTGGCGTGCGCCAGATCGGTGTGCAGGAAGTCGATATCGTTTCCATCGTGAAGTCGGTTACGAAACATGCGGTCACCATTACCGACCCGCTCAGCATTCGCTATCACCTGGAAAAAGCAATCTATCTTGCGCAGACGGGAAGGCCCGGGCCGGTGTGGATCGATATCCCTGTCGATGTTCAGGCGACTCCTATCGACGAAGCCGCGCTGAAGCCATTTGATCCTAAAGAACTCGAGCAACCCAAACACACGACGAACCTTGCTGCGCAAGTGCGCGAGATCATCGAAAAGCTCAATCAGGCGGAGCGGCCTCTTTTTCTGATCGGCAACGGCATTCGCCTGGCGCGTGCGGAAAAAGAATTGCACCAGGTGCTCAAGACGCTCGACATTCCTGTGCAGACAACATGGCTGGCGCTGGATCTGATGCCTGAAAATCACCCGCAATTTGCCGGGAGACCGGGAGCGGTCGCTCCCAGAGGCGCCAACTTCGCGCTGCAAAACTCGGATTTTCTGCTCAGCGTGGGAGCGCGCTTCGACCGCGTGATTACGGCCTTTGCCCCGGAGAATTTTGCCCGCGCCGCTCACAAGATAATGGTCGATGTGGACCCGGCGGAAATTGCCAAGATGGGGAATGTCATTCAGTCTTCGGTGTGTGCCGATGCTGGAGACTTTCTGCGCGAGCTGTTGCATCAGAAAGAACACATCAAGCATCGAGACCGCTCTTTGTGGAAGAAACGCTGCCACGATTGGAAGATTGGATATCCGGTGGTGCAGAAAGAACACCGCGTGCCCAAGGGACCTGTAAGTATTTACCATCTTGCCGAAGTTTTGTCCCAGGAAACGAAGCGCGCCGAGCCGCTGGTGATTGGCAGCTCCGGCAGTGGTATCGAAATTTTTCTGCTTGCGTATCATGTCAATCCGAAACAGCGCATTTTTCATACGACCGCGTTGGGTGCGATGGGCTTTGGCATCTCCGCGAGCATCGGAGTCGCGACCGCCTTCGGCAAGCAAACCATTTGTATCGATGGGGATGGTGGATTCCAATTCAACATCCAGGAACTCGAAACCGTTCGCCGGCTGAAGCTGCCGATCAAGTTTTTCGTGCTCAACAATGATGGTTATGCTTCGATTCGTTCATCACAAATTGGCTTCTTTGGCGAAAGTAAAATTGGTTGCGATCATACCAGCGGACAAACCTTGCCCGATCTAGGCAAGGTTGCGAAAGCCTACGGACTAAAAGCGATGACGATCGCAAACCAGCGCAATTTGCGCGAGAGTGTGCGCCGCGTTCTGCAGACGCCTGGTCCGGTAGTTTGCGACGTGCATGTGATTCGCGATGAGATTCGCGCGCCGCGTGTGTCGTCCGTCCAGCGCCCAGATGGATCGTTTGTTGCCAAACCGCTCGAAGATCTGTGGCCGTTCCTCGATCGCAAAGAGTTTCTGGCGAATATGATTGTTCCGCCGTTGCCCGAATAGGAGAGCTGCTTGTACCAGATCGGAATCATGCAGGGACGCCTTCTTCCTCCTCATGAGGGTAGGATTCAGTGCTTTCCGCGAGAGCATTGGGCGCAGGAATTCCCATTTGCCAAACGCGCAGGGATTGCATTCATTGAGTGGATCTACGATGAATATGGGGAAGATGTAAATCCTTTGAATTCTGAAGAGGCTTTGTCACAGCTGCAAGCGCTGGCGCGGGAGCACGGAGTTGCAGTGCCCTCCATGTGTGCCGATCTTTTCATGGAGCGGCCTTTTTTGAAAGCTTCAGGCAAGCAACTGACCGATCTGCAGGAGAAGCTGTGCTGGCTGGTTGATCAAGGGAAGAAGCTGGGCATTAAGACGGTCACGCTTCCTTTTGTCGACAACTCGAAAATAGAAAATGAAGACCAGCAAAATGCGATCGCGGAAATTTTAAAAATGCCGGTGAAGCATGCGGAAAAAGCTGGGGTCGAGATTCACATCGAATCTTCTTTGGGTCCCCAGCCATTTGCAGAATTTCTCGACAAGCTGCCATATAACAATGTGAAAGTGAATTACGATTCGGGCAATAGTTCTTCGTTGGGTTACGATCCGAAAGAGGAATTTGCCGCCTACGCAGAGCGTGTGGGCAGCGTACATATAAAGGACCGCGTGCGCGGCGGTGGCACTGTCCCACTCGGTACAGGTGATGCCGATTTGCCGGCCGTATTCCGTTGCCTGATTGACTCGGGATATCGCAGGAATTTCGTGCTGCAGGTTGCCCGCTCTGAGCCGGGGCAGGAAGTTGCATGGGCCACGCAAAATCGTTTGTATTGCGAAGAGCAACTGCGTAACCTCGGCGTTGCATGCGAGGAGACGGCGTGAAGGCACTCATCATCGGCCTGGGTGGCGTGGGACAACGGCATGCGCGCAATCTGCGTGCACTGCTGGGCGCCGATCTTGAGCTGCTGGCCTATCGCGTAAGAGGCCTGTCTCATGTCGTGACGCCCACGCTTGAGGCTGACGAGAAGCAAAATGTTGAGCGGCAACTGGATTTGCAGTCGTTTAGCGATCTCGATGCGGCACTGAAGCAAAAGCCGCAGATTGCTCTTATCTGCAATCCCTCAAGCATGCATGTTCCTATCGCCTTACGCTGTATTGAGGCGGGATGCGACATTCTCGTGGAAAAACCACTCTCTCATTCTCTCGATGGAGTCGCAGAACTTGTACACGCCGCCGAAGCGGCGGGGCGCATTGGCATGGTTGCGTATCAGTTGCGCTTCCATCCGTGTGTGCGGCGGTTTACCGAGGTGTTGTCGAAAAACACCATCGGCAATGTTCTCTGTGTGCGGGCGATCGTCGGTGAGTATTTGCCCGGTTGGCATCCGTATGAGGACTACCGGCAGATGTATGCTTCCAGGGCCGATCTGGGCGGAGGCGTGGTGCTGTCGCAGATTCACGAGTTCGATTATCTATATTCTATTTTTGGCACTCCGCGCCGCATCTATGCGCTCGGAGGTCACTACAGTGACCTCGAGATCGACGTAGAGGATACAGCCTCCATCCTCATGGAGTGCGATCATCATGGACGCTCCCTGCCAATTCATCTGCAGGAGGACTATTTGCAGCGGCCTCCGATCCGGCAGTGCGAGGTGATTGGCGATAAAGGTAAAGTCATTCTCGATCTTCGCGCGCTTAGTGTGACAACCTATAACGAAAAAGCCGAGCCGGAGACTTTCAAGATGGAAGCTTGCGATCGCAATCAGCTTTTTTTGGACGAAATGCAGCACTTTCTTGATTGCGTTAGAGAGCGCAAGTCTCCTCTGGTTGATTTGAAAGCCGGGGCGCAGAGTCTGCGCATGGCTCTGGCCGTGAAGCAGTCTATGCAATCGGGAAAGGTCGTAGAGCTTGCCACCATTGGCTCCGAACTTTCGCCGTCAACAGCTGTTTCGGATCTTGCTCATGCCCACTGAAGCCAACGGCGTCAACCTTTTCGACCTGACCGGACGAGTCGCGGTGATCACCGGAGGCGCTGGGCTCCTGGGACGTCAGCATGCGTATGCAATCGCAAGCGCTGGCGGCATTCCGGTTGTGGTTGATCTCGATCTGGCACGCGCGGAGTCGCTAGTGCAAGCATGTTCTTCGAAATATCAAACGAAGGGCATGGCATCGAAAACGGATATCACCAGCCTGCCCGAGATAGAAAGCCTTCTGCGGCAGATCATCGAACGCTTTGGGCGCGTCGACGTTCTCATCAACAATGCTGCGAACAATCCCAAGATGGAAAGTAACTCCAAGCAGGAGTTTTCGCGTCTCGAGAACTTTCCACTGGAGCAGTGGCATGCAGATATTTCCGTGGGAGTCACAGGCGCATTTATTTGCAGCCGGGTATTTGGAGCAGAGATGGCGCGGCGCGGACGCGGCGTCATAGTCAACGTCGCTTCGGATTTGGCTGTGATCGCTCCAGATCAGCGCCTTTATCGCAAAAATGGACTGCCGGAAGAGTTGCAGCCAGTGAAACCAGTTACGTATTCCGTGGTCAAGACAGCGTTGATTGGTCTCACAAGATATTTGGCCACATATTGGATGAATGAGGGTGTACGCGTAAACGCCCTGTCTCCAGGTGGCGTGGCAAACCAACAGCCGGAAGAGTTTGTTGCAAAGTTGTCGCAGTTGATTCCCATGGGCCGCATGGCACACGTAGACGAGTATCAAGGCGCGATACTGTTTCTTTGCTCCGATGCATCGTCGTATATGACTGGTACAAACCTTGTGATCGATGGTGGTAGAAGCTGCTGGTGAATCTGGCGGCTCACCGGGGAGATGGCCGAATGACGAATAGTTTCGAAGCGGAACTGCACTCTTTACTTCGGGAAGATGTTGCGTCCGCACACCTGCGGGAGCAGAGCGCCTTCGACCGTGTTCTAAAGCCCAATGATGGAAGGGTTGTCCTTTTTGGCGCGGGCAAGGTGGGCAAGGCGTTTCTGCGTTGCTTGCGTAAAGCCGGAGTGGAGCCGCTTGCTTTCTCCGACAACGACGCCAACAAGTGGAACACGCAGATCGACGGTCTCACGGTGCTGCCGCCAGACGTCGCCGCCGGGAAGTTTGCGAAATCCGCGGTGTTTGTAGTTAGCATCTGGGCTATCCGGCATACCTACGTAGACCGCTTGGCTCAACTTAGGAGCTTAGGTTGCTCTTGTATCGTTCCGCCTTCGTGGGTATTTTGGAAATTTTCTGAGGATTTATTGCCCGACTATTGTATGGATCTTCCACACAAGGTTCTCGAGGACGCGGATTCCGTGAAACAGGCTTTTTCGGTATGGTCCGATGATGCGTCCCGCAAGGAATATCTGGCGCAGATCCGCTGGCGAGTCCTGGGCGACTATGAACTACTGGCTCGTCCTCAAATAGAGAATGCCTATTTTCACGCAGATCTTGTTTCATTGCGCCCCGACGAGGTCTTTGTCGATTGCGGGGCTTATGACGGAGATACTCTTCAGGAGCTTTTGCGTCGCGAGAACGGCAGATTCGATCAGATCGTTGCACTTGAGCCTGACCCCACGAACTTTGAAAAAATGCAGGGCTATATAGCTTCTCTCGATGCGGACCTGCAAAAGCGGATCACCACCCTGAACCTGGCGGTTGGCTCGAAGCGCTGCAAGGTCGGTTTTAGCGGAAATGGTCTAGCTGCCGCCATCACGGAAAATCCTTCCTATTTTGTGGATTGCGCTCCTTTGGATGAAATCCTGTTAGGGAAGGTTCCTACTTATATCAAAATGGATATTGAGGGCGCGGAGCCAGACGCACTCGCAGGAGCAATCCAAACCATTCGCAAGCATCGTCCCATTCTTGCAGTTTGTCTGTATCACACCCAGAATCATCTTTGGCAAATACCTCTGCAGATACGCGAAATAGATCCTGAATACAAGCTTTTTCTACGCCCTGACGATTTCGATGGATGGCAGCTGGTGTGCTATGCCATCCCTGAAAAGCGGTTCCTGCAATGATGACGACCAGCGTGATTACCGCATATGAATCCAAGCTCGATTCGCTGCTTTCCGAAAGTATGGCGAGCGCACATCGCCGTGAAACCTCGGCCTTTGAAGAAGCGGTGGGTAATTCCCGGATTGTGTTGTTCGGAGCAGGAGCTCTTGGCCGCAGAACCCTCGCTGGTCTGCGCAACGCAGGCATGGAACCCATGGCTTTTGCAGACAACAACTCACAGTTATGGGGCAAGTCTATCGAAGGCGTTCCGGTTTTATCTCCCACGGATGCAGCCTCGAGATATGGCGAGACGGCTGCATTCGTAATTACCATCTGGGGCGCTGCTTCGCCAGACCACATGGCCGACCGCGAGCGGCAATTACGTGCGTATGGGTGCCGCAAAGTTTTAAACTTCGGATTTCTGTATTGGAAATTCCCTGATCTCTTTTTGCCGCACTACACCATTGACTTGCCGCATAAGGTCCTTCTGGAAGCCGATGCCGCGCGCAGGACGTTTGCGCTTTGGGGGGATGACGCCTCACGGGAAGAATATCTGGCGCAGATGCGCTGGCGACTGCTGTTGGACTTTGATTGTCTTCCCGAACCGGTAACGCATCCGATTTACTTTCCCAACGATCTTTGCCGATTGCACGGTGACGAAACCTTTATTGACTTCGGCGCCTTCGATGGAGATACGGTACGCGGGTTTGTAGAGCAGTCGAAAGGAACTTTCAGGAAGGTTCTTGCCTTCGAGCCAGACCCCGAGAATTTCAAAAAACTTGCGGCGACGGTCGCGGGGATTCCAAAGGAGATGCAGAGCAAGATTCGTCTGTGGCAGGCCGCGGCTAGCGCGCGCAATGGCAAGGTCAGGTTTGCTTCTTCCGGCACGCCAGAATCGTCGGTGGGATCCGGCGACCTGGAAGTTGAATCGATTGCGTTGGATGAAATGCTCGAAAACGAGCAGCCTACCTATATAAAGATGGATATTGAGGGCGCGGAATACGATGCCTTGCTCGGAGCGCGCTCGACCATCGAGAAATTTGCTCCTGTGCTCGCGATTTCGGCGGAGCATCGCCAGGACGATATCTGGCGGTTGCCG
>Ga0206954_1058_pt1 | contig 30253 bp, 26 predicted proteins | sample Alteio_BWOrgHeat_37_FD_153250 | JGI IMG/M metagenome (GOLD analysis project Ga0206954, IMG submission 153250) | Enriched cells from forest soil in Barre Woods Harvard Forest LTER site, Petersham, Massachusetts, United States -... | ecosystem: Environmental > Terrestrial > Soil > Temperate forest >...
AGCTGAGCCCGGCGGGGCGTTCGCTGCCAGTGGGCGACCTGCCACTGAATATGCAATTGTCGCCTTCGGGCAGCCTGCTGGCGGTAACCAACAATGGCGAAAGCACCCAAAGTATACAACTGATAGACCCGAAAACGGAAAAGCAGCTGGACATCAGGATAGTGGGCAAAGCCTGGTATGGCCTGGCCTTTAGCCACGACGAAAAAATGCTTTATGCAGGCGGCGGAAATGATAACTGGATCATGGCCTTTCATATCCAAAATAATAAGATCGGTAAATGCGATACCATTAAGCTGGGTAAACCCTGGGAACTGGACAAGATTTGTACCACCGGCATTGCAGTGAACAGGGCCAATACGCGCCTGTACACCGTTACCAAGGAGGATAGCGCCCTGTATGTGATCGACCCGGCAAAACGCAGTATTGTAAAGCGGGTAAAGCTGGCTGCCGAGGCTTATAGCTGTATCCTCTCGCCTGATGAGCATACTTTGTATATCTCCATCTGGGGCGGCAGCGAGGTAACTTGTTATAATACGCAAACCGGTGAAATTACGGCTAACATTAAAGTTGGCAGCCACCCGAATGAGCTATTATTGAACAGCAATGGCACGGTATTGTATGTGGCCAACGCCAACGATAATTCTGTTTCGGTGATCAGCACGGCTACACACAAAACGCTGGAAGTGATCAATGCGGCGCTTTATCCCACCAAACTCACAGGCTCCACCACCAACGGGCTGGCGCTCTCACCCGACCAAAAAACGTTGTACATTGCCAATGCCGATAACAATTGCCTCGCGGTGTTTGATGTAAGCAAACCGGGCGGGGCGCACAGCCTGGGCTTTATCCCGGTTGGCTGGTACCCAACTTATGTACGCACGCTGGGCAATAAAATTTTTGTAGCCAACGGCAAGGGCTTTACCAGCATGGCCAACCCGCAGGGACCACAGCCGTTTAAGAAAAACGATAACAGTGGTTACAAATTGGGAGCGAAGAACACAAAAGAACAATACATAGGCGGATTGTTTTGGGGTCAGCTGTCGTTTATTGATGTCCCTTCGGCGATTAAAATGAAAAGCTATACCAAACAGGTTTACGCAAACACGCCCTATGTTTACAATTACGATACTGAAACGAGGTTTGGTGCGCCTGTACTTAAACCAGGAAGTTTAACAGATAGTGCAATTTTCCCTGTGCCACATAGCAGGCATGAAAAATCGCCGATAAAATATGTGTTTTATATCATCAAGGAAAACCGCACCTACGACCAGGTTTTAGGCGATATGCCAAAAGGCAACGGCGATACTTCGCTCTGCATTTTCGGCGAAAAGGTTACGCCCAATGAGCATGCCATTGCCAACAACTTTGTGCTGCTGGATAATTTTTATGTCGACGCGGAGGTTAGCGCCGACGGCCATAACTGGAGCACCGCTGCCTATGCCACCGATTTTATCGAAAAAACCTGGCCCACCAGCTATGGTGGTCGTGGCGGCAATTATGATTCGGAAGGCACCCGCCCCGCAGGCGACCCCCGTGACGGCTATATTTGGGATTATTGCAAACGCGCAGGTGTTAGCTACCGAACTTATGGTGAGTTTGCGGATGACTACAAACCCAATATAAAAGCGCTGGAAGGACACTATTGCCAAAAAGCGCCAAGTTTCGACCTGGGTATCACCGACCGCTACCGCGAGCAGGTTTGGGCGCATGATTTTGATTCGCTGGTTGCGATAAACAAATTGCCGCATTTAAGCACCATCCGTTTGAGTAACGACCATACCAGCGGGCAGCACAAAGGTGCTATTTCGCCCATTGCCGCCGTTGCCGATAACGACCAGGGCGTAGGCCTGATGCTGGAGCACTTATCGCATAGCCCGGTTTGGAAGGAATCGGTGGTTTTTATTTTGGAGGATGATGCCCAGAGCGGCCCCGATCATATCGATGCGCACCGCTCTCCGGTATATGTGGCCGGGCCATACGTAAAACGTAACACGCCGGTGCACGCAATGTACTCTACGTCGGGCGTATTGCGTACCATCGAGTTGATCCTTGGCCTGCCGCCGATGAGCCAGTACGATGCTGCCGCCATGCCGCTTTACGAGTGTTTTAACAATAAACCCGATCTGTCGCCCTATACGGTGATCCCGGCACAGGTTGATCTTGAAAAACGCAATGTTGCCGATAACGAAAGCAGCCGCCGCTCACAAAATTTCAATTTGGCCAAAGAAGATGCCGTGCCTGATCTGTTGCTGAACGACGTGATATGGAAATACGTGAAGGGTGAAAATGCAGAACTGCCGGCGCCGAAACGCAGTGCCTTTGTGATTTTGGAGCAGAAGAAAAAAACAGATGATGATTGATGTGCGGATATGCGGATGTGCAGATGGTAGATGACCGATATGCGGATCCGGTTGATAGGAAATTTGCGATCGACCCTGATGCGCCGTAGGTGCAATATATCGGTAGAAAAACAACAAGCAGAGATTAGCGTGCCATAGGTACGCAATCTAACAAACCACATTAATGCCAATGCACGGCGGCCGTTCCGTACCTACGGCACGGTTGTAACTCCTTTAATTGTCGGCTACCGATATTTGGCCCCGATGGGGCCGGACCGCATTGGGCATTTACTCCAGAACATACCTGTAAATCTCCGGGTTGGTCACTCCAGTCCATAATCCTTCAACTTCCGGTACAAGGTTGCCACGCCTATATTTAGCAGGCGGGCGGCTTCTGCGCGGTTGCCGTGGGTATGGTTCAGTACGCGTTGAATGTGATGTTTTTCGATAGAGGAAAGATCAAAGGTGGAAGGCAGACTGCCGTTTTTTGAAGGCTGCGGTTCCTGCATTTCGTACGGCAGGAGTGTTTCGTCAAGCACATTATCATCAGCAAGGATCACCGCCCGTTCAATAATATTTTTTAGTTCACGGATATTGCCCGGCCAGTTATAGGCTTCCAGTTTTTCGATGAATTTTTCTGTCATGCCGGTGAACTGCTTCTTCACCTTCAGCCCGAAATAACTCATAAAATATTCAGCCAGCAGCTTAATATCTTTTTTCCGTTCGCGAAGAGCGGGCAGCGTGATCTGGAAAACGGATAAGCGATAAAAGAGATCAGACCTGAATTTGTCCCTGCTTACTTCATCCTGCAAATTCCGGTTGGTTGCAGCCAGGATACGCGCGTTAACCTTCGTCGGCTTTGTATCGCCGATCTTTAAAAACTGCTGCGACTCCAGCACACGCAGCAGCTTGGCCTGGATGTCGTGGTCCAGTTCACCTATTTCGTCTAAAAAAATCGTCCCGCCGTCAGCTTCTTCAAACAAACCCTTTTTATCTTTTACCGCGCCGGTAAATGACCCGGCTTTATGCCCAAAAAGCTCGCTTTCCAGCAATTCTTTGGTAAACGCACTGCAATTTACCGCCACAAATGATTTGGTGTGCCGCGGGCTGGCCTGGTGTATTGCTTCGGCAAAAAGCTCTTTACCGGTGCCGGTTTCGCCTAATAATAATACCGTTGTGTCCGTTAGTGCTACCTTTTGCGCCAGTTTAATGGCATCGGTAATTGCCGCAGATTTACCGATAAGACTTTCGAAGCTGAATTTGCTGGTCAGCTTTTGTTCCAGTTCAATTACGCGGTATTGCAGCAAGGCCTTGTCCATCGCTTTGCTTACCAGCGGGATGATCTTTTCATTATCATCGCCCTTGGTGATATAATCGAACGCACCCGATTTAATGGCCTTTACGCCATCGTTGATTGTGCCAAAGGCAGTAACCACAATAATTTCGGTCGCGGGGAATGCCGTTTTGATCTGTGAAGTAAGCTCAATGCCGTTAATATCCGGCAATTTTACATCGCTGATCACTACCGGTATAATTTCCTGCTGTAACTTCTTTAGCCCCTCCTTACCGTTCGAAGCAACCAGCACATCGTATCCCTCCAACTGCAGTATCCTTGCCAGCAGGTTACGCAGGCGCTCTTCATCGTCAATAATTAACAGCTTGCTCTTTTGCATAAATCATTGCAAAAGTGGTTATTTATTTCGGATTGCGCTATTTCGGATGTCGGAATTTCGATTTCGGATTTGTAAAGATTCTTGAATTTAGGATTTGTACTCCTGCGGCTTAATTCCGAAATCTCTACTCTATCCTATTTATTTAAATTCGAAATCTAAATTCCGAAACTACTTCTTGAGCAAAGCGAAAAATCCGAAATCAAACCGTCGGCAGTTTATGTCCGTTATGATACTCCTTTATCCAATATTCCTTATTCACAGCTTTATTAGTAAATTCCTGGCCCGCTTCATTCCATTCCAGCTTTTTGCCGCTGCGGTAGGCAATATTGCCCATTTGCGCCACCGTTGCAACGTGGGCGGCTGCCTGTACAGGGCAATGCAAATCCTCAAACTTGCGTGATTTTACCACGCTGATATAATTTTTCCAATGCTCATCGGGTCCATTATCGGATACCTTGGCCAGCGGTTTGCTTACCTTGTTTTTGCTGCTGTGCTCTTCTATCACTTCCCAGCCGTTGCGGTCCAAAATAAGTGTGCCGTTATTGCCGATGTAGGCAATGCCATGCTCGCGGCCATAAGGCCCGTTATCAATGCCAAGCGCCGAATCCCATACCATATTAAAGCCGTCAAACTCATACAGGGTGGTTAAAGTATCCGGCGTTTCTTCAAAAAGATCGGGATAGGCAAAGCGACCGCCCAGGGCCGAAACTGATTTTGGTATCGGCATGTTCATCCCGATCAGGCCATAGTCCAGCAAATGCACGCCCCAGTCGGTCATCAAACCGCCGGCATAATCCCAAAACCAGCGGAAATTAAAATGAAAACGGTTAGCATTAAAAGGCACTGTTTTAGCCGGCCCCAGCCAGCCTGCATAGTTAACTCCCGCCGGTGGTGCGCTATCAGGAATAATCGCCCCAGGCCTGCACCACGACAGGTAACACCAAACCTTCACTGTGCGGATATTGCCTAAAACGCCGCTGTGCACATAATCCATCGCATCTTTAAAATGTTGCTGGCTGCGCTGCCATTGGCCCACCTGCACGGCCCGGTTATAATGCTGCTGCGCTTTTACCATCGCCTGGCATTCGCCAATGGAGTTACCCACCGGTTTTTCGCAATAAACATCTTTGCCGGCTTCGCAGGCATGCATCATGATCAGCGCATGCCAATGGTCGGGTGTGCCTACTATTACGATGTCAACATTTTTATCATCCAGCAGTGCACGGTAATCGTCATAGCGTTTTACTTTGCTGGTGTCGTAATTCATTTTGGCAAGGTCGTTCATCCGCCTGTCCATCACGTTTTTGTCCACATCGCAAATGGCCACCAGGTTAACGCCCGGCACGTTTAATGCCGATTGCACATCCGTCCAGCCCATACCGTTGATGCCCACCGCACCGATGTTGAGCTGATCGCTGGGCATTACCCGGTTTTTAAAGATGGCGAATGCCTGGTTATTGATGGCCGATGCAAGCAGGCTGCCGCCGGCTATGATCGCTGATCTTTGCAAAAAATCTCTTCGTGAGCTCATAAGTTTAGTTTTAATTGGCAGCTAAATTTAGGTGAATTTTAATGATATGCACATGATCCTTCCACGAAAAGATGATGCTCTCTTTTTTAAAGCGCCAACTATTTCGAATGTTACAGATCGGGTACGGCCTTCAAAAAATCACCATCAATGATCAACAATTTTACCCCGTTTTCGCTTACCGACCGGTGGCTGCTTAACTCGTCCGAAACCACATAGCTCATGCCCGCTTTAAGTTGAAAGGTTGTACCGTGCTCAAGTTCGCTTGTAAACTCTCCTTCCAAACAATGTACAATGTGCCCTTTTTGGCACCAATGATCTGCCAAATAACCTTTGCTGTATTCAACCACTCTTATCCTTAACCCTTTAAACTGGCGCGTTTGCCACCATGCAGTCCCGGTTAAGCCGCTATGGATTGTTTTTTCAATATCGTCCCAGTTTATGGTTTGGAACGGGATGTTTTCAAAGTTCATTTGTATTTGTCTGAGGATAGTCTATCCGTTCGATTTGAAAAGCAATGAATTGGGCCTCAGCTACGGCCGTCTCAGGTAAACCGTAAATTCAGATCCTTCGCCAAGTTTACTTTGTACCTCCACCCTGCCCTTGTTCGCGTCAGCAAATTGCTTGATCAGCGCTAAACCGATACCCGAACCGGTTTCGTTGTTCGTGCCATAGCCCGATATTTCCTTGCCGGTAACTTTAAACAGCTTATTAAGCTTGTCGGTTTTTATGCCCACGCCGCTATCCTTTACATGGATGCCTATAAAATCAGCGTCAACGGTGCAGTATATCTGCACTATGCCGTCTCTTCGCGTAAATTTTATAGCATTTCCCACCATGTTTTGAATGATGATCCGCACCTGGTCGGGATCGGCAAAAACAAGTTTTTCGCCGTCGCTCTGATGATCCAAAAAGATGTTCTTGTTTTTTGCCAGGAAGTTCGAAACCGAAATGATGTCGTCAACAACCGGTGTAACATCAAGCTGTACGGGGTAGCATTTCACGCCCCCCTGCTGGCTGTTTGCCCATGCAAGCAAATTGTTTACCATTGCCATCACCAGGTTTACCTGCCTGTAAAATTCTTCCAGTAACTGGCCCTGTTCATCGGCGCTGATGTCGCCGGCCCTTATGGCGTCAATAGATTGCAAAATTGCCGCAAAGGGACTGCGCAGGTCGTGGCTGATTACCGAGAACAACTGATTTTTGGTATTGTTTAGTTTGTCCAGCACCTCTTTTTGGCGCGAAATCTCTTCCTTTTGCAGCAAAATATCCTCATTTTGAATTTTGAGTCTTTTATTCAGCGAGGTTTTTTGCCGGTTACTAATGATAATAAAGATCACCAGGATCACGGTGGCGGCAGCAACAATATTTCTGAAAAACAGCAGTTTTTCTCTAAAAGAGATCTCGTCTTCCCTGCTTTTCAGATCGCTTTCAAGCCTTTTGTTATCGGCCTTTTGTTGTTGTAATTGGAGATAGTTAACCTGTTTTTCTTTATCGCTGTTAAAAAGACTGTCGTTTAGTTTTTTAAACTGAACCTGGCTTTGGTATGCATCCGGGTAGTCTCCCGCCGCCGCGTAACTTTTTGAGAGCACCTCAAGCGCTCTGGCTGCATCGAAGGCGGAATTTACCTGCCTGCTCAGGCGATAACTTTTTTGGGCAGCGGCAATGGCCACGCTGTATTTGCCAAGATCGTAATTACACTGTGCTATGCCCGACCACGCAAAGTCCTGTTCCCATTTGGTTATGTTTTTTCCGCCGGCAACTTTTTCGTAATAAGCCATGGCCTTTTTATAGTCTTTTAAGTGATAATATATCTCGCCGGCCCTGTTTTGCGCCATGGCCTGCAGCTTATTATCATTAGTCGTATCAGCAATGGCAAGGGTTTTGTTCACAAAATAAAATGCTTTCATCGGTTTTCCCGAGTCATCATAGCAAATAGCTATATCAAAGTAGGTGGCGCCTATCTGGCCTTTATTACCGATCTGTATAAAAAGATCAAGCGCTTTGTCCAGGTTAGCAATTGATTCATCGAACCGGTTTTGGGCCATATAAATGAGGCCCATGATCTGGTATGCCCCTGCAATCCCGTCTGTGTAATTGATCTTATTGCTGATCACCATCAGCCGTGTCGCTGCATCTAAGGACAGATCGTAGCTGCCAATAACGTAATAGGCCCTGCCCTCGTTGTGCCAGGATAGCGCCTGCCCCATCATAAAATTTTGAGATTTAGCCAGGCCAAGCGCCATTTTTGCAAAAAAAAGCGAGCTATCAGCGTTATCGTAAAGGTATTGATGAGAAAGCTGGTTAAGCAGCGAAACACTATTGGTATCCCTGGAGTAATTTTTACCGGCTTGCGCCAGCTTCAGGCTTTTTAACAGGTTAGCGGTATTTACTTGTGCAAAAGCCGTGGACATGCTCACTGTTAACAACAGACAAAACGAGCAGCACACAAAAACCTTTTTAACCAACATCGGGGCGTTGCGATTAATACCACCATTAATCCTGCGTGAAAATACTAAAAATTTGAAATCCTGTCGGTCTGACAGTGTTTATAGTGGAATTTTTACCTGGGGAAACCAATAAAAGCTTGCAGCTTATGTATCTGCCCTTAATAACGTCTGCGGGTTTCGCGTATATAACGGTTGAAACGCCGGTCTTCGTAGTAGTCGTTCACCACCAAAATTGCGTGGATGATGCCGGGGACCCAAAAGAAAATGGTTAAAATGATATTCAGCACAAAGGAGCCCATCCGCCCGGTGGTGAGGATAGCGAGAGGCGGACATATAAAACATAAAAAGTACCGCATGATCATTGTTGTTGATTTTCCTATTCTGACAGCAAATATCGGTGATTGTTACTAAATTTTTGTTTTTTTGAACGAAAAGGATCAACTTATTCAACCTGATAAACACACCCGATAGCTATCGGGTCAACTTAATCAACCCAATCAACTATATTTACCCCATTATGATCATTGTTATTCAATGTACCGACCAGGTTGGCCTTGTAGCGTCGATAACGGCCGTGCTGGCAAAAGCACAGCTGAATATCGTTTCGATGCGCGAGCATGTTGACGAAGCCAACAACCGGTTTTTTATGCGGCTGGAGATCACCCATACCGGCGACGGAACTTTTATCGAAGAGCAATTACGCGATGTGCTCCATGCCGACGCCGATATCCATATTAACCCGCTGCCCAATAAAGAAGTAGTGGTTTTGGTGACCAAAGAATACCATTGCCTTGCCGATATTTTGATACGCAATTTTTACGGCACACTTGGTGCAACTGTAAAAGCTGTTATTGGTAATCACGATGTTTTGGCTGATATCTGCAGGCGGTTTGAAATACCTTTTTATTACCTATCGCATGACCTGGGCAGTAAACAGGAGTTTGAGGAAAAAATTTTAAGTGTTATCGGAAAATACGCCCCTGATTACATCATACTGGCTAAATTTATGCGGATATTGTCCGCCGGGTTTGTGAGCCGGTTCCCGATGAGGGTCATTAATATCCATCATTCGTTTCTACCTGCATTTATCGGAGCCAACCCTTATAAGCAGGCTTATGAACGTGGGGTAAAACTGATAGGCGCTACCGCGCATTTTGTATCGAACGAGTTGGATGAGGGGCCAATTATTGCGCAGCAGATCATCCCCGTGAACCATTCCTACTCGGCAGCGGATATGATGAAGGCCGGCCGGGAGATCGAAACCGCCGTACTGGCGAATGCCTTAAAGCTGGTTTTTGAGGACAGGGTGTTTGTGTACGCCAACAAAACTGTTGTATTCGATTAATTTAATTAATTGTTGATATGGATGCTTCAAAAAACTCACGCAGGGCTTTTGTAAAGACCGCGGCTACCGGTGTCGGCTTGCTTTCATTGCCCGGATTACTCCAGGCGAAACCCTCAGATCCATCCGAAAAAAAAGAAAATAGTTTGCGTAGGCGGCCACCCCGATGATCCGGAAAGTGGCTGTGGGGGCACATTGGCAAAATTGGTAATGGCCGGGCATAATGTCACCATTATCTATCTCACAACCGGCGAAGCAGGGATAGACGGCAAAAGCCATGACGAAGCGGCCGCCATCCGCAAACAGGAAGCCATAAATGCCTGCAAGGTTTTAAATACAAAACCTGTTTTTGCCGGGCAGATCGATGGCGATACCGTGGTTAGTAATGATACGCTAAAACACCTGCAAAGCCTTTTAGCCGACGAGAAGCCCGACGTGGTTTTCACCCATTGGCCGGTCGATTCGCACAAGGACCACCAATGCGCCAGTTTGCTTACCATCCAGTGCTGGATACGCAGCCAAAACAAGTTCAGCCTGTATTTTTTCGAAGTTTGCATCGGCGAACAAACCCTTGGCTTTCACCCGGATGTTTTTGTTGATATTACCGACACACAGGAACTAAAGCGAAAATCTGTGTACTGTCATGTGAGCCAGGACCCGCCGGGAATTTATGGCTGCGGCCATGCCGCAATGGAAGATTTCAGAGGGAGGGAATTAGGTGTAAAAGCGGCCGAAGGTTTTGTGCAGGTAACCGGGAAGATGATGGGAGGGTTTGCTGTTTAGGCCTAACATCGCAGAAAATGTGTGCATTTTTCATTTTTACCTTGTAAATCTATTATTATAGTGTTATAATTGCAAGGATGATTGTCAGAAACGCAGAGCAAGAATTACTTATATTGATGCAGGAATTCCCGGCAGTGGGAATTTTAGGTCCAAGACAGGTGGGTAAAACTACACTGGCCGAAAGGATAGCACACATGACACAGCCTGAACCATTGTATCTGGACCTTGAAACCCCTTCTAACCTTGCTAAACTGGATGATGCTGAAGCGTATTTTAGTTTGCATCAAGACAAATTGATCATCCTCGACGAGATTCAGCGTGCACCTGGTTTGTTTCAAATATTGAGGGGAGTTATTGATCGCAGGCGTCGCTCAGGACAACGATCACACCAATTTCTGATCCTTGGTTCAGCATCTCCGGAACTTCTAAAACAATCGTCAGAAACCCTGGCTGGGAGAATTGCATACAAAGAACTTTCCGGGTTTAATGCAATCGAAGTAAAAGAAGAAGGTAAAGATAATTCAGACACGCTATGGCTTAGAGGAGGATTTCCGGACAGCTATCTGGCCAATAATGATGATAGCAGCCTAAGATGGCGGTTGAATTTTATCAGTACCTACCTGGAAAGGGATATACCACAATTCGGATCGAGGATACCTGCAATAACTCTTCGCCGCTTGTGGACAATGCTTGCCCACGATCAGGGTGGTTTAGTTAATGTTGCAAAACTGGTGGCCAACCTTGATCTGACTGTGACGACAACTAAAAGATATTTGGAATTACTGGAAGATTTGTTATTGATCAGGTCGCTAAGGCCCTGGTCGGGAAATATCGGCAAAAGGCTTGTCAAGACCCCCAAAGTTTATATACGGGACAGTGGCATAGTACACGCGCTGCTTAACCTTAAAAACGTCGACGATGTTTTAGGGCATCCTGTTGCCGGCGCAAGCTGGGAAGGATTTATTATTGAAAACCTGCTAACGTGTTTGCCAATAGGTGCTACTCCATGGTTTTACCGTACCGCAGCCGGAGCTGAGATTGACCTTGTGATTGAATATAGCGCAAAAAAGAGGATCGCAATAGAAATAAAACGTTCACAATCGCCCAAACTTTCCAAAGGTTTTTACTTAGGCTGCGACGATATTGCAGCAACCGAACGTTTTATCGTTTATCCGGGAAAAGAGCGCTTCCGAATGAGCGGGGGCGCAGAAGCCATATCGCTTTTGGATATGATGAAGGAATTGAAGTATTGATTAAATTTTCGCCAGCGCCGTCGGCAAGCCATCCAAACTTACCAGATTCTTCTCCGCCTTGTAGGTTTCAAGTCCGTCCAGGCCTTTGTTTGCAGCCCATTTAAAAGCTTGGTCCCGTTCGCCCAGGTATTCATAGTAAGGCACGCCGAATCCGCAGGACGTTTGCACCATATCGATATCGGCCACAATAATTTGGCGGGTCGACATCATGAGGGTAAAATGTGCGGAAAGCTCCGGCCATTCTTCATCGCCGGGTAAAACGGTATAACCTTTTCCATATAGCCGCAGGATAAGCGGCGGGCCGTCAAAGGCGCAAAACATAAATGTTATGCGGCCATTCTCTAAAATGTGGGCCGAAGTTTCGTTGCCGCTTCCCACAATGTCCATATACGCAACGCGATTGGCCGAAAAGATACGGAAACTATCCATCCCTTTGGGCGAAAGGTTTACGTGGCCACCGGGGTCAAGGGGCGCTGAAGCCACAAAAAACATTTTTTGTTTTTCGATAAATTCTTTGTGCTGCCCGAGGATGTCATTGTAAAACTTTCCCATTTGTCACATTCAAATTATACCCAAATTTAGTGAAAGCGATTGCGTCCACTCGCGAATTTGTGTTTTATTGCAGTATGATTACTTTATTCGGCCCGTAGAACATCTCCGCATGTAAATTTTTTGCGACACCCAGCAGTTTTTGAAATAGAGACTAAAGTTTTAGTTAAGTAAATAATATCTTTAGGCCAACCGGCGTTTAAGCTATCATCACCTAATGGTTTTATCATTTACCAAAACAAATAGCCTTGTCATCCTTAATGCGCCGTATATTTTTGTTTCTATTTTTTAGTGCTGCAATTGTTTCAGCAAAAGCACAAAATCATGGCTCCGTTAAAGCCATTGTGCTTGATTCCGTCACTAACCAGCCCATCCAGTTGGCCACGGTTTCGGTATTGGAGCTAAAGGATTCATCGCTGGTAGCTTATACCGTCACCGACAAAAACGGCGGCTTTACGCTGCGCAACCTGCGCGAGCAGCCCTCACGGTTGCTTATCTCACATGTGGGTTATCAAAGCCGCCATGTCAGCCTTAATTTTGCAAAAGACAAAGTGACCGACCTGGGTAACATACTTCTTTCCACAAAAATGCTCCGCGAAGTGACTGTAAACGGCGAACGCATCCCGGTGATGATAAAAAAAGACACCATTGAGTTTGACGCCGAAGCGTTTAAAACCCGGCCGAATGCCCTGGTTGAGGACCTGTTAAAAAAACTACCCGGCGTGCAGGTCGACCAAAGCGGGGCCATCACCGTAAACGGGCATGATGTTTCGAAAATTAAAATAAACGGCAAAACCTTTTTTGCTAATGACGTGACTATTGCAACCAGGAACCTGGAAGCTGACATGATATCGAAGGTGCAGGTTTATGACGACCGCGACAATGACCCCGACCACCTGGTGCCCGATTATAAGATCAACAAAATCCTCAACCTGAAACTTAAAAAGAAGTTTGCAAAAGGGTTTTTAACGACAGTAGGCGCGGGGCGCCGGCACACAGGACAAGTATGTGGCAGCAGGTTTTTTGGCCAAATTCCAGGATGATTTGCAGCTAAGCGCCAAATTGAACAGCGACAACATCAGCAGTTCGGGCAACTTTACGGGCAACTACGGCGGGTTTAATACTTACCCCAACGGTTATGGCGCCCCGGGCTTGAGCACTGCCAGCACCGGCAACCTGGATTTCACCAGGGACCTTACCAAAACGCTAAAGCTGCATATCGAATATCGATTTAACAACAGCGTAAACGATAATAATTCGACCACCCGCGTACAGCAGGACGTCACCGATACGATATTCAACACCTTATCAGAAAGCCTGCAGCACCAAAGATCGAACGATCAGAACTTTCATGCAGAGACGGAATGGAAGCCTGATTCGCTAACTAGTGTGCGGTATAACCCGGATATGGAATATATCTACCATGACAATATAAACAGCAGCAACAGTACAGAATCAAACACTTATGTGCCACTGCTGAACACTACTTTAAACAGCGATCACGGCAGCAGCAATGAATTTCAATACACGCATAACTTAAGCTATTACCGTAAACTGAATAAAAAGGGAGCGTCGATAACGATCTCAAACAGCCTCAGTTTCCATCCCGAAAACACGATCGATTTCAATAACCAGGACCTGCTGTCGTTTGTTGCGGTGCTCCCGTCGGATACCCTGAGGCGGTCGGCAAAAAATACTAATGGAGATGCTTCCGAGGTTTTAAGCGCCGCATACCATTATCCTATTACCAGGAAATTGTCTGCCGATGTGGTTTTGGTCGGCCTGCACGATCAAAACAAAGGCGACCTGCTGACCTACGACGAGGATTTGAAAACCGGCTTGTATGACATTTTAATACCCGACCAAAGCAGCGACCTTATCCGCACCCTTTGGGCCGAAAATTTAACACCACAGCTCACCTACAATTTTACAGATAACATTTCCTTAAAAGCCGGCGTCACCGGGCAAACCCAGCAGATCGGCAATCATTTTAATAGCTATACCAACGACCTTGACCAAAACTTTTATTACCTGTTCCCTTCGGGCGAGATACATGTTAATGATTTTACCTTAAGTTACAGCGAATCGGTGCAGCAGCCGTCCATCAATAATTTGCAGCCGGTCACCATCGTTTACAGCCCGTTGTACACTTTTATTGGCAATCCGAACCTGAAACCTACCTATTATCATAATATCAATTTTGAGTATCGCAACAACAAATATCAGCAGGGCTTGCTAATTTATGTAAACTCGCATATCGTACTGGAAAACAATACCATTGTTAATGAACAAAGCATAAATGCCGAAGGGGCGACGGTTGCGACGCCGATCAACCGGAACGGCCGCTTTACCGCGTATTTGAATGGATACGTAAACAAGCGGTTCAAAAAGCATGGGAAATGGCTGCTTAGCGCCGACGTGAATTACAACTTATCCGCAGGGCATAACTTTTTTATCGTGAACCAGCAGAACGGTTATCAAAACACGCAAAATATTATTTTAAGGCCGCAACTTTACTTGAGCTGGAACGACTTGATATCATTTGAACCCTCGTACACGATCAACTTTGCCACTACGCAATACCAATTGGTTAATTATCCCAATACCAGCTACACCATGCAAGGCGCCGGGATGGCAGCCGATATAAGCCTGCCCGAAAGTTTCCGATGGAGGGCCAGTTATAACTACAATTATAACCCGCTGGTAGCGCCCGGCTTTGAGCGCAGCTCAAACCTGCTTAATTTTTTGGTGACCAAGCGCATTCAAAAGGGCGGCAAAGGCGAGATCGGCCTTATTTGCTATGATATCCTTAACCAAAATGTAAGCGCAAGCCATTATGTTATCGACAATACAATAAACGATGTGCAGAACCAGGTGCTTAGACGGTATGTTTTATTGACGTACACTTATCATTTTAGCAAGTTTAAATAGATCCGGTTTCACTGAATAAAGGGTAAACTTTGCCCGGCAAATTGTATTTTTGTTATTATTATTGCAATAGTCATCGCTCAAAGATCAGTTGTATGGAGTTATCAGATTTGGATTTTGCTAAAACTTACACCTACGCCGATTATTTTAATTGGCAAATAGATGAGCGCCTTGAATTGATCAAAGGTAAAATTTTCAGAATGACACCGGCTCCAAACCGTGTTCACCAGGAAATATCGCTGGCTGTTTCATTAAAGCTCGGAAACTATTTAAATGATAAGCCAAGTAAAATATATACAGCACCATTTGATGTTCGGCTACCGCGTACTTCCAAGGAGGATTCGGCTATTTATACCGTTGTTCAACCTGACATTTGTGTTATTTGCGATCTTTCAAAATTAGACGACCGCGGTTGTGTCGGCGCACCTGATATTGTTGTCGAGATACTTTCCATCGGCAATAACAAAAAGGAACTCCGCAATAAATACGAAGTTTACCAGGAGGCGGGCGTAAAGGAATATTGGGTGATCCATCCAAGCGAGCGTACCTTTTTAAAATATACCCTCGGCAGCGATGGTTTATTTCATCCCTCAAAACTAATGATCAGCGGCGATGAGGTTACTACCGAAATACTGCCCGGCTTTGTGATTGACCTGGCTGAAATTTTTGATGAGAGCTGAATAATACGCTTTTGTCCAATAAAATAGCCCGCCCTCAAATCAGCGGGGCAGGCTTTTTTTACTGACTTGCGTTATGTCTCTATTCAACTATCAAGGTCGCTATAGAATGCGCCGGCGCAGTAGTTTTAGCGGCTTTGCCTTTTATCCACAGGAAATACTCAATGTCCTTATCGGTTTTGTTCATCACCACAACGGCAATTTTACCGTCCGGATTAACATAGGCCGTGCTTTGCAGCATGTCGCGGCTGGGGGCGCTTACAATGCGTTTGGCACCAGGGTGGATGAATTTTGAAAAATGACCAATGTAGTAATACGAATTGGTATAGGTAAGCTGCCCGGTTTTGGTATCGGCATGTACCGGTGCGAAACAGAAATTGCCCACATGGTTCGGGCCGCCTTTTTCGTCCAGCAGCACGTTCCAGTCGGTCCAGCCTACTGTGCCGGAGTTAAAATCATTCATCATCGACCAGCCGTATTTCTCGCCCAGGTCCCAACTATTGATATTGTTCAGATCGAACCTTTCGGCGCAGCCTTCGGTAAACATGAGCGGTTTATCGGGAAATGCTGCCGCCACACGTTTTTCGTTTTCAAAGTTCATGCCGGCGCCTGTCCAGGTTTCGTACCAGTGGTAGCCAATGCCCCAAACATATTTGGCGGCCTGTGGATCTTCAAAAATAGTACTCGCGCGCTGGTACATCAGGTCACGGTTATGATCCCAGGCGATGAGGTGTTTACCGCTCATGCCTGCTTTTGCCAGCGTAGGGCCCAAAAAGTTTTTGATAAAATCACGCTCATCCTCTGCTGTGTACAGGCATGATTCCCAGGTTTGCGTGGCCATCGGCTCGTTTTGCACGGTCAGCCCCCAAACGGGGATGCCCAATTTCTCATAGCTTTTTATAAACTTCACATAAAAATTGGCCCATGACTGGTCGTATTCGGGTTTTAATTTACCGCCGTGCAGCACATCGTTATTGGTTTTCATCCATGCCGGCGGGCTCCAGGGCGAGACGAACAAATTTAGTTTGCCACCCGCTGCCGCTATAACTTCTTTTATAAAAGGGACACGGTATTGCATATCATGACTGATATCAAACGATTTCAGCGACACATCCCCGGTTTTTACATAACTGTAACTGTCGCTCGAAAAGTCGCAGCTTTGAATATTGGTGCGGCCCAGCGTATAACCAATCCCGGCAACCTTGTCATAATAGGCCGTCAGCAGCTCTTTTTGCTTGTCTTTTGGCAGTTTATAAAAAGTTTCGGCCGAGGCATCGGTCAGTGCACCGCCAACACCCAGCATGGTTTGGAAGGTTTTCGAAGGGTCCACAAAAACAGCCACTTCCGTTTCAGCCGGCTGCGGTTTCGAAGTAAAATGCAGCTTTTCAGCCTGTCGCGTCAGGCGGTCGTTTGTATTTTTGGCAGTAAGGTAAACGGTTGCCGTTTTATTGGCAGCCGAATAGGATGCAGCCTTTTTTTGCGCGTCGGCGCGGCCGGCCAGGCCAAGAACAGCCAAAGTAAGGCCGCATAAAAACGTTTGTTGTTTCATTGTTGATCGTGAGATAAAGTACTGCGTGCTTGGTTTATATCAGCCAAATCTATTTATTTTGACGGAAAGATTTTGCTTTTTCTTGCTTTAATTAGGCCGGGTATTCATTTTTGAACACATAAACATTTTTTGCACCCTAAAACTTGCTGACGGCGGCGCCTTTGCCGCTCAAATTTGTATATCTTGGCTAAACCAATATCCCACACATGAAGTGGCTGCCCTACGAAAATTTTTACATCGATAGTAACCTCGATCCAGTCACGGCTGAGGCCGACCTTGCGGCCGAGGTCGGCCCCGATCTGGAATTTAGCCTTTATTCTGCTTTTCGCCAGCGATACGATAGTTGTTTTTTTGGCAGCATTGCCAATGGAAGTTTCCGGTTCAGGCAGCAGATAAACTATCGCAACCCATTTTTGCCAATGATAACCGGCGCCATCGAACCTCACTCCGGCGGTAGCCGCGTACATGTGCAAATGAAAATGCACGTTGTGGCAATGGTTATAGTTGGCACGTGGCTGGGTGCAACCGGCCTCGCCACCATAATTTTCCTTTTGCTGCGCCCAACTGAGGATTTCCTCGCCTATGCTGAAGTCTTTTTCCTGATGTTTTCATTTGGTTACCTGATCACCATCCTCCTGTTTAGATTCGAGGCACCGAGGGCCAAAAAAACCTTGGCTGCCATACTCCAGGGCAGCATTATTGAGGCTTAGCGAAAAGCACTTCCCGGTCTTTCAACCCGGCACAAACTAAACCGTCCCAATCCCATCTCACCCCATTACAACTCATTACAACCCTTACAACTCGTTCCAACTAATCCCAAATTTCCCTACCTTCATCACTCCAAACCAAAAAAACATGCTTCAAAACAAAAATGCCATCATTTATGCCGCCGGGGGTTCACTTGCAGGGGTAATAGCCAAAGCGTTTTCCGGCGCCGGCGCCACTGTTTTCCTTAGCGGCCGCACACTTGCACCGGTTCAACAACTGGCTGACGAAATAACAGCTTCGGGCGGCAAAGCTTACGCCTTGCAGGTTGATGCAATGGACGAAACTGCCGTCAACAATTACATCAGCCAGGTAGTGCAGCAGGTCGGCGCCATTGATGTCTCCTTCAACCTAATCGACCTGCAGGTGGTGCAAAACCTGCCATTGGTGGATATGTCCCTGGCTGATTTTGTACGGCCGGCAAATATCGCCCTGCAAAGCCATTTCATTACCGATGTTGGCGCCGCCAGGGTAATGATGAAACAAAGCTCGGGCGTTATTTTGTCGCTCACGGCTACGCCCGGTGGTATTGGCTATCCTTATACCGCCGGCTTTGCCCCTGCCTGCGCAGCTATGGAAAGCTTTTCGCGTAACCTGGCCGGTGAGACCGGCAAATACGGCGTGCGGGTGGTGAACATCCGCTCCGGTGGCTCACCCGATTCAAAAGTGTTTGCTGACGCCATTGCCGCCCACCCGGACGTGATGAAAGTTGTGCTGGAAAGAATGCAAAACGACAGCATGCTCAAAAAGCTACCCCTGATGGCCGACGTGGCCAACACAGCCGTTTTCCTGGCCTCGGGGCTGGCAGCGGCAATAACCGGCGTTACAGTTGATGTTAGTTGCGGCACAACTGCGGGGTTAAATTACCGGTCCACGGATGAGGGATTTTAAGGATGATCGCAAAAAACTTATCTGTACAAAAAAACAGCCCCGTTTATGATAAAAAGCACACAGACTTTTTTATGCCGGCTGTGCTCAATCTTTCTAAAAAAGCAAAAAGACACTGAACCTTTGTATTTAAGCGAACTCAGAAATACACAAAACGCTTAAAAAAAAGGAAATAATCACAACTAATCGGGAAATACCCCCATCATCCAGCCTCTTAATTCGGGCCACCTTTGTATTGTTAAAACAAAACAAAAAACTTTAACATCAAAGAAAATGGAAAATCAAGCAAAATCCCAGGCAGTAAAAAACGTAGTATTGGTACATGGCGCATTCGCCGACGGTTCGGGCTACAAAGGTGTTTACGAAAATCTTACCAAACAGGGTTTCCACGTAACCGTGGTGCAAAACCCTTTGACTTCCCTGGAAGACGACGTAACAGCAACAAAACTCGCATTGGACAACCAGGATGGTCCGGCTATCCTCGCCGGCCACTCATGGGGAGGTGCGGTGATCACACAGGCGGGTAACCACCCAAAAGTTGCCGGGCTGGTTTATATCGCCGCCTTCCAGCCGGATAACAACGAGTCGGCGCTTCAATGGTTCCAAACTGCTGAGCCTGCACCTGAGAACGGCGTGCTGCCTCCGGATGAAAAAGGCATCGTTTACTATGATAAAGCAAAGTTCCACGCTGGTTTCTGCGGTGATCTGAGTGAAGAAGATGCGGAATTTATGTACGCATCGCATGGCGCGTTCTACGCTCAATGCTTTATAAGCCCTGTCACCGACGCAGCATGGAGAAGCAAGCCAACATTCGGCATCGTGGCCACCGAGGATAAAAGTATCAACCCTGATATCCAGCGCGCTATGTACAAACGGTCCAATACCGTGGTTACCGAGATCAAGGGCAGTCACGCTGTTTATATCTCGCAGCCGCAGAAAGTAGCGGCTGTTATAGCAGAGGCCGCACAAGCGGTGCCTGTCAACTAACCAAGCCCGTCCGATTGTGATTTAAACCCCATTTACGTAATCCGTAAATGGGGTTTTGAATTTTTGGAAGAAGCATTCCGAAAGGTCGGAAAAAACAAAATTTAAACCTTGGTTTCCATTGTACTTTTGTATTTTGAACGGTAACTTGGCGGCAGCCGGTAACCAAACTATGTTTTTCTGTTAATTAATTTATTTGATCGATAATGAAGCTTAAACTAAGGGAGGAAAATACAGGAGGGGAATTACTGTTTTTTAAGGAAGAGTCGGGGTTTAACCGGCTATTTTTCACCACAGATCGGTTCAACAAGTACTTTACGATTGCATGGAACACGGCCGAAAGCCAGACCGTGACCATCGACGGCGCTGCACATGATTTCCCGTCCAATTCGATGCTAACCCTTTTGTTTAACCAATCCTTCAGCTTTGAAAACGCTGCTGGTATCGTTGCCTGGCAGTTTAACCGGGAATTTTACTGTATTATCGATCATGACAGTGAGGTAAGCTGTGTCGGGTTTCTTTTTAGCAGTACTGATCATTTGTTCATTAAGCTAAATGACCATGCTAAGCAAAAGTTGCAACTGCTGTCCGATATTTTCATTGAGGAATTCAAGACCTCAGACAATATCCAGAATGAAATGTTACTAGTGCTGCTAAAGCGCCTGATCATTTATGTAACCCAGTTGGCCAAATCGGGGTATGCCCCTGTTAAAAAACTCCAGGATGAGAGATTTCACATCATCCGGAAGTTCAACCTGCTGGTAGAAGCAAATTTCAAAACCGAGCACTCCGTTAGTTTTTACGCGGACCAGCTTTGTAAGGCGCCCAAAACCTTATCCAATCTTTTTGCGATTTTTAACCAAAAGCCCCCCTCGCAGATCATCCAGGAAAGGATTACCGTAGAAGCTAAACGGCTTTTGTGCTATACCGACAGATCGATAAAGCACATCACGTTTGATCTGGGGTTTGAAGACGTAGCCTACTTCTCAAATTTCTTCAAAAAAAACACAGGCGTAGCGCCTTCTGATTTCAGAAATCCGGTGGAAGGCTCCAAAAAAGGGAATAAGCACAACTGATCGGCGTCCCGTTCTAAAAAAATTGACGGACAATCAACATATTTGAGGATCACTCATGTAATTATTTAACCCGCGCCAGGTCTAACCAAAAAGGCTGGCTCCCGCGACTGAGGATAGTTAAACCCTTTTTTTATTTTTATCAAAAAATCTTCATAAACAATGCATTTTCTCACCACGATAGGGATCACGCTGGCGGTTATTGGCGCCATACTGATCTTTATACTGAAGCAGCCGCTGAAAACCAGCGACAAATTGCTCATCGCTATATTGGTGACTTTCGTGGTGAAATTCGGCTTTGATGAAGCATCATTGATCACCGGGAACATGCTGTTCAGCTCGATAGCGGCGGCATTTGGCATCAGCACCATCATAACCTGCGGTTGGTACATCAAATACATTACCGATACAAAAACAGGCTTCGGCGTAAAACAACTCTATATCTATTCACCGCTGCTTGTCTTTATAGTCGCGCTCCTGGCTTTTTTCCCGTCATGGGTTTCGCAAACCGGAGCAGCCGGCTATAATATCGTTTTAGTGAGCATACTTTGCCTTATTCTATACTATTTCTGGTTTTGCATCGATATGCTTAGGAAGCACCAGCAGCTGATTCGCGAAAACTATTCCGGAGCACCTGGCAGTATTACCGTCAACTGGATGATCATCATTATCGCGCTGCAGATCATTGAATTCCTGCTGAAAGGCGTTCTCGCCAGGGTGATTACCAGTTATAATAGCGTTGACGTTAATATCATTACAAATGAATACTGCTTTATCATCATGACCTTCCTGCTGGTGGTGCTGGGCATCTGGCAGAAGGGCATACCCGTTTTTATCCCAACCAGCGAGGATATTTCCCAATCCGCTTTACAGGCCGCCGACCTGAAAAGGTATCAATTAAAGATCGAGAAGTATATGGCCGAACAAAAGCCCTACCTCGACCCGGAACTAACCATCGAAAAATTAAGCGAACAGACGCGTATCAAAAAGCTGCTGCTTTCGCAAACACTTAACAAAGGCTTCAATAAAAATTTCTTCACCTTTATTAAGGAATACCGGATCAATCACGTTGAGGCTGAATTGAAAAATAAGATCAACGAAGAGCGTACCATTATGGATATTGCTTATATGAGCGGTTTCAACAGTAAAACGGGTTTCAACCGCGCTTTTAAGGAAGTAACGGGTAAAACACCCACCGAATACCTGGAAAATTAGTGTCAAGTCAAAAGTGTCTTGTTCTGGAACTGGTTTACATTCTTTAGCTTTCGGACTCATCTGTTCATTGTCAAAATAATTTCCAATTATTGCAACATGAATTTAGACCGATATCACTACATTATTGCCGATGACTATCAGAAGTATGTCTTTTACAGTAGCGGCCCGCAAGGCAGGATAAAAAAGGTCGTCACATATACAAAGCTGTCGGATACTCCGTTGACTTATAATCTTGCATTTGGTGACGAAAATGCTGCCGGAGTGGTTGATGATGGGGTGGTAAGCAATAATCAGGATCGGGATATGGTATTAGCAACCGTAGCCAGTACCATAAATTTATTTTGCGATCACTACGGGAATCATTTTATCTACGCCGAAGGCAGAACGCCGGTTAGGACAAGGTTATATCAAATGGGCATATCCCGGCTTTGGCAGGAAATCAATGTGGATTTTCAAGTATTAGGATTTGTAAATGGCGACTGGGAAGACTTTCAACATAATGTTAACTATGAAGCGTTTTTGGTAAAACGAAAATAAGATGGTATATTTGAGTGTACAATACAAAAGGAATTGATATGTCTACAGTTAAGAAAGCCGTTCAAGATACTTTGCACGCAGATGTTGTAAGCGATAAAGTTAGAAGTTACGCTGATGATCCCTACTTTGTTAAAAAGACAGAGAAAGCTAAAGAATTTTTACGCCAGCACCCTATTCCTGAGCGTTACCTAAAAAAATAATCCGCCGGGATAAGCGTCCCCGCTTGAACCCAAACCCCTGTCGGCGTCCCGCTGACGTGTACCTCGAAAAACTAACCAATCTCCATAGTACCACTTTTATTTATGCAAAGTGGCACTCCTGATTTCTCCCAACCGGATAAAATTGTACTGCAATTACAATTATAAAACCGGAATATGAAAAAAATACTATTCATCATCACCGCCTTCCTTTTACCTGGCAGTGCGGCTTTTTCACAAACTCAAAAAGTACCGCTTGAAAGTGGATGGGAATTTCATGAATACAATGGCTCGAAACCCGAGTTGGCTGAATGGCGGAGCGCCACGGTGCCGGGCCTGATCCATACCGACCTGATGGCACAAAAGCTGATACCGGATCCGTTTTATCGTGACAACGAAAAAAAGGTGCAATGGGTGTCCGATTCGGAATGGGAATACCGCAAAACAATAACCGCCGACCAAAACCTGCTTAAGCACAAGCATATCGACCTGGTTTTTGAGGGCCTGAATACCCTGGCGGATGTCTCCCTCAACGGCAAAGTGATCATGCAAACAGATAATATGTTCCGCGAATGGCGTGTAGATATTAAAACTTACCTGAAGCCCGGGAGTAATACTTTGTCCATCGTTTTTCACAGCATCAAACCCGAGGTTGCACGCTTGGATAAAGCACACCCTGATGACAGGGATACCAGCGCCCTGGCAAAAATGCTTGGCGGCCCAAAGAGCTATATACGCAAGGCAGCTTATGAAGGCGGCTGGGATTGGGGCCCAAATATGGTTACCTGCGGTATCTGGAGGCCGGTGTACCTGCAAACCTGGAGCGACCAAAGAATATTGGACCTGGGCATCCGGCAAAGCGACATTACTGCACGCGTTGCCCATATCAATGCGGACGTGCGGGTGCTATCTGCCGTGAACGGAAATGCGGTATTAAAAATAGCTTACACCCAAAGCGGCGCGGGCAAATCGTTTACTTATCCTGTTACCCTGCATACAGGGGTAAATGAGATCAGCTACCCGATGGATATTGTCGGCCCAAAACTATGGTACCCCAATGGTTACGGCAAACAGGATATGTACGGGTTTAAAGTAACTCTGACAAATGGCGTCGGTACGACTGATGAGGTATCAACGAAAGCCGGCTTGCGCTCGGTGGTGCTGAACAGGGAACCGGATTCGCTGGGGAGAAAATTTGAATTTATTGTGAATGGCATACCCGTTTTTGCCGAGGGCGCCAACATTATCCCTTTTGACCATTTCCCTACCCGGATGACCGCCGAACGTTACCACCACTTTTTGCAGGCCGCCGCGGATGCGCACATGAACATGATGCGGCTTTGGGGCGGCGGCTACTATGAAACGCAGGAATTTTATAACCAGTGCGACGAACTGGGTATCATGATCTGGCAGGACTTTATGTTTGCCAATGCTACCCCGCCTCAATTCCTGAAAGAAAATGTGGCCAAAGAGGTGGAATTCCAGGTACGGCGGCTGCGCAACCATCCATGCATCGCGATATGGTGCGGCAACAACGAAATATTCCTGCCTGGCGCGCCAATAGACCCTGCGCTCATCCCCGATGCTTTCAAGGCCTTATTATCCAAACTGCTGTCGACCCCGCCGGCCCCCAAAACTTATTTTGATTACTATGAAACATTTCGCAATGTAATACCGGTGATCACTAACAGGTTAACGCCTGAAATTCCGTATACCTCCAGTTCTCCAAATGCCGATATCGACAAACAAACTCCCCAATTCCATTCGGGCGACACACACAACTACAGCGTGTGGTGGAATAACAAGGATATTGAAGACCAGGCCAATTACCAGGACCGATTTGTGAGTGAGACAGGTATCCAGGGTTTCCCCGATATGGCCACCATCGATACCTTTACCGAACCCGACGACCGTTCGGCAACGTCGAAGATCATGAACGCGCATCAAAAGAACTTTTTAATTAATGGCAACACGGTCATCGGCAAGATCATCAAAACCGAATATAAAGACCCTGCCGATTTTGCCACCTTTGATTACCTGGCCCAACTGGTGCAGGGCGAAAGTTTGAAAATATACGCGGAAGCCATGCGCCGTCGCAGGCCCTTTTCCATGGGTTTTATGTACTGGCAACTGAACGATAGCTGGCCGGTAATATCATGGGCCACAATGGATTATTACGGACGCCCAAAAGCGGGTATGTATCTGGCGAAACATTTTTATGCGCCGGTACTGGTATCGGCGCATGAGGAAGACGGGAAGATCAATGTGTACACCGTATCCGACCTGACTACCGATGAAAATGCTACGCTGGAGGTCAGACTGATGGATTTTGACGGCAAAGTACTATTGACAAAAAAGGTAGAAACCAAAGTAAAAGGGCTTTCCAGCAGCATCGCGTTAAGCGTCCCGGAAGATGAGTTGAACAAGATTGGCTATGACCCTGAAAAAACATTTATTACCGCAAAACTGGTAGATGGAAAAGGCAGCGTTTTATCCTCCAATGAACTTTATTTTAAACGGCCGAAAGACCTGAAATATACGAAAGCTACGGTGCAAACTGATCTTTCAAAGCAGGGCGACCATTATGTGCTAAAACTGAGCAGCAGCGCCCTCGCGCCACGGGTGGGGATTACTTTTGGCAACGAGGAGGTATCGCTTTCGGACAATTTTATCGATGTATTGCCAAACGAGCCGGTTTCTATCAGCATAAAAAGCCAGGCAACGCTGGAGCAGCTAAAAAAGACTTTGAAAATTGAATCATTAGATCAATAGTAGATGATATGATTTGACACAGAAAAGGCATCCTCTCCGGGTGCCTTTTTTTGTTTGGGATTATTTAAGCCCCGCCGAGTCTAACCAAAAAAGGTGTGCCTCCGGCGGGTGGGAATAGTTCAGTCCTTTTCTTATTTTTATCCCAAAATCTAAATAAACATGCATTTTCTCACCACGATAGGGATCACACAGGCAACTATCGGCGGCATATTGATCTATATCCTGAAGCAACCGCTAAAAACCAGCGATAAGCTGCTTTTAGCAATACTGGCCTGTTTCGTCATGAAGTTTGCGCTCGATGAACTCTCACTTATCACCGGCAACCAGTTTTTCAGCACCATTGCGGGCGTTTTCGGCATGAGCACTATTGTAACCAGTGGCTGGTACATCAAGTACCTTACGGACACTGACGGGCAGTTTGGCCGTAAGCAACTGATGACCTATGCCCCACTCCTGGGGATAGCTGTTTGTTTTATATTATTTTTTTATGTTTTTAAGATATCAAGGCCAGCACCCATTTTTCAAGCTGTACTGGTACTGATGGGCGTGCTAATTGTATACTACTTTGGTTTTTGCGTTTATATGCTGCGCAAGCACCGGCAGCTGATCCACGAAAACTATTCTGGGACGCCGGGAAGTATCACCGTCAATTGGATGATCGTCATAGTTGCACTGCAAATCGTTTCATTCCTGGTAAAAGTCGTGCTTGCCAGTATAATAGTCGGTTATTATACCTCCGATGCTAATAATATTGCCGACGGGTACTGCTTTGGCATCATGACCTTCCTGTTGGTGATATTGGGTATTTGGCAAAAAAGCATCCCCGTTTTTATCCCCGCGAAAGAGGAGATTTCCCAACCGGCCGTGCAGGATGATGATTTGAACCGCTATCGGCTGAAACTTGAAAAATTTATGGACGAGCACAAGCCCTATCTTGATCCCGAACTTAACATCGAAAAACTGAGCGAGCTGACGCGCATCAAAAAGCTGCCGCTCTCCCACACGCTCAATAAGGCCTTTAACAAGAATTTCTTCACCTTTATCAAAGAATACCGCATCCGTCATGTTGAGGTTGAATTGAAAAACAAAGGCAATAAAGACCGCACTATCCTTGACATTGCATACATGAGCGGCTTCAATAGCAAGTCTGGTTTCCACCGCGCCTTCAAGGAAGTGACGGGTAAAACACCAACGGAATACCTTGAAAATTAACGAATTAGCCTAGTCTCACTTTTATTTATGCAAAGTGGGACTCTTGATTTCATCCCTCCGGATATAATTGTACCGCAATTACAATTATAATTTCCGGTATGAAAAAAATACTATCCACCATCACCACCCGCCTTTTAATGAGTTTCCAGGCCATAGGCTTCGGCAGAACTATTTTGGCGACAATGCTTGTTTGCCTCTCATTTGGGATGGCATCAGCTCAATTAAACAGCCACCCTACCCTGGCAATCGGTTCAGCGGCACCCGACTTTTCATTGCAGGGCGTCGACGGCAAAACCTATACGTTACAAAGCTTTGCAAAAAGTAAATTCTTAGTTGTCATTTTCACCTGCGACCATTGCCCGACTGCGCAGGCTTATGAAGACACGATTAAAAACCTGGTTACCGCATATATGCCTAAGAAGGTGGCATTTGTCGCAATCTCCCCCAACGACGCCCAATCCATACGTTTGGATGAAATGGGGTTTACCGACCTGGGGGATAGCTTTGATGAGATGAAAATCAGGGCGAAAGATAAAAATTTCAACTTCCCATATCTTTTCGATGGCGCCACTTCAAACGTTTCGATGCTTTATGGGCCACAGGCCACTCCGCATGTATTCATTTTTGATCAACAAAGAAAACTACGGTATACAGGCCGGATTGATAATGGATTAGGCATACCCGGCGCAGCAAATACTTTCGATACTAAAAATGCCCTGGACGAATTGCTTTCAAACCAACCAGTTAAGGTTGAAAAAACCAAGACACTCGGATGTTCGATCAAGTGGCCCTCGAAACATGACCTGGTGGCCGCTGAAGCAGCATCATGGAAAACCGAGAAAGTTGCATTACAAAATCTAAGTATAGACAGTCTGAAGGCGCTACTGGCAAACACCACCAACAACTATAGACTGGTTAATGTTTGGGCAACATGGTGTGGGCCCTGTGTTACAGAGTTTCCGGATTTTGTTACGATGAACAGGATGTACCGGCATCGCAACTTCGAAACTATTTCGATCAGCATGGACGAACTGGGGCGCACACCTGCCGTTACAAGTTTTCTGGAGCAAAAGCAGGCGAGCTTTAAGAATTATATTGCTGTTGGCGACAAATACCAAATTATAGATGCTATTAATAAGGATTGGCAAGGCGCACTTCCTTACACTGCCTTGATCGCCCCCGGTGGAAAAGTGATTTACAGCACACAAGGTGCAATTGACCCTTATGAAATGAAGAAAATAATTGTCAACTCCCTGGGGCGGGTTTTTGAAATTCCTGAAAAGTACAGGGCCCAGTTATTAAAATAGTTCATAATGAAAAAGCTATTATCAATTATCATCACTTTGGCCATTTGGGTGCCCTTGCATGCCCAAAACAAGCCGGTCAGCTGGAACTTCAGCTACAAAAAAGTTTCCGCTAATACCTGTAATGTTTATTTGTCCGCTACAGTTGCAGAACCCTGGCATATTTATTCTGAAACCACTCCTGCTGGTGGCCCTATTCCTACTAAAATAACATTCAGCGGGAACCCGCTTTTAAAGATGACCGGCCAGGTATCCGAGCAGGGCGAACTTAAGGTCGTTCACGATAAAAGCTTTGGGGTGGATGTTAAATATTTTAAAGGGAACGTAAGTTTTGTACAAACCATTAAGGTGATTTCCAAAGCCAAAACGAGTTTGCACGGCACCATTGAATACATGGTGTGTAACGATAATAAGTGCCTGCCGCCCGAAACAATACCGTTCGACATTATCATGAATTAAAAGGCGATGAGAAGGATTTTAATTAAGCTTGCGATAGTAGCAACAGCAATTGTAACGGCTTCGTTTGCCGTTAACGCGCAGCCTGCTTTAAAATGGAGTTTTGCCTGCCAAAAAATAGGTTCTTCAGCGTACAAAATAAAGGCGACCGGAACATTACCTAAAGGGTGGTACGTTTATGGCATAAACACTAATGTTGAAGGACTTACACCGCCTACCTTTAAATTCCAATATGAGAAGGTGCGCGTGGAATCCGGCCCAAATTTTACCTCGTCTCCGGTAACTCTCAAAGATCCGTTGTTTGAGGGTAAGTCTACCCATATTTACACACGAGCTATTACAATTTCATTGCAAGTAGTAGTCGACGGCACTATTCCTCCTGATTTTAAAGGTACGCTAACAACCTTTGCCAGTAATGGAAAAGAGTTTTATCCCATAGAAGAGAATTTTCAAATTCCTGTGGCCGGAGTTGTCCACTCTAACGCAGGTCAGCCCCAAATCAGAATTGCATCTATCGATTTGCAAAACCCACTTTCCGGTTGTGGGGGTTATACGACGGAGAAAAAAAGTCTGCTTGCTATTTTTCTTCTCGGGTTCGCAGGGGGATTGATCGCATTGCTAACCCCTTGCGTGTTCCCCATTGTTCCACTAACCGTTTCATTTTTCACCAAAGCCTCACCCAACCGGAAGGCTGCTATCAAAAATGGGATGATTTTCGGGCTTTTTATCTTCCAAATCTATCTACTCATGAGTGTTCCATTTCATATCATGGGAAATGTGAACCCGGAGATTTTCAACACCATTTCGACTAATGCGTGGCTTAACCTGGCGTTCTTTGTAATATTTATTTTCTTCGCCCTTTCGTTCTTCGGTTTTTTCGAGATAACCTTACCCAGCAGTATTGCCAATAAAGCGGACGAAAAAAGCAGCATTACCAATTTAGGCGGGATATTCTTCATGTCGCTTACCCTGGCCGTGGTATCCTTTTCCTGCACTGGCCCAATATTGGGATCGTTGCTTGTAGGCTCACTGAGCGGCGGGGCCTGGCCGCTCACAGCCGGTCTTGCCGGTTTTGGTATTGCATTGGCTTTACCATTCACGGTATTTGCCATTTTCCCGGGGATGATCAAATCATTGCCAAAATCTGGCGGCTGGCTTGACACGGTTAAAAAAGTGCTGGCATTTATCGAAGTCGCGCTGGCTTTAAAATTTCTGTCAAATGCCGACCTGGTAATGCACTGGGGCATATTAAAGCGCGAGGTATTCCTGATCGCATGGATACTAGTTGCGCTTAGCCTGGCGCTATATTCATTTGGAATATTGAGGTTGCCCCATGATTTCAAAGGGCAAAAGATCAGCATAGGCCGTAAGGTGATAGGCGTGGTTGCGTTGGTTTTCGTTGCCTATTTAATTCCAGGTGCGCTTCCCGGTCATAAAACGAATATGCAGCTACTTAGCGGATTCCCCCCACCTCTGTCCTACACCATATACGCAAAAAATACCAATGACAACGGGCGGTTGGATGCGAACGTAATAAACGATTACGAAAAGGCGCTAAAGCTATCTGACTCGTTGCACAAACCACTGCTAATTGACTTTACCGGATGGGCGTGTGTTAACTGCCGAAAAATGGAGGAAAATGTTTGGAGTCAGTCCGAAGTAAATACCTACATCAAGGAAAACTACATTCTCGTTTCTCTTTATGTTGATGACAGGGCAAAATTGCCTGTGCTTCAACGGTTTACTTTCGAAACAAAGGATAAAAACAAAAAAGACATT
>Ga0206954_1014_pt4 | contig 30138 bp, 25 predicted proteins | sample Alteio_BWOrgHeat_37_FD_153250 | JGI IMG/M metagenome (GOLD analysis project Ga0206954, IMG submission 153250) | Enriched cells from forest soil in Barre Woods Harvard Forest LTER site, Petersham, Massachusetts, United States -... | ecosystem: Environmental > Terrestrial > Soil > Temperate forest >...
GGCGCAGAGTGAGTTTTGATAGGTCCAGGGAGCGGGGATGTTGTCGGCTGCAGGTTCGACATCACCAACGCCGAGGCCATGCCTTTGCCTTCGACGTCAGCCACCACTACCAGCAGCGATTGCGGGCCAAGGGTAAGAAAGTCGTAGTAGTCTCCGCCGACCTCTGAGCAAGGCTCGTTGCGAACCGCCAGATCGAAACCCGGAATCACCGGTGGCGCTTCGGGCAGCAGGCTCTTCTGAATCTGGCGCGCCAAGGCAAGTTCCTTCTGCAGGCGCTGTTTTTCCATGGACTCACGGTGCAGCCGCGCATTTTCCAGCGCGAGCGCCATGTGCCCGGAAAGCTTATTGAGAAAATCTTCGTCGCGCGGCGAAAACGGTCCGCCGGCCTTCTTGTTCAGCAACTGGATCACGCCGACGATTTCGCCGGTGTGATGGCGAATGGGCATGGCAAAGACCGACTTCGTACGATAGCCGAATTTCTGGTCGAAGCTTTGATCGAAGTCCGGATACTCATAGGCATCCGGAATATTCACGGCTTCTCCGGTTTCGGCAACACGACCGGCAATTCCCTTTCCGAAGGGAACGCGAATCTCCTGGTGATCGAGTCCGGTGGCGACAATCGACCACAACTCGCGCCGCTCATTGTCCACCAGGAACATGCTGCCGCGATCGGCGCCTACTTCTTCGCGCGCAATCTTGAGAATCAGTTCGAGCAGTTCCGCGAGGTCGAGCGTCGAGTTGAGCAGCCGGGTCGCTTCGAACAGCAGAGAAAGCTGGCTGATCTGCTTCTGGTGTTCGCGGGCGGCGAGCACATCGGGAACTTTGAGTCCGCAGATCTCGGCATAGGTACGCCACCAATTTAATGTCTCTTCGGTGACCGCAGCCGTCGTATAGGTGCACAGCACAGCCACCAGACGATCGCCAGAGCACAGAGGATAGACGCTGATGTGGGTCAAACCGGAGAACTGGGCAAATTCGGCATCGGCTCCGCCTGCGCTTGCCAGAGCGATATTCTCGGCGCGCTCACGCGTCTGGGCGGTCTTGCCGATTACGCCGCGGCCCATGGCCACGTAATCGTGCTTACGGCTGCCTTCTGTGCCGGAGGCATGAATCAGATAGCCGGTCACCAGTTGCTCGTCCCAGAGCCAGAGTTCGGCGCGGGCAGCATCGAAATTCGTAACCAGAAACTCGGGAATGCGGGCGAAAAGCTGATCGCCGTCGCTGCTCGAGAATGAAGTCAGCGCCGTGACGAAGGAGTCGAGAAATTCCTTGCGCGCCATCTTGGTTCTTTCGCTAATGGGTGTCACCGGTGATTGCACCTTGTTGGGCCTCTATCCGGGATCAACTGCCGTCCTGGGAAATATGACGGGTGGCATAGAGCAGTTGCCGTTACTATAAGCGGCTCTTGCGTGCCTTGTAAATAGCGCCAGGACCACAATCCGGGTGAAGGTAACTACTGCTGCTATTACGCTGCCCCTGAAAATTTTATGCCCCCGCTGGCATGGTTTCACCCATGCCATCAGAAGGCACCAATGGTTACTTGTCGTAGTGCAGAAGTGAGAAGACGTCGTAGCCCTTGAAACGCTGGCGTCCGTTGAGGAAGTCGAGTTCGACCACGAAACCCAGCCCGGCGATCTCCGCGCCCAGGGACTTTGCCAGGTCCACGGTCGCATTGGCGGTGCCGCCGGTAGCCAGCAGGTCGTCGACCACGAGAATACGCTGGCCGGGACGAATCGCGTCCTTGTGCATCTCAAGCGTATCCGTACCGTATTCGAGCTGGTAGGTGATCTTGGCGGTCTCGGCCGGCAGCTTGCGTGGCTTGCGCACCGGGATGAAGCCGGCATTGAGCCGGTAGGCCAACGCCGGGCCAAAAATGAAGCCGCGCGCCTCGATGCCCAGTACGAGATCGATGTTCATATCGATGTAATGCTCTGAAAGGGCGTTGATCAGGGTGGCAAAGCCAACCTTGTCCTTGAGCAGCGTGGTGATGTCGTAGAACAAGATGCCCGGCTTGGGAAAATCGGGAACCTCGCGGATCAGCCGCTTCAGCGGCTCGCAGTCAGTGGGAGTTGATCTCATTGCAGTTCCTACAGAAGCCACTACCATGCTCCTTCGATTCGAAAATCGGTAAATTCTTCCGGCGCCTGGCCGGGAACCTCTGTCTCGTTTACGGCATCGACACGAGAGCCTCGTGAACCCTGGTGCAGTTTCGTCCGCAGCACTTCCATCTCTGCTTCGGCTGCCACCGCCAGCACCTCTACGGTGCCGTCAGGATTGTTGCGCACCCAACCGCGAATGCCGATCTGGCGGGCTTCATGGTCGACAAACCAGCGGAAGCCGACACCCTGCACACGTCCTCGAACTATGAAACGGCGAACCATCGCGTCCATCTAGCTTCACGGCGCGCCGCTCAGACGGCGCTAGCCACCGACTTCAGTCGGGGAACCACATCGCAAAAATTTCTGGCCTTTAGGCCCTGCTGAATGCCAGGGCTAAAGCCAATTTTCTTTCTTCGTCGGAGTTTCCCCTGACTAAAGTCAGGGGCTTTTACCACTGTACGAGAAAAGAAATATTAGGCGCGGGAGAGATAGGCTCCCTCAGCGGTATCCACGCGAATCTTGTCGCCTTCGTTGATGAATGGAGGCACCTGCACCACCAGTCCGGTTTCCATCTTGGCCGGTTTGGTGACCGACGATGCCGTGGCGGACTTCAGGCCCGGCTCGGTCTCGACTACCGTCAGTTCGACGGTCTGTGGCAAGTCAATGCCAACCGGCTTGCCATCATAGAAGGAAACCTTAATCTGCAGATTCGCAGTCAGATATTCGACGGCGTCGCCAATCGTGTCGTGCTTCAGGTGGATCTGCTCGTAGTTCTCCATGTTCATGAAGTAGTAGTCGTCGCCATCGGCATAGAGAAATTCCATGGAAACGTCTTCCACGATCACACGGTCGATGGGGTCGGGCGAGCGGAAGCGCTCCACAAACATGGCGTTAGTGCGTATATTGCGCAGCGTTGCCTGAATAAATGCGCGCAGGTTGCCAGGGGTGCGGTGCTCGACCTTAAATACCAGGTGCAGATCGTTGTTGTGCTTAATGATCATGCCCGGACGCATTTGTGTGGCCGGAATCGACATGCAAAAACTCTCCTTAAATCGGGGAAACCTGGGTCCTGATTTCAACAAGACCGGATATATGCACGCCCGGCACAAACCTATGCCAGGGGCAAACATCTGATTGTATCGTATGGTCCCGGTCCTCTGCTCGGGGCTTGTATGGAAACGCTATAATTCTCAAAGGGAAAGCGCGATGACGGATTACGAAGAGAACCACGAACACCACCACAGACATCCCGAAGAGCCAGAGGCCAAACGCCTAGAAGCGAAACGCAAAGACCACTCCTTCACCGGGCTGCTCATGCTCCTGGCCGGCGTTACCACGGGAATCGCCGTTGGACTGCTCTTTGCTCCAGCTTCCGGCGAAGAAACACGCCGCTATCTCGTCGATAAATGCGACGACGCCATCGGCAAACTTGGCCATCACGCCGAAAAGCTGCGCGACAGCAGCCGCGAACTGGTCGAGCCGCTACGCCAGAAAATACGGCCTTTTCGGCGCGAGTCCTGAGATTTTTGATGGTGGGATTTCTGATTGAGCGATGGAAGAGCAAGGCCAGTAGGACCAGCGATCGCAAATCACTCAATTGCCTTAGTAGAGGCGGAAGCTCATTTCCACGCTGACCGCCACAGGCACGGCGTGTCCATTCTTTTGCGCTGGCTCGAACTTCCACTGCTTCACCGCTTCGAGAGCTTTTTCGTCGAGACCAAGGCCGATATGGCGTTGGATCTTGGCATCCTGCACCTTGCCGTCGGGGCCGACCACGACCCACACAACGACCGTACCTTGATATTTGGCCCGGCGCGCTTCTTCTGAATACTCAGGATCGGGCTGGTAGATCACGCGCGGTGCCGTCACTCCACCCACACCCACGTGGAAGTAGCCAGGACCGGAAGCTGGTCCCCTTCCCGAGCCATCGCCGGTGCCGGCCCCATTGCCGATTCCACCGCCGGTACCGCGTCCATCCGAGGCAGGGCCAAGTACGCCGTTTAAATCTCCGATTTGATTGTTTTGCGGAAGCTCTACGGTTGGTGGCGCTTGAATGGTTTGCTGGGCCGTGAGCTGGGGATGATCATTGCGAACGATCACCTGTGGAGGCGCGATCTGCTGCTGCAGGCTGCGCGTAGGCAGCGCACCGCTCGAAGCCGGCAGAATGTCGTGCTTGCCTCCACCACCGCCACCGCTATGTGGCAGTATCGGCGCGGTCAGGTGAACGACTGTTCCAAGATTCACTTCTGGAACTACCTTCACCACCACGCGTCCGAGTAACAGAATCACGGCAAATGCCGTCGCGTGCATAAGAATGGAGACAAGAAAGTTCAGGGGCTTGCGCTGGTATTGTCCGCTATTGCAGCCAAACAACGATGGCATAATGGCCGCCTCTTCCGGCAGGGCAGAGGCGTTCGCCGGGCGTGAGTCCACGCCCAATGCTTCCGGCAGACGCTCTTCTACTGCTTCGGTTGAGGGGAGGGTCATAACCAAGCAGTATAAACTGCCGTTCATAAAGCCGGGCAAGTGTTATTCCATAGCTGACCGCTTTATTTTGCTTAAGTATTTCGTTTACTTATATACCGCGCGCGTTAGGCTGGAACACTTAAGACTACAAAGAAAAAGCAGGCGCTTTGAACGCGCCTGCTGCTTATTCAAATCTCCGCGATTAGTAGAGGCGGAAATTGACCTCTACGTTCACCGCAACCGGCACCGGCTTACCATCTTTTTGCGCCGGATCAAACTTCCAGGAGCGCACTGCTTCCAAAGCCTTTTCGTCAAGTCCCAGGCCAACGGAACGCTGCACTTTTGCCTCGTGTACGCGCCCATCGCCGCCAACTACGATCCAGACTACAACGGTACCCTGATACTTGGCCTTGCGCGCTTCCTCTGAATACTCGGGATCGGGCTGATAGATCGGCTTCGGCGGGCTGACGCCGCCACCGATACGGAAATAGCCGCCGCCCGTGCCGCCGCCATGTCCAGGGCCGAGGCCGGAACCATCCCCCGAACCGACGCCTGTGCCCTTACCCGTGCCAATGCCACCGTTCACGCCGGTGCCACTGGAAAGAGGGCCTACAATGCCCTTCATATCGCCCAACTGGCTCGGATTCAAATTCACCTGCGGAGGAGCCACAATGGTTTCTTCCGCCGTGAGCTTGGGCTTTTCGATCGGCGTCAGCACCGGAGGCGTAATCTGCTGATCGAGGCTCATCTTGGGCAGATTGCCCTTTGAGGCCATCATCAGTTCATGATTGCCGCCGCCACCACCGCCGCCCGATGTCGTCTTGGCGGTTGGCAGCATCGGAGCAATCAGCTCAGTGTCTACATATTGCTTGATCTGGGGCGATTTCTGCACCACGATGCGGCCTGCCAGCAAGAGCAGGACAATGGCAAGTCCGTGCAGCGTGATCGAATACAAAAAGTTGGCCGGTTTGGTCTCGTAGCTGCCATACCCTTTACCGAAGAGAGTTGGCAGGATGTCGTCTTGCGGAGGGACACCCACCACCGCTGGCTGCATTGCCTCTGGGGCAAAGGCCTGATTGCGATTCGGTTCTAGTTCGGCCATATCAAAGTATAGACCTGCTCCCCTTCTTTTGTTGTAACAACAGTGTCGCCCTTTAGTAACTTTAGAACGAAACTACAGGTGCTTCTTGCGCAGGTCTCCCTATGTAAAAGACGGTTGAAGAAGGGAAAAGAAGCAAAATAAATTACGCCATTTACACACTATTTTTTGCCCCGGCCAAATAAGTGCCTAAAAATGCTCATGATCCGCTGCCCAAAGGACTCGTGTGGCTTTGGTGTCGGCGTAGGGCTCGGGGATGGCGTCAGAATCGGCGTGGCCAGCGCACTCGCATTGAACACCAGCGGCATGTCGGTTTGTCCATCGGGCCCCTGCGTAACCATTGGGGCATCAGGCATTAAGGGGCAGCCACAGAGGCGATCCGGGTGCTCAATGTGGTCCACCTGGCCATTCACTACCAGCACACGCTCGGTAGGCTGCACACGGTAGATGCCGTCGCCCAAAAGCTGGCTGAGCACCACCAGCGGGGCACTTACGCCGCGATTGTCGACACAACTGTTCCCTTTGGCGTCCATAGAGATTTGCAGGTCGACATCGCCCGGGCCGGAAATATTGATCCGCAAATCGGGAGTCAGGATGGTGTCTCCGTGGGCGGCCAGGGAATAATTCGCCTCAATGGCACCCACTCCCATACCCAGTTGCAGTTCGCTGCCATCGAGGGAGCTGCTTGGTGTCACGGTCGTTCCCGGGCAGATTCTGATGGTGCCACCGCGAGCGAGATTGAGGTCCGCCGGAGACTTCTGGGCGGCAATGATTGTGCCCGAATACACGAGCAACCCCTTAGGCACTACCCTGGCCGATCCACTGACCTTGGCATCGCTCGACGAAAGCACGCCTACCTGGGCGGCAAGTGGCGCGGCACACAACAGCAGGCATAGGGGGAGTATGTATAAACGGGGCATCATGTTCTCAGGAAACCAGTGTCAGGATTTTGCCTCTGGCAGCGGCATGGTCACAGCGCTCTCATAGCTCTCAATGCTGGCCGCGATCCAGGGCTGCTCGCCGGCCACAGCTTCTTCGACGCGAGTGATGCGCCCTTTGCAGCGCACGATGATGTTTTCCGTCAGAGTGATCTCCTCGGGCAGCGTAATGGTCAACGAGATCTTCATGCCCACCGGCGGCGCCGGACTCATGCGCAACAACAGGCCCTGCGCACTGATGTCGCGAGTCTCGGCCATCACCTCGGCTGGACCTGCTTCCAGTTGCAGAACTACCGGCAATTTCATCGCATATCGCGCGGGACGCTGCTCGTCAGCGGACATTTCCGTCTCCTGACTGATGCTTAGGGTTCTACAGGAGAGCATCCCCTCTGCATCGCGCAATGTCAAGTTGATCTGCTGATTCGTCGAGCCTGGGACGGCGAACTCTATAGATTGAGGAAGTTCCGAATCAGCTTTTTACCTTCGCTGGTCAGCACGCTCTCGGGATGGAATTGCACGCCTTCCACGGGAAATTTGCGGTGGCGCAAGCCCATGATGATTTCGCCGGTTTCCTCGGAGGTTGAGGCCGAGACCTCAAGATCGTCGGGCAGGCCTTCGTGGGCGACGATGAGCGAGTGATAGCGCGTGCACTTCATGGGGCTGGGGACGTCTTTGAAGATTGTGCGGTTGTCGTGCTTCACCATGCTGGTCTTGCCGTGCATCAGCTTGGGAGCGCGCACTACGTTGCCACCGAAAGCCGCGCCGATCGCCTGATGGCCGAGGCACACACCAAAAATCGGCGTCTTGCCGGAAAAATGCCGGATAAGCGGAATGCTGATGCCCGCTTCCTGCGGTGTGCAGGGGCCGGGCGAGATCACAATCTTTTCCGGCTTCAAGGCTTCGATTTCGTCGAGCGAAACCTGATCGTTGCGGCGGACCTCGACCTTGGCGCCCATCTCTCCGATGTATTGCACCAGGTTGTAAGTAAACGAATCGTAGTTGTCGAGAACGAAAACCATAATTAAATCCGGGCCTGGGATGCCTATTTGTGAGTTCCCGGAGTTGACATTTTTGTGCCGCCCCTCCGGGGTTCGCATTCTCTTTTGCTTTCCCAGGGCTTACGCCTTGGGCTAACTTCTTCCGCCCCTAACGGGGGTGGGCCATCGCACGCAACTCTTGGTTGAAGCTCTTAAGTTTCTCGAAATGCCCTTGCTCGAATGCTCTAAGCGGCACCTGAGCCCATTCTATTTCTTGTTACACTTTATTACTCTTTAACAATTTTTCTTATTTCCTGGCATGCTGCACGAATCGATTCCAGCTCATCCCATGCGCGCACTCTCAATGGCGCGCACCACTGCGCGCGCTTTATTACCGCACTCCTCGTGCTCTTTCACTGGATCGGAATCGGCCACGATGCCCGCGCCCGCCTGGATGTATCCCTTCTTGCCCTGCATGAGCAGAGTGCGAATGGCGATGCAGGAATCGAGATTGCCGGAGAAATCCGCGTAGAGAACCGAACCACCATAGACGCCGCGGCGCGTCGGCTCAAGTTCTTCGATGATCTCCATGGCGCGAACCTTGGGCGCGCCCGAGAGCGTACCGGCCGGGAAGCAGGCGGCAAAAGCATCCAGAGCCGAAAGCCCTTTCCGCAGCTTGCCTTCAATCGCGGAAACGATGTGCATGACATGCGAGTAGCGCTCGATGAACATGAGGTCCTTCACCTGCACGGAGCCGAACTCGCTGACGCGGCCGACATCATTGCGCCCGAGATCGACGAGCATGACGTGCTCGGCAATTTCCTTTTCGTCTTTGCGAAAGTTTTCTTCGATGCTGCGGTCCTCGGCTTCATCCTTGCCACGCGGACGCGTGCCTGCAATCGGGCGGTACTCAATCTTCTCGCCGGTAACACGCACCAGCATCTCCGGAGACGAACCCAGAATGTGCATGTCGCCCATGCGCAGAAAATAGAGATATGGTGACGGGTTAATCGCCCGCAGTGCACGATAGATCTGGAACGGCTCGACGCCGGGAGTTACTTCCCAACGCTGTGAGAGCACTACCTGGAAGGCGTCACCGGCGGCAATATACTCTTTCGTCTTCTTTACGTTGGCAACGTACTCTGACTGGCTGGTGCGCGCTTTCAGCTTTAGCTTGCCGGAAACACCCTTGCCGCTGCGGCGATCGAACTTGCCGTCTTCGAGCTTGCGGCGCAACTGCCCGATGCGCTTGACCGCCTGAGCATAGGCCTTCTTGGGCTTGGTATCGGATACGTCCGCGGTCACGACCAGTTGAATGCGCTTGCCGATATGATCAAAGGCCAGAACTTGATCGAAGAACATCAGGATGCAATCGGGCACCTTCAGGTCGTTCTTTGCCTTCGAGGGCAGGCGCTCCAGCTGCCGCACCATGTCATAAGCCACGAAGCCGACGGCGCCACCAGAGAACGGAGGCAATCCAGCGATTGCGGCGGGCTTGTGCGCCTTGAGCATTTTCCCAAGGGTCTCGAATACATTTCCGCGAAGGGTTTCCCGCTTCTTGCCGCGCTTCATTTCGATCTTGTCGCCGTGGGCGGTCAGCGTCATATACGGGCGTACACCGATGAAGGTGTAGCGGCCCATCTTTTCGCCGTTCTCGACCGACTCCAGCAGAAAAGCCTCGGGTTCGTCGGCGGCAATGCTTAGAAATGCGGACACCGGCGTCTGCAGGTCGGCGACGACCGTCTCCGCGACCGGGATGCGGCTATGTTCTTTGGCTAATTTCTGAAATTCCTGATAGCTCGGGTTCACGTTTTTCGCTCGCGGCGTTGTATCGAGTATCGGTGATTATACGGGGTCTGGGCGGAATCTGCCCTGCGCCAGGCACGATTCTGGCCGTAGTTGCCGAGGAGTATTCCAAGAGTAACGGGTCACGAGTGGGAGACTCATGTTACTGGAAAAACTGGAGATTCCAGCACCACTGGCGTATACTGCGACGAAATTCTGAAAACCCGCTTGCCCGTTGGCAGCGGTACTTTTTTGAAAAATTTGCGCGGGCACCCCCGGCCGCCCGCTTATGGGTACGCGGAATGCTAGTTCGCTTCTGGGGTGTACGTGGGTCAACTCCCACCCCTCAGTCAGAGAATCTCAGATACGGTGGAAACACCTCGTGCGTCGAGGTGCGCATCAATGGACAGCTGTTTATCTTTGATTGCGGCACCGGCTTTCGCATCCTTGGCAAGCACCTGAACGCCGAAGCCAACGGAAAGCCCATGCACGCGCATGTGTTTCTCTCCCACTTCCACTGGGATCATATTCAGGGCATTCCATTTTTCCAGCCGCTTTACACCAATCCGGATAGCTATTTTTTTTTCCACTCGTCGAGTCGCACCCGCCAACTGCAGCGCGCCATCGAAGAGCAGATGTCGGACCCGTATTTCCCGGTCAATATGAACGAAATGGCTGCGCACCGCAGTTTCTACGACATTGAAGAAGACCGCATTGCCTTCGACGATTGCGTGATCCAGTCGATGTGGCTGAACCATCCGCAGGGCTGCCTGGGCTTCCGCATTGAGACCAAGGACCATGTAGTGGTCTACGCCACCGACAATGAACCCGGACATCCGGTATTCGACAAGAACGTGCGTAAGCTGGCGCAGGGCGCGGACATTCTCATTTATGACGCCCAGTACCTGCCCGAGCAGTACGAGGCCCACAAACGCGGCTGGGGACACAGCCACTGGCGTGAGGCCATCAATATCGCCATGGAAAGCGGCTCTAAAGAGCTAGTCCTCTTCCATCACGATCCCGATCACACCGACAGCATCATCGACTCCGTGGTAAGCAAGGCCAGCGAATACTATCCCAAAGTTCGCGCGGCTGCCGAAGGCATGCAGATCGAGCTGTAGAGCCGCTTATTTTCTTAGTCCATTTACATCTTCAGGAACCAATCCAGCCAACCCCACAGACACTCAAATGCCGCTCGTAACGTGAGCAGGTGGCCACAAGCAGATATAATCCGGTTCGGAGAGCGTGATGAAACCAATTACTTTCGAACAGGAATTTAATCCCTGGGAGGCGCAAGCGGCACGCTTCGACTTTGCCGCTCAGAAACTCAGTCTTGATGAAGGCATGTGGAAGGTACTGCGTTATCCCACGCGCGAAATTATTCTTCATATTCCGGTATTAATGGATGACGGCCGTGTTGAGGTATTCACCGGTTATCGCGTGCAGCATTCGATTGCCCGCGGGCCGTGCAAGGGTGGTATCCGTTATTCTCCCGATGTAACCCTCGATGAAGTTCGTGCCCTGGCCAGTTGGATGACCTGGAAATGCGCCGTCGTAAACATTCCTTTTGGTGGCGCCAAAGGCGGCGTCATTTGTGATCCGAAGAAGTTGTCACAAATGGAACTCGAAAAAATTACCCGCCGCTATACCGCGGAACTGGTCGAGTTCATCGGGCCAGAAAAAGATGTCCCTGCGCCCGATCTCGGAACCAATGAGCAGACCATGGCCTGGATCATGGATACCTATTCCATGCACATGCGCCATACCTGTACTTCGGTCGTGACTGGCAAGCCGGTGAACATCGGTGGATCGCGCGGACGCAAAGAAGCCACCGGACGCGGCGTCACAGTGGTTTGCAACAGCGCTCTCAAGAAGCTGGGACTCAAACCAGAATCCACACGGGTCATTATTCAGGGCTTCGGCAACGTGGGCTCGAATGCCGCCAAGCTATTGCACCGCACCGGATACAAAGTGGTCGGCATCGGCGAATTTGACGGCGGCCTCTACAACAGCAAAGGCATGGATATCGATGCCCTGCTCGAACACAAGCAGCGCAACGGCACGATCATCGGATTCAAAGGCGCGGAGCCGGCTGAAACCGGCGACTTGCTAATTACCGATTGCGAGATTCTGATTCCTGCGGCGATTGAGAATGTCATCACCAGCCGCAACGCTGCACAGGTGAAAGCCAAGATCGTCTGCGAAGGCGCCAATGGCCCGACGACTGCCGTCGCGGACGAGATTCTGGCGGACAAGGGCGTCTTTATCATCCCCGACATTCTGGCCAATGCCGGCGGCGTCACCGCCTCCTACTTCGAGTGGGTGCAGGATCGCCAGGGATATTTCTGGAAAGAATCGGTGGTAAACGAGCAGCTGGAAAACATCCTCGCGGAATCGTTTGAAGATGTCGTTCGCTACGCCGAAACGCACGAGGTCAACAATCGCATTGCCGCGTACATGCTTGCCATCGATCGCGTGGCCTTCAACATCAAGCAGCGCGGAATTTACGCTTAATTCATAATCACGATTTGAGGCGGCATTTGCCGCCTCGATCATCCCTAAGCCTCGCGAAGACCCGCGTGGAAACCTGTAGAAGCACCTGCTTCGGTGTCATAATGGAAACCGGCGCGCACCTGTGAATCTGCCCAATTCCATCACGATGAGCCGTATCTTCACCGTGCCCATTTTCTTGTGGGTGCTGTCGAGTCCTCTGTTCGCAGGGGCCCATGGCGAACGGGAGATTGCGGCCTCGACGATCTTTATCCTGGCTTCGATCACCGACAGCCTCGACGGCTATCTCGCGCGCCGCCGCGGACAGATCACCACCATGGGCATGCTGCTCGATCCGCTGGCCGACAAGTTGCTGGTCGCCGCTGCCTATATTGCGCTGGTGCAATACAACCCGCGAGTTGTGCCGGCATGGATTGCGGTGCTGGTCATCGGACGCGAGTTTCTCGTGAGCGGCTTGCGCTCCATCGCTGCTTCAGAGGGCTTCACTATCGAAGCCAGCAATCTGGGGAAGCTTAAGACCGTCGTACAGATCTTCTCGGTGGTTGCGGTGATTCTCGATCACCGCTGGTCGGCCTGGCACTTTGGCCGTTTCGTCTTGTCAGTGGATCTCTTCGCCTACATGTCCATCTGGTTTATGGTGGCGGTCTCGATCATTTCAGCGACAGACTATTTCGTGCATTTCTGGAACAAGATCGATCACTCGGCGAATCGCCGGCGGAAGCGGCGTTCCTTCGTCCTGAGCCGCCGCAAGAAGACGGCCGCAGAAAATCCTCCCTTGCCGGATACGCACGCCAGCCAGCAATCTTAAGAGACTTGCCGTCGTCATGATCGTGCCAATCGCGGACCACGCGGTCAGCCAAAAACGCCGCCAAATAGCAGGAATCGCCACGCAAATCCTGTTGACCCAACGTTGCTCACCATCTAGGTTTCTTTAAGCATTCGTCAATCCAGGTTGCGTCGCCGGGAATCGAGCGGATTCATCGACGCGGCACAATCCGTTAAACAGACTCTCGAACATTCGGCCACACCAACTTACAGTTCTTCACAAAAACTCTCAGGAGAAACCACCTTGTCTAAGAACGATCGTAAGACCCCTGATGCAAACAAGAATGCACCGTCGAAAATGAAACGCAGAAGTTTCCTCGCGGGAATTGGGCTGGCAGCAGGAGCGTTGGCGGTACCCTCTGCGTCGGCCATGTCGTGGATGCAGGAATCTGCCACTGACAGTCCGGTACAAGATCACGCGGCAGCGCAACCGTCTCTGTTCACGAACGAGCCACCACGACAGCGGAAGAGCTTCCACGATCTGACCGACGCGGAATTGGTAGTGCTGCTCAAAGCCGTCTCTTTCATGCGCAATGGATCGAAAGACGTTCCTCTGGAAATTGACAGCCCGCGCCAGTGGGACCAGTGGGCGATGGCGCACGCCAAGCACTGCACCGAAGCCGGGCCCGCCTTTCCGCAGGTGCATTGGAGCTGGTTTTTCCTGCCTTGGCATCGCGCCTATCTCTGGTTTCTTGAGCGGCACCTTGCGTACATCCTCACGCATGATCTCGGAATGAAGAAAGAAGGCGAAACCTTCGCGCTTCCCTACTGGGACTGGATCACGCGCAAAGAGATTCCCAATACCCGCGAGCGCGAACTCGCCGGAAAAGCGAGCCCGTTGTTTGGCTACAACCTGGCACTTGAGAACATGGTGAGAGACGACGGCTTGGGCTTCGACAATCAGGCTCTCTGGGACGGCTATCGCGGCCCCACGATTCTCAAGCCGAAGATGGATCCGGCAAATGAGCTGACCCAGGATTCCAAAGAGCACGTCGCAGAGACCATCAAATTCACTAGCCCGGGATATATCCAGTCGATCCTTGAATTGCCTTTTCCGGATTTTGCCGGAAAGGAAATCATCTCCCGCGCCGATGGACAGGGTGCGCTGGAGAGCGGTCCGCACAACGACGTCCATGACTGGGTGGGATCGCGCCTTGGCAAGAACCGTGATATGGGCACGCTGCGCTACGCCGCCCTCGATCCGATCTTCTGCATGCACCACGCGAACATCGATCGCATCTGGAGCCTCTATCGCAAGCCGCAGCCCAATCCTGATACCTCGCCCTGGGGCAAGCAGGCTTATACCTTCATCAATGTGGATGGCTCGCCGGTCACCGTCACTGTTCGCGACGTCGTCAAATACATGACCAATGTCACGTATGCGCCGCCACGCGGTGCGCTGCTCGCAGCACGCATGTTTGCCGTTCCCCAGGTAGCCACGGAGCAAAATCCGGTGGAGAATAGCGGCGTCTTTACGCAAAGCCCCAATGCCACGCTTACGGCAAAACCGCTTACGGTGACCGTGCAGCCGGACGCTGAAACCGACGCCCTGCTCAAGGAAGGCGCCGGGCACACGCCTGCCACGCTTTCCCTGCTGGAAATTGAAACCGGCCCGATCGCGTATCGCGATAAATTTTCCATCCGGCTCTTCGTCAACAAGCCGGATGCAAATCTCCACACCAGCCTCACCGATCTTCACTACATCGGGCGTATCGAAGGCATGGACTCGGAGCGCCGTGGTAGCGCAGAGGAAGCCGAGAGCAGCCATACGTTTCCGATTGTGCTGGGACGGAGCGATTCCAATTTCTACAAGCTGGCTCACTCCGGCAAATCCTTCACCGTAACCTTCGTCGCCGTTGGGCCCACGGACGCCGATCCATCATTCTCGGTCCCCATCAAGAGCATCAAGCTGAAGGTGTTTGAGCAATAACCTTCACGCGGCACGAAAGAAAAAAGCACGCTGGATTTCTCCAGCGTGCTTTTCATTTTTAACTCCTGCGGATTAGCGCGTTTCAGGAGGACCGACTGGCCGGTTATGCGGTATGAGTGAACCCGGATCGATTACCGGCGGATTGTTGCTCTGATCCGAATTGTTGGTAACGCCAGGATTCGGAGTGGTGGTATTGTCCTGCGGGTTGACGCCCGGAGTGCTGTTGTCCTGCGGATTTGTCGGCATCGTGGTATTGGTATCGGGCATGTTTGCGCCTGGAGGCACAATCCATACCGCCGCGCCGCTGTTGCCAGCAGCGCCAGCCTGCGACTGGATACGATCTGCTCCAATCCCCTTGTCCTTGGTCAGGTAGATGCCTGCGTTCTTGGCACGCTGTTCGGCCAGGGTCGCGGGTTCGCCGGTTGCGTTGGTTCCAACCACCACTGCGGTGCTGGTTGGGTCTTTCTGCAGCCGGAGCGCAATATCGTCGAGCGCCGCCTTGGAGCGATTGTCCACGTAAGAGCTGTTGCGTTTGAATGCGAGGTCGGCAACCTTGCTCGGCGTCGGAGCTTCTGCGGCGACCGGAGGCTGCACGCTGATGGCGGTAGAGGCCCACGAGGACAAATTGCGGTCATCGGTGGCCGTAGCCTTCACGTTGAGCGCCCCAGGATCAAGGCCGCGGGTATCCACGGTGGCAACGCGATCCTGCGCTTGTATGTGGCCGCGCGAGGTTTCAAAAGCAACCGTGACCGGATGATTGTCGGCACTGGTTGCGGTGCAAACCACCGTCGCCGCTTCGCCAGCATGCACCGAGGGCGATTGCGCCTGGCAGGTAATAACAGGCGGATTAAGCCCGGCTGAAGTCGAGCCGTTGCCGGGAATGTCCACAACCGCGACTGGAGGCGTATTCGCATCGGGCGACTGGTCCTCAAGCTCTACGTTGTCACCGATGTAAACCGTTTCGAAAGCGCTGGTAATTTTGGCGGTCGCGGAATTGCCCGAAGTATAGAGCACCATCATCTCGCCAACCGTACGGCGCGGAAAAGCGCCTACCTGGATCTTGGCATTCAGGGCGGGCAGTTCCTTGTCGTGCCCCATCATCGCGTTATGAAGTTTCGAGCCGGTGGGTTTGCGCGATGGTTCGTCGGTGTTGTCCATGTAGTCCAGGTAATCGAGCGGATCATGTCTGGTGGATTCGTAGGTCCTGGTAATTCTCAGGTAGTCTCCCGGTTTGACCTGATCGCCGCCGACATTGAGATACACTCTCGATCCCGTTCCCAGAATCCAATCGTATTCGTTGGCAAAAACGATGCGGCCGGTAAGCTTTCCATTGGGCTCGCCGATGTGCTCCAAAGATACCGGTTGCGGCCGGTATGCAGGCCGTATGCGGTCAGGCAATGGAATCGCAAGATCTGCCACAACCACGGAATCGCACACCAGGTTGAAGGTGGCGGTCATGACGTGATTCATCACGCCATTAATCGTGGCGATGCCAAGCTCCTGGTACATGTTGTCGTATTTCTTATCCAGCTTCTTCTGCCCGGGATACGCTTCCGTCTCGATCATCGGATCGGAAACGCGGCGCAGAAGAAGTATCTTCGAGCCTGTAGGCAGCGTGGGCCCATGCAGATAAATTGTGTCATTGCCCTGGAATCGCGTTTGCTGCGGAGAGCCGATGCCGCCCACCACATAGGTGTCTGTGGGTTCGGCGTGGGGAGTGATAAAGCCCGAGCAGTACATCTCGATGTCACTCGGCACACTCGTGGTGTCTTTGCGATTGGTGAGGGCGATGGCCGGTGTGGGCGTCGCGCTGGCGACTGCCACCGGCGTAGCCGTCGGCGCCACTTCATGCGTAGCCACCGGACTCACCGCGACCACCGGAGTTGGAGCAACCTCGACGGTTGCGTTGGGCACGGGTGTTGCGACCGCCTGCGGCGTCGCGCTCATGTCGGGTGTGGGCGTAATATCGGCGACCGGTGGAGGCGTCGGGGTGGCCTGAGCCACTGCGGGCGTTGGCGTAGTCTGATCCTGCGCGGCAACGGCAACCACTGCTACGGCCAATATGAGCACGTACAACATTGACTTGTTCATTCAAACTCCTCCGGCTACTGAGAGCGGAACGGCAAAAAACGCTACAACGTCCGCAATCGGGCGGCCGGTCGCCACGGGGATAGTTATGCGACCCCTCCCGCTGGAAACTAGCAAAACCAGCCTCATGTTTCAATCAAACTATTAGTTACCAAAGAAATAACCCTCCCGCCTGACCCTCTGCCGGAAGCCTCTTTCCCCGCTCGGAATTGCCCTGGAAGCCCAGAAATCCTACCCCTTGCCCTATGGCATCCCAGTGACTCTTTTCTAAATCCCCATTGCATATAAAACTGTGCAACTGTAATATGCATACCAGTAAAATGACTGTTGATACGGCTATATTTACGCCGCGGTTTCTACGCATGCGCCTGCCTCGCGTGTGCGTGGCGATCATTGGTTCTGACGCGGCTGAAATGCTCGAAAAAGCAAGCGTCATTGTACGGCATAACTCCTTACTGGAGTTTAGGTTAGACTACCTTTCCAAGCCGTTGAGCGCCCTGCCAAAAATCAAACAATTTCTCGATCTCAACCGCCATGTCACCGCCATTGCCACTTGCCGGCGGGCAGCCACCGGAGGCAAATTCCGGGGTAGCATCGCGTCGGAAATTGAGGTACTTCTCAAGGCCGTTCAGGCGGGTTGCCAGCTCATCGATGTGGAAGTCGAAACCATGGAACACATGAAGCCGGCCGAGATCGAAAAACTTCGCAAGCAGGCCGCCGTCATCGTCTCTCACCATGATTTCAAGACGACCAAGGGACTGGAAGAAATTCTTGTCCGCATGCAGGTTTTTCCCGCTGATTTCATGAAAATCGCCACCACCGCGCGCTCCCTGAGCGACAACGTAACCATGATGCAGTTTCTGCAGCAGCATAGCGATCAACACAGTCTGGTCGGCCTGTGTATGGGCGAACAGGGTATCCCCAGCCGGATCCTGAGCGTACGCGCAGGCTCGGTTTTTACCTTTGCGGCAGCGCTTCCCGGCGAGGAAACCGCTCCCGGACAGATTCTCAGCCGCACGTTGCATGATGTCTACCGCATCGATCGCGTCGATGCCGCGACCAAGGTTTACGGCGTTGCCGGAGACCCAGTGGCGCACTCACTTTCGCCGGTCATGATGAATGCCGCCTTCCGCCGCGAAAATCTGAACTCGGTCTATCTGGCATTGCACGCCAAGAAAGTCGAAGACCTGCTGCGTTGCATCCGTGAAATTCCCATCTCCGGGCTGAGCGTGACCATGCCGTTCAAGCAGGAGATCATGAAATACCTCGACAATTCCGACGCGTTCGCCACGCGCACCGGAGCCTGCAACACTGTGGTGCGCTCGCAGGGCAAGCTTTACGGGTTTAATACCGATGTAAGCGGCATTGTGCGTCCCCTGGAAAAGCGACTGCCTCTGGCAGGCGCGAAAATCCTGCTGATGGGCTCAGGCGGAGCTGCGCGTGCCGCGGCCTTTGGGCTGGTCGACCGCAAGGCGAATGTCTTTATCAGCAATCGCACCTCGGCCACGGCGCAGAAACTCGCCCGCCAGAGCGGCGCACGATATATCAGCCGTAAAGACATCGCTAAAAATGATTTCGACGTAATCATCAACGCCACTCCGCTGGGAATGGAAGGCGCCCGCAATCAGTCACCGCTCGAAGAAAACGAATTGCGCGCCAAGATCGTTTTCGACATGGTCTACAATCCGGTCGAAACCAAGCTCATCAAGATGGCCCGCACCCGGGGATTGCACATCGTTACCGGCCTGGAGATGTTCGTCAATCAGGGCGCTCGCCAATTCGAGATCTGGACCGAGAAACCCGCTCCCGAAAATGAAATGCTGAAGGTCATCGTGCACACACTGCAAAACCGCATCGCCTCGGAAAGCAAACCAGAAAGCAAAAACGGCAAACAACGATAGCCGCAACGCTCTACACTAGACCTTAGGGAAACTTCGCTTCCCGCGCTTCCCCAATCGGAGAATACTCCAGCCAATGCCGCTTCTTTTAGAACTCGGGTGGATTTTAGAGGTCATCAAACTGCTTGGGCGCTTTGCTCCATTGGCAGACCGGCTGGTTTCGCATGCCCCCAAAGAGCTGCCGCCACCCACCATCGATGCCCTCGATGCCGAGCTGCAGGACCAAATCTCCATCCTGCGTAACCGCTTCGAAGCTCCGATGAACGACCTGCGCAAACAGGTACAGGAGCAGAACCTCAAGCTCCACCAAATCCAGCAGGACCTCCATAATCTGCACGCGGAAGTGAGCAACGCACAGAAGCTTGCCCAGGAGATCAAGCATGAGTTGGCCACCTTTCGGCTCCTGCTTCTCATCACTCTGAGCACTGCGGGCGTCTCTGTGATTCTTGTGTTATTTCTGCTGCTTCGCCATTAAGCGATTCTTTCTAAAGCGGCTCTTGCCCTTTCTGGGCGACATTGAAAACTTTTGAAATTTGTCAGACAGCGATGAGATTTTCTGCATCCAATGGGTTTGAGCAGCGTTCTCACCTGTGAAACCCATCGTGAATACCACAAAAACAGTTCTGGATCGCAATTTACCTATCGCCACAAAAAACAGACCCGTCGCGCGCATTGGTTCTTCAAACCCGCTCGCGCCCAAACCAGGTAACGGTGCTAAACACCGCATTCTTGTCGTGGACGACGAAAAGCCGATTGCCGATTCACTTGTGTTTCTGCTGAATCACGAGGGGTTTATGGCTACCGCAGCCTATTCGGGCGAGGAAGCGCAACGATCCGCGGCGGGGAATCCGGTGCATCTGCTGATCTCCGATGTCATGATGCCGGGGGTAAACGGCGTGGAGTCGGCGATTCAAATCTGCAAGGTTTCGCCTGCCTGCAAGGTGATTCTTTTTTCCGGACACGAAGACGCCCCGGCACTGGTGGAGCGGGCCAAAGGGGAAGGGTACAACTTTGAGCTAATCCAGAAACCCCTGCATCCTCAGGAGCTGCTGTCAAAGCTTCGGATTGCCCTGGCTCGATAGCTTTCATTCTTTCGCGTTTCTTCCCTCCCAAGACGATTATTTCGGGGTGTTTACCGAATCCTGTGTGACAAAATCGCGTTCCAGCGGTCCAAGAGATGTGTCATTTTGAACCCCGGCGAAGCCATCCAGTCCGGTGATTTAAACGAAATGGGAATGGATGGAACAGGCCGAAATGCGATACATTGGAATATTGTGAAATTGGGTCGGAAACGCTCTATAGGGATGTGGCTGCAATTCTCAGCCAATAAAAGCTGAAATTGCACGTCTATCCAATAGAGATTGTCCAGCAACCCATGGTTTCGCTCGAATCATCCGGTGAAGGTTCTCACACGGCGATCCGGATGTTCGCAATGACCCGACAAAATAAAACGCGTAAGCGCGCCTCGGGCACCATTGCACACAAATTCTAAGAACACGGATCCAGCACTTTTTGCCATGCGGTTTTTACCAGTGCGGCAACAGGTCGATCTGCGGAGGATTAATTGAAACGTACGTCTCTCATTGTCATCTCCCTCATCGCCGGGTTACAGATGCTCGGCTGCGGTAGCAGCAGCAAGAACACGGGCACGCATGTGTACGTGGTGAACAATTCGGCCGGCAACGTCGGCATCTACAACATCCAGGGAGATGGAAGTCTCTCGACTGCAAGTGGCTCGCCATTCAACGTGGGCTCGAATCCTCTGTGCCTGGTCTTCACCCCGAACGGAAAGTACGCCTACAGCGTCAATCAGGGGCAAAGCACGATCAGCTCTTATACCGTGAATGCCGACGGAACGCTTACCGCAGGTTCCAACATCACCGACAACGGCTTCCCAACCAACCTGGTGATCGACTCCACCGGCACTCACCTCTATGCCGCGGATAGTGGTCTGCAAGGCACTCCCGGAATCTCGTTCTACACGATCAGCTCAACCGGTACGCTTGCGCCCGTCACCACCACCAGTTCCATCGCACTATTATTCCCTGCCGCGTACCTTGCTACTTCTTCTTCCGCAGCGGGATTTCTGTACGCCGCGATTCCAAACACCGGCAGTGTTCTGACTTTCAATATTGACAGCTCGACTGGTGTGCTGAAAGCCAATACGCTTACCCCCTCGGTATCAGCGGGCATACGGCCTACATTTCTCGCATTCTCGGGTAACTTCCTGCTGGCTGCGGACAATGGCGGGCAATCGGTGTGGGTATACGAGATTCAATCGGGACAAGGCAATCTGCTGAATGTCGCAGGCTCGCCATTTGTTTCCGGCTTGAATCCCTCGGCGATCGCGGTTGCCGGACAAGACGTCTATGTAACTAACCAGAACGGGAATTCGGTATCGGTTTTCCAAATATCGGCGCAAGGTCAGATGGGGCAGCTCTCCGGCTCACCTTACACCACGCATGGAACCGGACCGGTAGCCGTCGCAGTTTCGCCAGGAGGCAATGCCCTTTACGTGGCAGATCAGGCAACCAGCAAGCTCGATGAGTACCAAATTGGCCTGGTGAATACCTTCCTGTCGGTAACTCCCTTCAGCGCCAGTCCGCTTTCCGCCGATGGCGGCCCGGTCTGGATCGCCATACATTAAAAACAATTTTCTAACGCCGGAAGGGTATGCAAAAACGTAAGCTGTATTTCCTCATTTTCTCCGTTTTATTGCTTGCATTGGTAGTTGGATGTGGCAAGAATGGCGCCATTCCTGCCGACCAGCAGGTCGCGAGCGTCAGTGTGACCTGCACCACTTGCCAGTTCCCAAATGGAGCTACGGGTGTTCAGTTGGCCAATTCCAACCAAATCATTATGGATCTGGCCGAGGGACAAGTGGAATCGCTCAGCGTAACCATTCTTGGTTTGAGCGGTCAGGCCCTGTCTGGACCGCAATTTACGCTTACCTACAGCACTAATGATCCTTCGGCATTGAGTATCTCGCCGGCCGGAAACGTCTGCGCAGGCGTGTGGGATGCCCAGTTCATTAACTGCCAGTCGGGTACGATTCCGTATATCACTTACAACGGAAAGACCGACCCTCTCTATCCACCTCCGCTGCCAGCGACTCCGAACCCGGTGATTTCCCTTACCGTTGCGACTCCAGGTGCATCCACTACCTTCAGCGTAAAGATACATCCGGTCATCGATACCATTCAGCTCAGCACAACCTATCCACCTAGCCAGGACTGCCTTTCACAAGGCCAGCAGGTACAATTCTCCGCCAAGGCCTTCTACAAAGGCACGGACGTGACATTTGACATCGGGTACTTCATCTGGATTGGCTCAGATTCAACCGTGGCCGTGATTGACAGCAAGGGAGAAGTGGTGCCAAGAAGCCCGGGCGTCTCATACATCACGGCAGGCATATCTGTGCCTACCGGTGTATACAGCCAGCCATTTCCGCTGGTGGTTTGCCCGATCAAGTCGATCACGCTCATGGTAACCAGTTCAACAAGCGCAAGCGGAACCGCGCTTCCATTGAACCTCAGCGTCGGCGATCAGGTCACCGTCCTGGCGACCGTATTGGATAAGCTGGGCCATCTTGTAGCTACCTCTCCGTTGAAGTTCTCGAGCTCCCAGCCGGCATTGATTCCGTTTACCTCGTCCGGCCCGGTGCAAGGCATCGTCACCGCCGATGCGGCCGGAGCGTTTTATCTGATTGCCGCGTGCACCCCGCCAACCTGCAATAACGGTCCAACGGGAACTGTTTTTGGATTGCCCGGCGGACCACAAACACCACAGCAACTTGGTTTCGGATTCCCGGTCTACAGCCAGCTCATTCCGGGCGCGATTGCAGGCACAAGCACGACCAGCGTGTTTGTCTCGGGCACACAGGTTTTTGGAGGCCACGACAACCATCAGCTTCTCACCATCAATCCGGCGACGCTGGCTACGGTGAATTCGATCATTCTGCCGTATGTGCCGAACTCGATCGTCTTCAACCCCGAAGGACAGACGGCCTTCATCGGCACCGACGACATCACGACTGGCGCAAGCCTAATGGAACTAGCCGTAGGCCAGACGTCAGTATCAAAGTTCTCCGGAAGAATCGTAGGCAATCCTAATCTCTCAACCGTGACCGGTAAGGTGCTGGGAATTTCTCCCGATGGCACTACCATCATTGTTTCCGATCAGGTAAACGGAGCTCTTTTCGTGGTGAGCCAGGCGCTGAACAGCGCGCAATACTATCCGTTCCCTGGGGTTACGTCGGTTAGCTTCTCGCCCGATGGATCGACGGCTTTCCTCTCCGGCGTTTCTGGGGTTTTCTCGTTGTCCACCAATCAGGAAATACTACAGACCGTAACGACCACGGGCACGAATGCAAATTCAAGTGTCGCTTATCTTCCCGAAGGCCTGGCTGCGGTTGTAAGCAATGTCTCCGGGGATGAAACAGCCTACGCGACCTGTAACAACAATGTTGCTGCCGCAACCCCCACGACGACCAGTGTGGGACTGAGTACAGCAGTACTGCAGGCCGGCAATCCATTCATCGTTGGCGCTGCTGCCGACGGGACATCATGGATCGATACTGCGGCTTCGGCAACTCCGCCAGCCGTCATCTATCCGTGTACGCCAGCGATTACGCTGTCTTCCCCCAATATCGTGCCAGCCGCATTGAATGCCTGCTCTCCTGCACAGGGGCCAACGCAAATTGTGGCATTGAACAATGGCAGTGAAGTGTTTGCCACAGGCTTGAACCCGGCGCAGTGTCCTGCTGTCAGCGCGATTCCGATGTTTACCGTGAATGGCGCTTCTGCTGGATCGATTGCTCTCAGCGCCTCAGGAATTCCGGTCGCAGGCTCGGCAACACTCGACAGCAACACGCTTATCGTCGGAACCGTCACCGGAACCACCGCGACCGACACCGGCAGCTTGCATCTGATCAATCTGACCAACAATACAAACACCGATACGACACAGGTAAGCGTGCCGTTCATTCCCAACTTGATTGCAGTACAACCGAAGTAGAAGTTTCGATCTACGAATTACCGAGCCGGGGCATGATGCCCCGGCTTTTTTGTCGCCTGCATAAGCACTTTGCAGAAGATGTTCTCTACACATCCGCCATCTGCCTCCGGCGGGCAGTCTGGGCGAACCTGCGATCTGCGGCGGCGGAGACGCGGAAACTCCTGCTTCAAAATGACCAAATCCTAACAATTCATTGACAAGACTCACGAATCTCATTTGATACATTCACTGAAGGGATACCTACTATGAACCTTATGACCACATTTCGTAGCGCAGCAATTCTTCTTCTGGCCGCTGCATGCAGCACGGTGAGCCAGGGCCAAGACGCAGGCAATGCGGGCACACAGAAAACCATTGAGATTACGGCCAAGCGTTATAGCTTCAGTCCCGAAGAGATCACCGTGGTCAAAGGACAGACTGTTACCATTGTGCTCAACTCCACGGATGTTAAGCACGGCCTGCGTATTAAGGAACTGGGGTTCAATGTCGAATCGAAACCCGGCCATCCTGAATCCGCCGCGTTAACGCCTTCGAAAACCGGTGAGTTTGACGGCAGTTGCAGCCACTTCTGCGGCATGGGCCACGGCTCCATGAAGCTCAAGGTCAAAGTCGTAGACGCCCCGGCACAGTAAAAGCGTTCCGATCGTATTTGTAATTAGTCTCGATTGCGCGGCAGATGCAGAGAGCATACACAGCGGCGGCAAGTTGAGTTGCTCTCTACATCCAGATTGCGCCGGAACTCCAGCGCCTGTGGGCCATTGAGGATTTGCAGCAGCCCGTTGTCATGCATGTTTCCAACAGCGGGATGAAAGAAGCATGGGCGCACACTGCCATCGGCTTCGACCACCGCTGAAACCCATGGCGCGTTACACATCGGGGCCGATGGCTCGGCGAGACCAAGCTGCGCGCGGAAGTGCGGCACAATGCGCCGCAGTTTCTCTGGCGATTCCAGGATGAACCGCTTGGCGATTTCGTCCTTGCAATCGATAATCAGGCGTTCGATCTCCTCGTGCAGCAGACCGATGTCCATGACCGAGAGCGCGATCTTCTCCTGGCGTGATGGCTCCCATCCATTGGGGCGGTTGAATGCTTCCGAGGTCATATCGGCGGCGAGAAACGAAATGGAATCGACGCCGAGGCTTCGTGCCGCTTCTACCGTTTGTGCCAGAAATCCAAAATTCTGCTTTTGCACGGTCGATCGTACGGAGACCGGAAGTTCTGGCCGCAGATAGCGCAGCCGCTCGATGCCGCGCTGTATCGTCTCAAAGGCTTTCGGAACGCGGCGAATCTGGTCATGAATTTCTGGCGGACCATCGAGTGAGATGATGACGTCATCCACCGCAAGCGCAATGGTCTCCGCGCCGGATTCCAGCAAAAGCCCTGCGGTCAGCAGCGTGATGCGGATGCCTTCTGCGCGCAACAGCGTCAGCAATGACGACAGATCGGAATGCATCTGCGGCTCGCCGCCCGAGAGCGCTACATGACGCACACCCAGCGCGCGCATGGCATCCAAATGCGGAGCAAGATCGGTGGTGGTAATTTCACGCGTTTGCTTGATGCGCCAGATATCGCACATGACGCAATGGCAGTTGCATCGGTTGTGCGCAAGAAGCACCAGCACCGGCAACTCACGAATCTCATGAGGATCCACTACCGGCGCAACCGCCGGCATCGCCATGGAAAGGGCGTTCAAATGGTCACTCGTTTTCCGGCGAGGCGAAAATCCTCGCCGAGGTGCGCAGCAGTCTCGCGGAACATATTGGCCAGCGGTGCGGCGATCATGCGCTGCTCACCTTCCACCCAAATCGCTTCCAACTCTGGTGCAGGAGTCGCTTGCCAGCGGCTCTGCATGGGCAGCGACATCAGGTTGGGCCGCCCGCCGGTGATGACCAGTTCGATGCTGTGAAAATCTGAAGAAACCACTACCTCGGCCGGACTCATCTGCCGGTCGAGTACGGCAATCAGATCAGCAACGCCGCCATCTCGAATGGCGCCCTCGCCGGAATGCAGTTGTAGAACTCTCGCACTGGCGGTCGTCACCTTTTCAAATAATGTGGCTGCAGATATACCACTGTTGCGCTGGGCGATGCGGATTTCGTCAAGCAGATCGCCTTCGGCGGTCAGTCCGGAATCGCTCCCCAGCACAATGTGTTCATTGCCGGCGGCGATATCCCGAGGAATGGTTGTGCCCAGCATAAAAAGGTTGGTCGATGGGCACCATATCAAAGCCGCCTGACGGCGGCGCAGCAGCGCGTGCCCGGGTTCGTCAATCGCAACCCCGTGCACGAGCACCGTATTCTCCCGCAGCACGCCGAGCGAATCGAGCACGCGAATCTCCTGCGAACAGCGCGCGTCGCTGCCCTCGGCGGCATGGATGATAAATGGCGCATCCGGCGGTGTGTCGACATACGCAGTGCGCAGATCGCCCCCCATCGCCACCGAATGCGCCCACCCGTAACGACGAACCACGCGCACGGGAAACTCAGCGGTAAACACGTCGGGATAAAACGGATTGTGATGCGCAACCGTCGTGACACCGCTTAATAGATTCTTGATGCCACCCCACCACAGCCGCACCGGCTTGGGCACGGCAATATGCTCGCGAACCGGCGAGCGCTCGGGACGATAGATATCATTGGCCCACTCGATGTAGTTGCGATAGATGCGTCCGCCGAGCCGGGGGAAAAGATTGAACTCCAGGTGATCGTGCGCATTGATCAGTCCGGGCAATAGCAGATATCCAGAGAGATCGACACAGGCGGAATCGCCGGGAGATCTGGCATCAGCATCCAGTAGATAAGTTTTCCCATCCTGAATCGCGACGGTGGCATGTGTGGTGGTGTTGGCATCAAGCGCCACGCGCGCGCCGGTAAGACAAACCGTGCCCGCAGAACTTGCGCTATTGCGAACGGGGACTGATGTCGCCTTGACCTTTGGCCGTGGCTTCGAGGGAGTTCCCATTCGCTCGAAGTGGAGCAGATAAAGCGCAGGTTGCTGTGATTGCTCGGCAAAGTAGGCGGCCTTGCCACTGCGCTCAAAAATCTCGCGTTCAGGCTCGCCGAAACAACACTCCATTCGCTGCAGCAGCCTGAAGCCGCGATTCTCGAAGCGCTCGCAGATGTCGTCGAGCCGGTGGCGCGCAGTGGCCACTTCGAAGACTTGTCCGTGGGCGCGGAAGCTGCGCTTCCATCCACGGCTCAAAGCTTGCGGGTGGAAGTCGCTTAGAAAAAACTGTGCACCTGGACGCGTCACACGCGCAATCTCTCCGGCCACGCGGGTAACACTCTGAATGTGGCCGATCATGAACGAACTCAGCACCAGATCAAATTGCGAGTTCTGAAATGGCAGAGCAACGCCGCTGGCGCGAACCACGCGGCCCGCCAACTGCTTTTTGCGTATGGCATAGCGCAACATCTCGGCAGAGAAATCAGCGCCATAAACGCGGGTTGCGCCGCGCTGCAGCAGCCACTCAAGCCAGCGACCGGTGCCGCAACCTACGTCAAGAATCTCGCGGCCTTCGATGGCCGGCAGCAATGGCTCCAGATAGCGCTGCTCAAGCGCCAGCAGCGGACTGCGTCCGTTGTCGTAGGACGAGGCCCACAACCCGTACCCCTCGCTGGCCGACACCAGCTTTACGTCATCAACGACCGGCGGCTGCGGATTTGCAGGCGATACCAATCCGTTACTGCTCATGCACTCTCCCGCTTGGGTTTACGCAGTTCGATAAACTGGTGCGCCCACTTCAATTCCTGCGGAAAGGCATAAACACCAAACTTGTAGCGCCATGCGCTGAGCATGCGCAGCAGCTGCTTACACCACTGTGGCACTCTTATGTCAAGCACAGTGGGCCAGCGCGATGCGACCACCAGTTCAAAGTTATCGATGAGCTTGCGCGTGCGGCGCGGCAGCCAGGGCGTCGCCGGATCGATGCGCAACGTGAAATTCAGCCAGCGCTCAGTCGCCCATTCCTCGGGCGTAGTCGGGAATTCAAACGTCTCGTCCACATTGCCGTACATCTTTTTCTCGCGTTGCGGCACCGGCGTGTAGTGATAAATGATGATCTCCGACTGCGGATTGAGTTTTTTAATCTTGCGAATAAAAGGCAGGGTTGCCGCAGTATCGCCCTCAGGGTCGCGCGGATTGCCAACCACAAACGAAAACTCAGGGATGATACCGAATTTCCGAATGCGCTCGGCGACGTCGAGCGTCTGCGCCGTGGTGATCTGTTTCTTCATTTCCTGCAGCACCCAGTCGGAGCCGGATTCAGCGCCGAAGAAGATCATCGCGCATCCAGCGCGGCGAATCGCATCGATTGTTTCGTCGGAGTAGCTGCTGATAATGTCGATGCGCGCCTCACACCACCACTTGAGGTTCAGCGGCGCAAGCAGATCGGCCAGTTCGCGGGCATGGCTTTCGCGCAGAAAGAAGTTCATGTCGACAAAAACCACTGAGTCGATGCCGTATTGCTCTTTAAGATGGCGCAGGTTGGCCACTGTGCGTGCAGGGCTTTCCAGTTTCTCGCGGCTGCCGAAGGCGGCGCTGATGCCGCAGAAGCTGCATTGAAAGGGACAACCAACGCTCGCCTGGTAAGCGGCTGTCCGCTTGCCAAAGAAAGAGGCCTGCGTATATTTGTCTGCAGGCACGCGATGGAAAGGCATCACCGGAAAAGCATCCGGCCCTTTCATCGGGCGTTCGCAGTTATGACGATGCTTTCCATCCGCATCTTTGTAGGAGAGTCCTTTGATGTCCGCGAGGCTGCCCTGTCCGCGAAGCGCTTCAAGCAGTTCGAGCAGCGTGTCTTCGCCCTGCCCTTTCACGGCATAGTCGACATACGGCGCATTCAAGGCTGTGTCGGTGTAAATGGATGGGAAATAGCCTCCCCACACGATCGGCACCTCGGGATGCCGGCGGCGCAACTCCGTGCATGCCTTTACTGCCGCCACCATCTGCGGGCCTGGCATGACCGTGACTCCCAGCATTTCGACGCGATGGCGGCCAATCAGCTTGGTGATGGTTTCTACGGGCTCGGTGTCAACGTTACCATCGATAATCGTGTACTCTTCCCGGCCTTCGAGCACAGCAGCCAATGCCAGGATGGACAACGGGTATCGCCGGCTGCGGGGGGACGTAGCGCGGGGATTAAACAAGAGAATCATTTCTGCACCTTCTGTGCCGCAAAGATATAAAACCTTGAAGGCTCACGCTTGCCAAACAAGCGCGCCTTCAACGGACGTAAATTCCAGCGAAGCCCATACGATGGCTTCAGGGTCTGCCAGCGCAGTCCACAGGCCGCCGCCAGTTTGTCGAGCAGTTCGGGATAGAGAAACTCGCGGCTATGAATGCTGTCGGAGCGGAAGCCAAACCGGCTTTCGAATTGCCGGTGTTTCTCCGCCACCATACGAACGCCCGAAGCGCAATCGTAGTAAAAGGGCGAATCGACCACGGCCACATAGCCCCCCACTCGCACGCAACGCAAAGCTTCACGCAGCGTGCGCTCGTAGTCTTCGGAGTAGTGGAACGACGCGTTGAAGATCGCGAGATCGAATTGGCCATCTACGAACGGCAGCACATCCATCTCCGCCTGCACTCGGGGAAAGAGCCCGGGAACGGCTTTCCGAAAGTGCCGCGCCGCGCCCAGACCATCCGCATCGTTGATCAACAGATCGACGGCCACGGGCCGATGCCGGGTTTGCGCCAGCCGGTAACTCATCCAACCGTTGCCGGCGCCAATATCGAGAATGTCGAGTCCTTCGGGATGCTGCGCTTCCATTCCAAGCAGAAACTGTTCTTCCAGGCATTCGAAGCTGCGAGCACGAATCTGCCATTGCCACTCGTTGCGCCCGGTGAGGTCCTGGTATGGCAGCGCGAGATAGTACTCAGGCAAGGCCGAGCCACGCCCTTCGCTGGCGCGCACGGTTTCGTAATCCTCTATGAATTTTTCGAAGTAGGCATAACGGCAGGGACGCAGCGCCTTCCAGATACCTTTGTCGCTCATCAGCGCAAACTTGCATTCTTCGCAGGTGAGGCCGGCGTCATCGAAAGCCGCCGCCAGATTTCCTAATGGATGCGCACATACCGGACACTGCAGCTGGAGTTGCAATTGCAACATACACGACGGCTCCTGCTCCACAACATGCGGGGCACCCGACCTGGGTTCTTGAGAAACATCAGGGGGAAGCAAGGTTATACCCTCTCAAACAAAAGCAATATGTGGTCAGCCGTTCCCCGGATTCCCGGGCAACGGCACAGATACGAATCCAACCGGACAAACCATTGCAGCACTCGCGGAAACCGCTTGGCCAATGGCTCGACATACGACGGTGGCACGGTAATGCCAATTCCCTGCCATGATTTCAATCGAAAATGTGGATGGAAGGCTTGTTGCAATGCACGCGCCGAGTGATATCTCACCTCGAGCGGTGGACCATTGCCGATTCTGGCTGTTACCGGAGAATCACCCAGGCGACGAAAGGCCTTCTTCCATTTTCGATTGAAATCATGGCAGG
>Ga0206954_1062_pt1 | contig 29445 bp, 38 predicted proteins | sample Alteio_BWOrgHeat_37_FD_153250 | JGI IMG/M metagenome (GOLD analysis project Ga0206954, IMG submission 153250) | Enriched cells from forest soil in Barre Woods Harvard Forest LTER site, Petersham, Massachusetts, United States -... | ecosystem: Environmental > Terrestrial > Soil > Temperate forest >...
TTAAAAATACGCATGAAAAATAGAAGAATGTTCCACATTCTTTTTATTATATAATGTTCTATAACAGTGGTTGAAAAACCGCAGTAAAATCGAGATTCTAAATATCATACTAGAGACTTCAAGATCAGGCACGACAAAAACCAGAATAATGTACCATGCTCTTCTTTCATATCGTCAACTAGTAGAGTACATGAAAATATTGCAAGAAAATGATCTGCTAAAGTATGAAGAGGGAAGGCAACTCTACTGTGTAACTGAAAAAGGACTCAGGTTTTTGGCTTCATTAAATGAAATAAACGAATTACTATCTTCCAAATCATCAGATTATCTACCCATCAACATGGGCATAAAAAATAATTCATAAAAAAACAAATCAATAAAATACATTACATTTTCAATTCCGATAATTATTTAGATTTGTAGAGTTTTCATTTTTACCCAAGCGGTATTGGTTCAAGTTGCAATTGCTTGTAACCCATACCAGATACCTGCACTGCCACAATCTTAAATGGCAAATTCATACAAATTGGACCAAAGGGATTGACCTTTGAAAAATTTGAAGTGTTTACTTGATTTGCAACATATCCTACAGCTAGAGGATAATGACTGCAGATTGGCCCAGGTATTGAATAATCATAGAATCCTTTTGCACCTGGCAATGCCTTTATCATATATGTTTCAGTAAAGTTTGTTCCTACAGGATAGTTTGTAGGATCATTTCCAATCTGAGAGTTTGCAGGAGAATCAGCAGCCTGAGAAATGCTAGAAATCTCAAATGATTTTGTATAGTCCTTTCCAGAAGATATGCTAAATAATTTTCCATGCATGGTCACATTGTAATTTCCTATATGAAAATTCAATTCTTGTCGCAGTATCGCCAGGAGGTAGGTATGATCAGGATTGCGAGTTTCACCAACAGTAAAAGTTAGCTTGAAACAACCAGTAGAGTTTGAGTCCATCAATAAAACTGGGACTGTAAAACGTTCATGTTGTTCAGGCAAGGCAAGGAATTGTCCACAGTCATTCTCTGATGTAGATATCTGCTGCGTATCAACCACACTTGCAGTGGTTGCATTTGCAGTTTGCAGTGTTTGTGTAGGAGACGGTATTTCAGGACAAAACGTGCAATGCTGCCTGTTATCAGGAATGGTCAAAAGCGAGACGGACGCAATTATTGCAGCAGAGACTGTAATTATTATACCAGCCAGGAAAATGTTCATGCCTCATTTGTACTGGCTGTACATAATTTAAAAAATTGATGTAACTTTCTTCTATGTTTCATCACAAATTTTGATTCAGATTAAAGATTCGCTTTGTACCAGTCCTTGTAAAATTTTCCCTAGGCAAGCAAAACCAGTTTGTTTGAACCAAACACGAATCATCTAAAATATACATTTTGTACCTCTTACAATAAATGACAATTCCAAGACAGCATGAAAATAGAGGCATTACTGCCATAGTGATTGACGATGATATCGATACGGTAGAGGTCTTGTCAGAATTTTTGAAGATAAAGGGCATCAATGTCATTGGAAAAGGCTATGATGGATTGGAGGCAATCGAGATTTACAACAGAGTCAAACCAGACGTTGTATTTTTGGATGTCATGATGGAAAACCATGATGGATTTTACACATTAGAGAAGATAAGGGAGACACAATCAGATGCCATTGTCATACTGATAACTGCAGACATGACAGAAAATACCAGGAAAAAACTGCGCAAGCTTGACGCATCTGCAATAATTTACAAGCCATATGATATCAACGAAATAATGCGCGAGACAGACAATCTGGTTCTCAGACTACGACAAGATCTGATTGAAGATATTTCTGCAAAAAAAGTTCGTCTGCGTGAGCTAAATGCAATACTTGGAAACCGCCTGCGGGAGTCAAAGACAAGCACAATTCTCCAGTCACTTGATTTTGATGAGAAAGAGAATCTAGTTTGAATAGATCCAAGTCCAGAAGAATTTGAGATTTTATTTGTGAATAAATTTAAGACTATAACCTTTGTCTTTGCCCAAATGTTCTACCATCAATTCAATTGCTTCTTTGATACTGTCTTTTGCTTGGGCTTCGGTCTTTCCCTCTGCATTAGCATGAAGTTCGTTGCATCTTGCAAATATCATGCCATCTTCATCTTTATCTAAAATTACTTGGAATGTCTTTTTAGATACTGTAGAGGTGGAATGTTGCATACATAGTACAATGTCAGTACGATCTATAAAAAGAATAGAACATCAAGATACCATTCCAGTCAGAATAAACTTCTAAAAGTCTTTTATTTCATTTCCAAGATCTTCGAATAGCTGTTCATGTTCCTTCATGAATGCATCTATGAAATTAGACTCATCTTGGATCATAATGATGTAGTGTTTTTTCTAATATATAAAATTGGCATTTTTTAATTCAAATTCTGATCAAGTAAAAAATCCTCAACAGATATGCCTTCACTGTACACAGGTTTACCTCAATCCAAGTATTATACCAGTCAATGCCCTGCCGCCAAATATTGCGCCAATGGATAACCCAACATTTGCAACTACATTAATTGCCATCAGGAAATATTGCTTGTTATCTATCAGACTAACAGAGTCTAATGCAAAAGACGACATTGTTGTCAGCCCACCGCAGAACCCTATCGCAACAAGCAGTACATATTTTCCATCAAGATGCCATTGCAGCGAAAGTATTGCAAATGCACCTAGTATGAAACTGCCAATTACGTTTACAATCAAGACGTTTACAGGAAGCGCCCCAAACAATAATGGTGACCTTACTATGCCATATCGTAGAAACACACCAGCCAGCCCACCTACTGCCAATAAAATTATCTCAATTCCTTTCAATATGATCATCTTCCCTGATCCTTGTTCATAGATATGATACATGGTAAAACATGATTTACCATCAAATCGGTACGTTGAATTTTTGTTTTTGTGTTCATTTGTCTACCCATTTAATTTCCATTAGGTAGACATTATCAGCACCTTTCTAGGAGCGGTTTAGGAATCTTCCAAGGCTAATGTCATAGCCTGATCTTGTTTTCATCGATATCACTTTTAAGGTTTTTTGCAATCACATACCAGCAATTTTAATTTTAGATAAAATCTAGAGAATCTCTAATTTTTTACAGGCAGCGTGAACGCAAACGTAGCCCCCTTGCTATGAGAGTTGTTCTTTCCCCATATTCTTCCACCATGTGTTTCTACAATGTTTTTTGATATGTACAGTCCAACGCCTGTACCGCTGTGGTGCCTTGTTGTAAATTTTGTAAAAAGTTTCGGAATTACCGGAGGCTCGATTCCTGCACCGCTATCTTTTACAGAGACAGTAACTTCATCTTGTCCTTTTTTTAGTGTAATCAGTATGGTTCCCCTTTCTGTAAACTTTAACGCATTGTGAACTAGATTGGAAACTACTTGTGCAATCTTATCCTTGTCTGCATCCACAAATACAGCATCATGTTTTGCAAATTGCAAGTCTACAAACATGTATGACTGGTTGCTCTTTATTTGATTCTGAAAATCTTCCACCATCAGTGATATGACTTCGGATATGTCAAATATGTCCTTGCGGATTACAAGCGATTTATTTTGAATCTTGGACAAATCAAGCAAGTTATTTGACAACAGCTTGAGCCTCAATGCATTTCTCTGTATTGCATCAACATAGGACTCGTTTTTTGCAGGCTCTGATTGCATCAGTTCCGAATAAGTAAGAATTGCCTGGATTGGAGTCTTGATTTCATGGCTTGCAATATTGATAAATTCAGCCTGTAATTTTTCATGGTCTTTTAATTTCTCATTTAGTTCATCAGACTTCCATAATAGATCAAAGAACAAGCGTATCGATTGTATTACTGCAATGCTGTTAGAGTACAGCCCATATCCCAGTGTCTTTGAGAATTCCTTTCCAGTCTCTTCATGAACCTCGGATATGAAAAATTTAGAGTTGTCAATTATCAATAATCCAATAGAGCCTTCAGGCCCATTAAGGACGCTAATGTTAGGGTGCATGCGCAAAAACTGGACAATTCCCTCGTTTTCAGTATCAATTGGACAGATGATTCTAATCTTTGATCTTTTAGAAGATGCGGCAAGTTGTTTTAGGATGCCAAGCTTGTGCAGTCTTACCATTGACTTGCTCAAAGGCAGCAAGACCAATGCCTCTTCATGAATCATGCCAGCAAGATTTGTTATGATTGAAGTAGATCGTTGCGGGTCGTTTATCACCTCAAAGAATTCAGACTCGGTTCCCTCTTCAATCTCTTTTAATTTTCGCTCAGCAAGAACAGACCTGTTCCACAATGTTTCAAAGATGTGTCGTTGTACTTCGACTAGCTGTTTTGCGCTACTATAGATTGCATGAGAGATTGGCTTTATCTCTTGGAGTGTTGCTGTTGCCAAAAACTCGTCATCAGTCACACCAAATGCCCCTTTTATTCCATCAAGATGGTGAAACTCTGGTATGATATTCATGAGCATTTTACAGAACTGGAGGTTTGATTTTCTAATTTCTGTAATGTATCGAATCCTGACACCTCTTTCTTTGAGCGAGCGGATTATCTCAAGATAGTTTTTGAATCCTAGCGTTTCAAGCGATCCACTTGAATCTGCGTAAATGTTAATTTCATTTATCGTATTAAACGCACACTGTTTCCATTTTTCCAGTACATCATGCTGACCAAAAAGAATTTCAGTCTTTTCAGAATTATTTGCCCTTGTAAAAATTTTATTTTCTGCATTTGTTTTTACATATGTGGTCATATGTTACATTCAACTCGGATTCTTTAAAGCAATGTGCTTGATTGTTCTGCTATACCAATATGGCATCAGGTTATGATATGATGTGATGTTTTACACCTTGTCAAATATAATTTCCAGTACAGAATTGTTCACTTTGGATGATTTTATCAAAATTTGTCCGGGTTCTGTATCGCACTTGATCTGTTTTTTTAATATCTGCCCATACTGTATTATCTCGACTGTCAAGATACCATGTTTTAGGTCAAACCAGACATCCTCGTTTTTTATTCCAGGCAGCGTAGCAATCACGCGTATTTGATCTTGGGTCTCAATGACATCTATCAATGGGTCTTTTCTCTCATTGTATAGGAATTTTTCTTGTGCCTTGCTTGAAACTATCTCATCTAACGGGTGTGATATTATATCAAACGAGATACTTAGAAAAGACGGTTTGGATACGTTATTTGTATAAGGATTTTGTTTCGTATTGACACTTTGCACATTTGCAATAAGATCATTTAGATCCTTTATCAGAATATCAATGTCTCCCACGATATCAATTAGAAATTTTTTCTTATAATGATTTTGGCCGATTGTTCTATAACAAGACAACAATTTACTAACAAGGATAAATCACAAAAAAAAATCATCATAATAATTTACCAATTTGATTTCTTGTCATGACATAAACAAATGATATCATGTTTTGTGAATATATCAAAACATAACATGAGTTGGTAACATGATGACATGATTTTGATTCATAATATGACTCTATAATGTTATCAGCAATACATACAAAAAAAATTTGATTGCATGTCATTGCAGTTGTTATTTTGGTACAATGCTCAAGAATTGTTCAAGGTCGGATGTTTGATTAGGATGATAAAATACCAAGAATGAGTCTATTGGAAGACGGTGAAGCAAGGTGATTGCTTGTAGGTTATCTTGCGGTGTGCCTCTTGCTGGTACAAGTGAGACCTGGACTAGTATCTTTGCGGGTACAGATTCTTGTTTTACCTGAGCAATTGTATCTACCACATAGTTTAGGAAATTATCATCTCGGATAAATGCCTGAAACTGTATACTCATGATATCAGTATGCTTGCCTGCCAGTCCCCAATTCCATTGAGACTTGCCAAGTTGGCCAAATGGAGGCATGATTATCAGTGAAGCATTTTCACCAGTCCCCAGATTGTACTGCGATACTGCATGCCTGGCCTGATCAAAGTATGCCACAGATCTAGTCACATTTGTAGTAAATTCTGGAGAAAAACTAGTCCCTTGCTCATAATCATAACCAATGTAGCTAAAACCTCGAGGCAGGTTTGGCACGTTGCTTGTCAGATCATCAATGCTATTGTAAATTCTAATTGCTTTTACATTTACACCTGGGAGCATCATTGATTTTATTTTTTGTATCTTTTGTGCTATTGCAGGCTCGGAATTTTCATATCCTTCAACTAGTAAACTATCCCCACGCTGCAGATATTTTGCAAATACAGCCAAGTTATTTTCATATTGTGGACTGGCAGAAGATACAAGAAACATCAGATGATAATCTCGTGGGCCATGACTTGCTTTGGAAAAATTTCCATTTAATTTACTCAAAGATTGAGTTGTAAAGTCAGATGTCATGATTGCCCATCCTCTTGCAACCAAAGTATTGACATTTGATGTATTCACACAAAAAGGCATAGCAGTCTCTGCCTTTAAGATCAATGTCATACCACCTGCGCACTTTACACCAAGCACGTGCATCCCTTGTTCTACTTGCTTGAAGGGAGAAGTGGTTTGAGATTCAGCATGTGATAAAATAATGATTGGAAAAATTGTTGACAGCATTACTCCCAGTAGAAAAAAAGCAATCATACTTTTTTTATCATGTATCACTTTCATCATCGCATCATGCTTGCTTTGAGCGTTTTACGTAGGGCATGAAATGATTCCTTGTTATGAACACGCCACCTAGATGACCATGTGAGAAGAATTTCCAGCGCCTCAGTTCGAAAGAGCATCTGGTGTACTAGGCTGTACAACCTCATGAGAGGAATGTATGGAACCAAATCAAATCGCTTGAATTTGCAAATATAATACAGGTGAAACACATGCTGCAGTGCAAATAGCAAGACATCGATAATGATTATCCGGTACAGATCATCAAATATGACAGATTTTGGTATGGTATGATCAAAATACTCTATCACCAATCCCAAGATAAAAAAAGGCAGAGATATTGCATATGTAAAATCAAGACCATGCACATACATGGTAAGTGCATACATGATTGTCCTTGGTCCTCGAAATTCTTTGAACAGTCCAAAGTGTGTCGAGCGGGTGTAATAGTAGCCCATGCTCCACCTTACACGCTGTTCTCTGAAATTATGAAATTCTCCTGGCTGATCCGTCATGGCTATTGCACGTGGCTCTATCTCATTTTTGTAACCATATCTTCCAAGCCTGAAGGTAATTTCACCATCTTCCCCGAATCTGTTATCTAACCACCCACCCACTTTGAGCAAGGCATCCATTCTAAATACAGAAAATGCGCCTGACTGGACCATTATGGAATCCATCAGTTCTTCCTCTTTTTTATAAAACATGTACACAAAAATAAAATCAAGAAAAGTGATCTTCTGCCAGATGCTTTTTTCCTCCATTGGCAGAATCATTCCAGATACTGAACCCACCAGAGGATCCCTGAAATGATTCACTACATGCCCTATTGCTTTTTCATCCAAGATAGAGTCAGTGTCCATTCTAAACACCACATCTCCTGATATTTTCATCAAACCATATCTTAATGCAAAACCCTTTCCCGAGTTTGGAATGTTAAACACTTTGCCGCTAGAGTTTTTCAGGTTCAATATTGCATCTGATGCAATTTTTCTTGTATCATCGGTAGAGCCATCATTTACAACGATTATCTCAGTGGTGCCCTGATAGTTTGATGCGGCCCTGTCTATGCTTTCTATGCATCGTCTTATTGTTTTTTCTTCATTATATGCAGGAAGCAGAAATGAGATTGGAACATTTCCATATCTTGCATCAATGTGTGGCTTATTCTTTCGTAGCCAGTCTGGCACTTTGGTCTCAATTAGAAAATATGCCAAAAAGTTGTTCAGTGAAATAATTATTGAAACATTCAGTATGAGATAGCTAAAGGTAAGTGATCTTGCATCAATCTGTAGAAATGTAACCAGTGCATAGAGCAAAATTGAAGATGTAACCAGCATGAAAAAAAGATAGAGATACTCGTCAATGTAGCTCCGTTTTATCACAGGTCTTATCATTTGTCCCTTTGGCAATGTCATGTTGGCAAACAGGCATGTTTCAACAAAAAAAGCCCCAACCATTGACGTGATGACAGAGATTCCATACAGATACACACTGTACGAGCCAACATGAAGCCAGTATGATACAACAATAATGAAAAGTTCCAATACTAGAAAACTTGCCGCACACAATATGCCATATCCAAAAATTTTGAGTCGTATGCCAAGTTTGTTTGCAGTAGATATTGCAAGTGCTCCAAAAAAAGTCACAAAGAGGATCTGCATGTGCAACGGAGGTGAAAATATTACGGGGGCATAGAGGCCTCCAATGTAAATATCTACATTAAGATAGGATGGAATTTTAAAAAAATGAAGCAGTATTAGTAAGGTGCTGTTTTCACTAGTTTGCAGAAATGAAAAATTTTCTAACAATATCCATGAAAAAAATAGTGATGTAATGATTAGCCTTGCAGGAAAATAAAACGCCAGTTTCCTTGCCACTTGAAGTACGGCAGATATTATCTTCCCCTCTCCTTTTCGGCATTATTGTATTTGTCCTTTGCAATTGGTGTTGTCTTGGATTTTCCATTGTGCTTTTCAGCGCTGACATCTTCTTTTATGTCAATTTCAGGCGGGGATAAATTGGTCGAATAGTTTTTGCTCAATTGAAGCGATTCGTTCTCAATCATCTTGAGTCTCTTCTTTCGCAGCCTCAGAAAAGCTACAGAGCCTGCCATCAGAGCAGTGAAAAAAATGACATATGTCCAAGGAATTGTTCCATAATATAGCAAGTAAGATGGACCATTTGCAACATGATATGGAATTATAACAGTCTGCACAAAAGCATTTGATGTGCTTGTGGAATTTTGTGCCCAGTCAATTTCAACGCTTGTTGATTGGTCACCTGCTGCAAATTCAGGATCCAAGTTTACCATAAAAGTTGTCACAAAAGTTTGCCCAGGCAATATGGTTCCAATATTTTCCATGTTTCCAACACTTGTTATGGAATCGCTTTTTACACCCGGCACCGAATTGCCAGACAATAATTTTGTAGTTATTGTCTGGGCTGCAATTGTACCAGTATTTTTTATCGCGATCTTAAACGGTACATTTGTCGCGCCAGGATATAATTGAGAATCATCTTTTGATATTAATTGGAATTGCGCTTTTGGTGCAACAATAAAGTTCACATTAAGAGGAGTTTGCATGTCACCAGTTTTTACCGACAATGAGAGCGGATAATTTCCTGATGATATTGCATCATTTACATTAACAAAAAATTGTGCAGTGACAGTTTGAAATGTATCAATCTTTCCAAAGTATACAGAGGTTGCACCACCCCATGCTGGAGATATTCCATTTGGAAGGTTTAGTGTTGCATATACATCGTTTGCTTCCATGCCAGCATTGAATATTTGAACATCAATCTTGTCAGCAGTGTCTCCAGCATATGACAGTGGAGGATTCACTGTCACCGTGTTTATTTTAAAATCAGGGTGATTTTCAAGCTGCAATCCAGTCTGATATGTTTCAGCATATGAATTTCCTCCAGAGTCATATTGTACAATGATTGGAATTTGTAGCGACAGTGTTTCATTGAAAGTATTGATTTGAAGTGTAAGTGTTTTTTTGTCGTTTTTTGCCAAGTCTCCTATCCACAGAGGAGTATTCGAAGAGAGGTATCCACCTCCAGATGCAGAGACTATCTGCAGGTTATGTATGTCCTGGACACCATTATTTGCAATATCCACAACTATTGGGTTGATGGAATTTGGCCGTAGGGTTGTAGAATGAGTTACAATAGATAGCAATGCGCCAGTAGCCACGGGCTTTGTTCCCACATTTACCCCAGTTGAGGCAGAGTTGTGGCCTGCATTTGTGGACGAATAGTTGAACAAAAGTACATGAGAGCCAGCACTTTCTGCGCGTAGTCTCCATTTTAGAGTCACTTCCTGACCAGGGCCAAGTGAAGAGACAGACTGGGTGACATCGTCTAAAAGCTGCAGTCCTGCAGGTACAAAGATCTGTGTCAATACATTAGTGTCAGCAACAGTCCCAGAATTTTTCAGTTTTATGGATGCAGTAAAATTGTCATTTGCAAAAAGATTTCCCGGTACAGACATTCCGCTTAGAACTAGGCTATGCGGAGAGCCAACATTAACTGTAATATCAAATGTTTCAGTATCTAGTGGAAAATTGGAATGTGCAGTAATTGTCATGGGGTATGAGCCAGTATCACTTGCAAGCATAGTCCAAGATGCTCTCTCAGTATTTCCTTGCGAAGTAAATGCCAGAGTTGCTACAGTCGGACTTACTACGCTCATCCCGGCAGGTGCAGTCATGTAAACAATTAGATCACTCCAATTTACGCTCTGAGATTGTACATCAGCGTAAACTGTAAAGGGTTTGTTTGGTACAGGGTTTGCATCAACATGTACATTTATGAAAAAAACATTTTGGTTTGGCACTGCAAACATTTTGATTTGAGCAAATGCATCATACTGAAAATCAAAAGCAGATACAGTGGATAACAGTAAAAAAATCGCAAACCAGTGTTTCCACATGATTAATCAGCAGGCAAAGTTAATGGGTTTACGATTCTTTGTTTTATCATGGCAGAACCATCACGCCATTTTACCTGTTTTGTCATTTGATCTTTCTTTGCACGTATCCTGTCCTCATGGCTCATGAGATCATTGAGCATCATGCTGATTTCATCATCAATGTGTCTTGTTGCCTTAAAGCCCAGTTTTTTTAGCTGCTCGTGATCAGCCTTGTAATAGTGCTCTTCTTTTTCTACACGCGGATTTTCTAATCTTTGTATGTTAGCATCTAGTCCTTTCTTGTCTGCAATTCTTTTTACTCTCTCTGCTAGTTCACTTACCTGATACTGTTGATCAAATTGATTGATGACTCTATACTCACCTTTTTCAGGCGGATTTTCCATTAGAATTGACATGCACTGTATTGAATCTTCAAGGGCAAGAAATCCACGCGTCTGTCCACCCTTTCCATATACAGTAAGGGGGTGCCCTATGACTGCCTGTGCACAATATCGATTGATTACAGTTCCAAAGATCTCATCAAAATCAAACCTGGTGTGCTTGCTTGGGTCTGTAATTTCTCCAGTCCTTGTGCCATAAACAACGCCCTGCATGATATCAGTAGAGTTCAGACCCCACAATTTGCATGCAAATGCTACATTGTTGCTATCATGGACTTTGCTCCAGTGATACCAGCTTCCAGCAAATCTCGGATATGGTATGGTTGCTTTTTTGCCCCTAAACTCCACTTCCATGAATCCTTCTGCAATATCCAGGTCAGGGGTACCATACTCACCCATCGTTCCAAGTTTTATCAAATGTGCTTTTGGCACATGGTTTTTCATCGCATATATGACATTGAGTGTCCCCATGACGTTGTTATGCTGAGTGTAAAGTGTGTGTGATTGATCAATCATGCTGTATGGCGCAGACGGCTGCTCAGCAAGATGGACTATGGCATCGGGCTGGAACTTGCCAATAACATCATTTGCAAAGTTTGAATCCACAAGATCTCCTGCATGAAAACTAATCTTGTTGCCATATTCTTTTTCTAGTATGGCAAGCCTCTTTTCAATTGGTAAAATAGGTATTGCAGACCAGGAACCAATTTCTTCTACAGACTTTCTGCGAGAAAAGTTGTCAATTCCGCATACCTCATTGCCAAGAGATAGTTGACGCAGTGCAAGCGACCAGCCAATGTAGCCATCTAGGCCAAGAATTAGGATCTTCAATTCAATCTACCTTCCTATTTACGGTTGGCAAAAAAATCAAGGGTACTAGTTTATCGCGCATCATTAATTCCTTACAAGTCGTGCATTTCATTTTTTATTCTATTGTATCACTAGATCAAAACTATTTACAAATTAACCATCATTGTTACAGAATACCACTTTGGATTTTTGTTCTATAATTTTTTATCGGCATCATAAGACTAGAAATTACAAGTTTCCAGTACAAATACAAAATAAAAAACAATATCACAGAGTAGTTTTTACAATGTCATACATACCAATTGACGCAAATACCGTACATCATGACAATGATATAGTGCATATATGCAGATTCCGGTACGAATGTCAAGGCCAAAAAATGGCTCAGGACTAGAACAATACAGGCTTGCAAATACCTCACACGTGCCCATGATCTGCTAGATTTCGGATTTTTTGGTTTAGAAAAATATTTTATTTTTTCTGCGCCTTGTCAGACAAGAAATTGACAAAGTTTTCAAGATCAGGTGTCATGGACAGGTCAGTTGTTTCTACAGTATGCTTGCCATCTTTTGACTCGACTGTAATTTTGTATCTGAAAAGATCTGCAGCATTGCCATTTGATTCCAACTTGGAAGGCAGATTAAAAAAATGCATGTTGTCGCACATGTTATGTAGCTGCTCAGACTCGTTTTGCGGTAGAGTATCAGTGTCAACAAAAACAGATTTACTAATTCCTGCAAACCCACCAGAGCGCTCCAAGCGTACCTTCATGGGATACATACGTACCCTTGGCAATTATTTCTTTATTGCAACCCCCACGCCATCCCAGCCTTTTTTGACAGATTCTTGTTCAGGACTTGAATTCCCAAAGATAGTGCCAGCTGCCTCAAATGTGCATGTTGCCATATACTCAAAGTTAGAGTTTGGATTTAGCAGATCAAGTGTTTTGTACCAGATCTTGCCTGCTTTTTCCCACGAATATCCCCCAATGTCAGTTGCCACCAAGTAGAATGCATGGTTTGGTATGCCAGAGTTGATGTGAACCCCACCATTGTCTTCAGTGGTATCGTTATAGTCCTGCATCGTTGCAGGCTGTGGGTCTTTTCCAATCACCGGATCATCATACGCAGTGCCTGGGGCCTTCATGGAACGCAATGCCACCCCATGTATTTGGGGTGTGAAAAGGCCCTGGCCTATTAGCCAGTCTGCCTGTTTTGCATTCTGCTTGAGGGAGTACTGCTTTACAATGGAACCAAAGACATCGGAAATGTGCTCATTTAATGCACCTGACTGGTCCTGGTACTCTAGTTTTGCAGTATATTGTGTCACACCATGTGTAAGCTCATGTCCTATGACATCAATTGCTTTTGTAAACCGGTTGAATATTTTCCCGTCACCATCTCCGTAAACCATCTGAACGCCATTCCAAAATGCGTTATCGTATTTTTCACTATAGTGTACCGTAGAATCCAATTTCATGCCTTTATCGTCAACAGAGTTTCTTCCATAGACATCTTTGTAGAGATCATATGTCCACCCTGCTCCATCGTATGCCTCATTTACTGCAGGATCACCAACAGAAGAGTCACCTTCTGTTCTTACCAATACACCGGGAAGAGTGGTCTTGTTTTTTGCATCATAGATTTGTCGTTCTTTTTGTTGCGAGACAGCCATAGTTGCATGACTTGTAAAGGTTTGCCGTTGCATCCTTACTTGCTCTGACAGTGTAACTGTGTTAATTGCCCATTTTTTTAGTCCCGGATCTCCATGTTTGATTATCTCACGTAAAAGATGTGGCGGAACGATGCACAACATTTCTTCACATCAAGTTGTACTTTCTGATAAAAAAGACATACGTATGATAATGTCACAAGACTTTAAACGAAGACCAGTACAGAACATTCTTCTTTTTCTCACATGCAATTGTAACAATATGCTTAATACAAAATTTACAAGATAGATACACATGGATGCACAAAGGTCCGGTGCAATACAATCAATTACAAGGCATAAAGCATTGGGAAACCAAAAATTCAAGCCTCTTCCAAATCCCACAGGACTTTTCCCGTATCATACAAGACTTCAGGATATAATTTCTCTAGATAATATAAAAAAATTAACGATGCAGGAAAAATTGTATTTCATGTTGCAGGAGATACTGGAGGAATCAAGTATCCTATACCACAACAGATTGTAGAAATGGCAATGGAGTCAGACCTTGAAGGACAAGACAGGCCTGCATTTTTTTACCATCTGGGAGATGTTGTATATTATTTTGGCCAGGCAAGCGAGTACTATCCCCAGTTCTACGAGCCATATGCAAAGTACCATGCTCCAATATTTGCAATACCTGGAAACCATGATGGCGATGTATCCCCAGGAGACACTACACCCTCACTTGATGCCTTTGTGAGGAATTTTTGTGCCAAAAAACCAGAGGTTGTGCCAGACTCGGTTGAAGTGGACAGGCCTGCCATGACACAGCCAAACGTGTATTTCACACTTGAAGCTCCATTTGTAACCATAATTGGGCTGTACTCAAACGTGCCAGAGGGTGGTGAGTTTGATGACTCGCAGATAAAATGGTTCAAAGATGAGCTAGTCAAGGCTCCAAAAGACAAGGCACTCATCGTAACAGTGCACCACCCAGCCTATTCTGCTGACATGTATCACACGGGAAGCAAAGTTATCGAAGAGACACTAGATAATGCATTTTCAGAATCAGGGCGCTTTGCAGATGTAATTCTTACAGGTCATGTCCACAATTATCAAAGATTCACAAGAACTGTTGGCAATAAAGACGTGCCATATATCGTAGCCGGGGCAGGCGGGTATTGGCACTTGCATTACATGCAAAAACAACCAAACAAAGAACCACTCCCGGTTCCATATACAATGCCAGACAGCAACACAGTACTTGAAAATTATTGCGAGAATCGACATGGTTACTTGATAATGACTGTCACGCCAAAATCAATCAGCGGTACATACTATACGGTTCCACGGCCGCACGAATCATGGCGTAGTAAATCAGAAATATTTGATTCGTTTACACTGGATCTTGGGACACATGGGTTGAAAAAATGAAAAAGAAAAATTTCAAAAAAATTGAATTGATATTTCCAAAGATTGATGACAACACACAACAGCAAATGTTCTTGTCACAAAAGGATGCAATGAAGGGATTTGTCACAACTATCGAAGACATCAAAGACTGGTTCAAGTCATATAATATTGCATCAATTGATGTGTGGATAAGCGGAGTAGTTCAGACAGATGGCATATTGAAATTAATCGTGAGCGCAAGTGGACAAGGTGGAGTAATGGTAACACTCAAACCAAAAACAAATTAAATGTCATCACGATATTAGATGTCTCTTTATGTAAAGCATGTACGACTGGCAATTACCCGTCAAAACAGTTAAAATTATCCTCATCCCACAGGAACACAACTTGGTAAAACCAATTCCAGATGGATATCATGCTGTAACACCAACCCTGACAGTGCGCGGGGCTTCAGATGCAATCGAATTTTACAAAAAAGCATTTGGTGCACAAGAAGTAATGAGATTTCACGGTCCAGACGGAAAAACTATCATGCATGCAGAAATCAAGATAGGAGATTCTAGAATAATGCTAAATGACGAAGTTCCACAAATGAAATGTCTTTCCCCCCTATCAGTGGGAGGAGCAAGCAGTGGAATTTTCTTGTATGTTGATAATGCAGATGATGTGTTCAACAAGGCAATTTCTGCTGGCGCAAAGGCCATCATGCCGATGATGGATGCATTTTGGGGTGACAGGTGCGGTGGAATTGATGATCCGTTTGGCCACAGATGGACCATATGCACACACAAAAAAGACATGACTCAACAAGAAATTGGAAAGGCTGCAGAAGAATTTATGAAGTCAATGAAAGAGTCTTGCCAATAAGAAAGACTTGTCAAGTTTCTAGTTTTCTTTTTTGCTTGCATGCAGGACAAATCGGGCCATAGTCACCACCTTTGCTAAATATTACTTTTTTACAGTCAAGGCAATAGTAAATCGGCATTTCATTTCTTTGTCTTGTTTCCATTTATTATCGCTATGGTATGTCACTTGTTTTCTCTGGATAGAATCAGCAAAGCAGAAAAATACCCCATACACAAAGTACGAGTCTTCATGACAAGTCAGTACTCCATTCCAATCATTGTTTTGGTTGCAGGCATTGCACTTATTGTATCATGGATGATGTGGATTACACCCGTACTAGAAAATAATCTAGAGAAATTCTCGCAACTTGATTTCTATGTCGGCAAATCAAGCACCGTTGATGCAGTTGGAAATAAAATGCCAGAGCCTACTACCATTTACTCGATATACAGCCAGCAGGCAAGCCCGGTAAATTCCACCACAGTGAAAATCGACGGGTCGTTTAACATTTACGATGCAGCAACTGAAAAGAAACTGTGGGATTCAAACAGTACAAATCTCGTTGACAAAAATACAGGCAAGTTTCTCAAGCCTGCCAACACATACTTTCGCTTTCCACAAAATACTCAAAAACAAAATTATCTAGTGTATCTTTATTCAGGAATAGATCCACAGCCATTTGTCTTCCAAGGTGTGACAACCATACAAGGCATTGAGGTGTACAAGTTTTCGTGCAAGATGACTTCTGACTTGTCAGAATCATACCCAGAGTTTAGTCCAAAAACCATCTTGTCAGACTATACATGTAATTCATTGATAGAGCCAGTTACAGGAAATGAATTGTATTACGATGAAAGCTGGACAGATTATGCAGTAGAAGACGGTAAAAAAATTCCAGTCTCAATTGGAAATACCCACACTGCCCAGTACGCACAGGAGATAGCAATCAAGGAGACCAGAGATAAAATGTACCTCTTTGATGTTTATGGAAAAATAATTCCAACTTTATTTACAGCAATACTTGCAAGCATTTGCATTGCAGTTACAGTATACCAAAGACAGAAACAAAAAATTACAGAAGCAAGGATCAAAAAAGAAAAAGATGACAAGCTGACAGCAATTGGTCTGTTGTCTTCAAGACTTGCACATGACATACGAAATCCACTGGCCGTGATTAAAAACGGAATCTCTCTCTTAAAGTATGAAGTCACAGATCAGAAAAGCCAAGAGCGATTTGACATGATAGACAAGGCAGTGTCTACAATCACTCACCAGATTAATGACATAATGGACTTTGTCAGAAGCAAGCCACTAGTGATTAGCGAAAATCTCATCACTGATATAATCACCAAGTCCATCAAGTCACTTTTAATTCCAGAAGGAATTACAATCAATATAGAGCCATCTGGCATCAAGATAAAATGCGATTCAAAACAACTTGCGATTGTATTTAACAACTTGATAACAAATGCAATGGATGCAATGAATCACAATGGTACGATAACAATCCAAGTCAATGAAGTCGGCGGCTTTGTCCACATCAATGTGCAAGACATGGGACCAGGAGTGCCGCCTGATATAATGGAGAAAATATTTGATCCATTGTTTACGACAAAACAGACAGGCACGGGATTGGGATTAGTCTCTTGCAAGAGCATAGTAGAGCAACACGGTGGAAAGATCACAGTATCCAACAATCCCACAACATTTACCATAATTTTACCAAAAAATCCCTAGTACAAATTTTTTAATTGTAAATTCACAATTACCTCTACCCAAAGCATACTCCAGTCATAGAAGTTTCTTTACAAATCAGGCAATAACATGGTCTACTGGTACAAGACTTGAGGGATTCTTGTTGAATTTGCCCACGATGTATTGCACCTTGTCATCGCCTTCCGGCATTGGATTTGCACACTTGCCACATTTTGGCAAAATTACTACGGCGTCACAATCAATCTCACCTATGAATCTGTCACAATTGGAACAGTGGACAGATTTTTTGTCATAGATATTCATGGCATAATATAGCATCCGACATTATTAAGGGTGCCAGTTATTTCCCACCAAAATGAATAATGATTGAGTACAAACTAATTGTTACAAACAGTTAACCTTATCCGTTAAATGCCAGATATGGAAATAACAGACATGTCATACTCAGACTGGATGCCATTTAACAAGGAAAATGTAAACAAGTCGCCAGTCAAGGCAGGGGTATATTTTCTTGGCTCAGAGCATGAAACTACATACATTGGTGCAACCAACAACATAAAGGAAAGACTGGGAGAGCATCTGAATTCAACTGATTCATGCATCAAGGGAACAATCTCATTTTGCTACCACGAAACCTTGTTTCCAGAGGCAGAAGAGGAAAAACAGTTGACAGCATTCCAGTATGAACATGGAAGACTGCCAACATGTAACAAGTCAAAATAAGATAAAAATCAGTATGAAATAGCATCTAAAATAGAACTTGAGATTCATGATATTTTCTGTACTAGCCAAACTAATATTTTTCATAAATTTTGTTTCTATGACCCACTTGAACTACAAAGACGGTTATCTTCTGCACTTCCAGGTTTAGTATTATCCTATAATTTCCAACGCGCAGTTTTCGTAAATCAAATCCAATCATTTTTTCGGTGAGCAGGTAAGGATCATCTACAATTTCATCAAGTTTAGCAACTATTTGTTGTGCAATAGATCTATTTGATTTGGAGATTTTTTCAAGTTGTCGTTCCGCGGTTTTTGACCATTTGATCTCCCAGACCATGTCTTAAGAATTATTTCAAACCTAATCTCTGTTTTACATCTTTATGAGAAGAGACCCGTCCTGCTTTGATATCAGCAAGGGATTTTTCCATATTTCGTATTGTTTGCTGACTGAATTCCTCCTTATTTTGCTCAGACATGAAGTGAATCATCCTAGCAAGTACATCATTGTAAGTTTCGCGGGGATGATTCTTTAACTTGTCAAGATGTTCTTTGATCTTTTTTTCGACTTGTATGCTAGTAGGCATTATGATCTCTATAGCAACCTATAGAGGTCTATAATATAAAAATATTATCAAAAAACACGTTTGTATCTTAAGAATATAATCAATCCACATACAATATCAACGTGTAACGGTTTCAAGGCATACAAGCAAAATGAGTTTGTATTTTACTTCATTTACAAGTCAAGATCCATCTTAAAATACAATTTACACGTATGTATACCATGCAGGGATCAAGTGCCATTGACAGGTATGATTTGAGAAAATCTCACCAAGCCCTAAAGATGCTTTTAATTGATAGAAGTAATGAATTTCGCATATTTGCCCAAGGTATAGGATATCCAATCAATACAGAAAACTGGGAATTAATAGTCTTGAATTTTTGTCTTGATTTTGTTGACTGTTTTAATGCAATGTCTGGTGAGGATTCAATTGAACATAACCAGATTCACAAGTGTATGACGCTCATGCGGCAAATTGCAAGAGGCAAGTCAAACATGACTGAAATGACACACATTGAAAATACTGCATACTTGATTGCAGAAGATTTCAAGTCAATTTACAAAAGAATGGAATAAACACAAATCTATGGAATCAAAAATGGATAGCAATACATGGGAACTCTATGTAATCCTCAGACTACATTTCCACTGATCTAGCATAGGCGCGTCAGTGATTCATTCCTTTGGTTGCTACCCAGATATAATACACATCGATAAAATAAAAAGATGATCTTGGGAGGTTCTATAATCCAAGAGACTGCACTATGAAAATTCTATGTTTACCTTTGAGGCCCGAGATGAGTATTATTTTTTTCTCTTCTGTATGTGTTTGAATATCAGATATTGTCCAGGATCATTGAATGTTATTTCAAAGTTATCAAAGAGCCCACTTCTGCCTAATAGAATATTTACTATTGGGTCTACTCCATCTGGATCTGTTTCAGTTACCACGACATCCACCATAGTTACATCTACCCTTCTTCCTTTATTCAAAATTTCTAGATACATTTTTGTTCTGTATGTCCAAAACTTGCCTCCTGCACCAACTGATTGCTTTCTAGTGGCAGGATCAAGTTCCAATTTTAGAATATCGGCTATTTGTCTAGGAACATGACAAATATCAGCACCCGAATCAACTAATGCAAATGCCCTAAACTCAGGATTATTTTCTGGGTCTGCTTTTTCAGAATATCTTCTAAGATAAACTTCTATTCTTGGTCTTTTAACAGGAACACGTTCACCAGCTGAATTTTTGAACATATCTGTATGGTATTTGAAAGTGAACTTGCCAGATTGTCTATCTCCACCTATCAACAAGGGAGGTGCAAACGATCTATAGGATTAAGGTTTGCTCTTCTGCTTTTTCAGGAATGTATTCAAAGAGAGGCGTTCTACCTTTTGCTTCTTTCATTGCCTTTTTGTAAACTTCTGCAAGATCTTTTCCCTCCGCCAATATTTTAGAATCTAGCACAGCTACCCATTTTCCACGATATTGTTCTGGTTCTAAAGACATCAGGAACTGACTTTCAGTGCTCATTAGATAGCCACCTTTTTTGCCATGTTCTATAATAACATATTTGAGATTTAAGCTTGACGTGTATTGGATTCATTTTGCTTTAAATGTATTAACTACCCCTACTGGCATTTTGTATGAGAGTGATTCATTTATTGTCACCTTCAATTTTGATTCCGCTGCCTCACTAGGCGTCTTTCCACCCAATCCTGAATGCCCTCTAATGTATTTATGACATATCTCATATCCTTTTAAAATGGGTGTATCCGTGGTTCTGTCAAGTCTTTGTAGGAAATTTGCCGTGTCAAAAAACGTCGGGTATGTGTTACTTGACACACTCATTACGTGCTCTTACTAAGAACATATAGAATGTTAATCAGCATGACTATTCCAAAGGTAACAAAGAGCAATGGAAGTTTTGTCTTTATTTTATCTAATGTTGATTGATATCTCCGTATAATAAAGTAAGAAATTATCGAATAGATGGCAGTAATGACAATACATCTTGTCACAAGTTCCCTAGCAATGACAGATGATAAGATATCCACCATAAAGAGAATGCTACGTACAAGATTAATGAATATGGTGTATGATTATTTTTAACGGTCCTGTCATCTTTGCCGGCAATTCTTGGTCAAAGGTCTAGGACACATTACTTGGCATTTACTGTATGATATTTTCGAATGCAAAATAGAATGCTTATGAGCATCACTATTCCAAAGGTAACAAAGAGAAGTGGGATAGCAATTGTTAGCTGCTCTGGTGTTGTTGAATTCTTGTGTATTACGATATAGGAAATTATCGAGTAGATGATTGTGATTATGATAGATCGTACAGTAAGTTCCTTTGTTATACCAAGAGAAAATACATTTACCATTAAAAAAAACTGGCCGTACAAGACTAATGAATATATCGTGCAATTATTTTGGATTAGCGCAATCCAGATGTTTTTGTAACAAGTTATGAAGCATAACTTACACTAGGCATTGATTCCGTTCGGGTTTTGGACTAGTTATTGGATCAGTGTCTCAAGTGCCCGGAGGCTGTTGAGAATGCTATAGCGCATGCAACTACACCTCCCAATATAGTGACACCATACAATTGTGCCACGTCCAGTGTAGGTCCGCATGCAATGTGTGCAAAGACTTGTGCTCCACATGGTTGTTGTGCAAAGGCTAGTGTGGTACCTGCAATCGCAAGTATACCTATTGCCATAGTGACTCCAGCTAATTTTGCTGTACCTATGTCGACCATGCCATAGATACAGCACCATAATATTTACGCTTTAATTGGAACTTTTGCTCATCAAGGCAATCTCTCTAGTTTACAATTTTAATCTGCTAAATACTTGTAACTAATTTTTTACAATAAAAAAGCAAAATGCATCAATTTCTAATACGTTGAACGATTTTGTCCATCTATGCCCACAAGAGTCAGAGTAGATTTTATCAGGTTGATTTTTCGTATCTTCAAAGCAATTACCTTGTTCAACTCTTCACGGGAAGATGATTCTATTTCAGCTACAATATCATATGCACCAAGGATGCCATGCGCTTCTTTTACACATGATATTGTCTTTAGCTCATCAATGACATGCTTTTCGGCACCGGCTTCACAGTTGGCCAAGACATATGCCTTTACCATGGTATCATTACACCACTAGTGTTTTTATGGCATTCTAAAAAAAAATCAAATGTTTACACATATGATCTAAGAGCATGAAAAAACCCAACAAGCCTTTTCTATCATAAAGTCGTTATGATATAATATTGAGAGTCGAACTAGTATCAAAATCCAACGAGACGGCATTTGAGGATTGCATAAATGAATTCATATCTGACAAAAAGATCAGGGACATAAAATTTACTCATTTTATGGGCCATGACAATGTAGGAATTTTTTCTGCATTGATAATATACGAAGAATAATTTCCACACTCCAAGTGACACCTAAAAAAATCAGGAGAACCTATGTTGCGGGCATAGATTCTGATTCAAGTTCAAACAGGCTCTTTTTTGGAATTTTTTTGTAGTCATCGTGCAGTATCGTGCCTGAAAAGAAGCCCACCACTGCACCAAACAGCACATGCAGTACCAATGCACCCCAGATTATTGTACCCAGGTGTGCCTTCAATACAGACACTGCAAGGTATTCTTGTCCTGACATGGCAGGACTTGAAGTGAGTGCAGGAATCATCAGGTACAAGGTTATTGGCATGAAAAATATTGCATAAACCTCTAGTCCTGTTACTCCCCCTGCAAAGATTCCTTTCCAGATGCTTCGAAGATATAGTGCTGGGTGCAATGCAGAGCACATACAAAAGACTGCACCAATAGTAGCAGCGGTTACAAAATGAACAACGCTGCCAAACAGTATGGCAGGAATTCCATGCAATCCTACTGCAAGTCCTATCATCATGTAGAAACTTCCAGTGGGAAGATTCAGGCTGGAATCAATTCCAAAAAACGATGCAAGCAGAGCAACTCCACCTGCAATTCCTGCTACAGCGCCTGCCTTGGCTTTACCATACATCTCGCGTCGAGATATTGGCATCATGCAATATTATACACTTTGAAATATTTGAACTTGTGCTGGATGCACACATAGGCATGCAGCACACTCAGGCCGGGATTAGATATGGTCTCTTTTTTGAAAAATAATTCATGATGCAATCTTCATGTGTATACCGTTTGATATCACACGAGTTTTGGCAGAACCAGCAAATGCCTCTGCAATATTTCGGTGATTTTTCTTGCATCATATCATTACGTCATCCACAGTATTATCCATGATCAGATGTTATCTTAAGCCGCAATTTTGATGATACAAATATCATTGATGTTATAGATGCAATCAGTATGATTGGTGCAACAGAGCTAAACTCTGGCACTGTCTGGGTATCAACAGGCACTACTTCTGCAGCACTTGTTCCTGTCAACTGGATGGTATGCATGCTGTGGTGATAGTTTATCTCAAATGTAGTTTCAGATGGAGTGTCTGATACAACAACTATTCTATCAGAGTTGTATGGCTCTACAATGCCATCTATTGAGACCTGAATCTGTCCACCAAGCAATGCTTTTGGAACAATAACATCAGATGTTCCATGTGTTCCTGTCACTCCCTGGACATTAAATGATATTTCCTTGTTTTTAGAATCAAACGCAAAGTTAGATACAGTAGAATTGCTAGATATGTCTACAGTAAAACTTGAATCCTTTGTTGGTACAGAAAATTCACTGGGTGTTGCAACCAGAAAACTTGCAGACGAGTCTAGTTTTGCAGCAGCAGTTGCATCAAGTGTACCTATCAGGCCAGTCTTTGTTTCAAGCAATGAATCTACAGAGTATTGCCCAGCTGTATTGTTGGATAAATTAGTTGGAACAACATAATTTCCATTACTGTCTACCTGAGTCTCTTTTGAATACACAACATTGCCGTGTGAATCCCGGATCTCCACAAGGACTAGTTCTGTGACAGTATTTCCAGCAAGGCTACTGACTGGAACGGTTGCAAGATATGCACCGCTGCCTGCATCAAGCAACCCATTCCATATGGAACCGTACACATTGATTTTATCATCTGGTGCATAGATCTCATGCTCTGTTTGAACTGTAACGTAATTGTTAGAGTCAGGGTTTAGTTTTTTGTAAGACGACATGTATGATGTTGATGTCAAACTAACAGTACTGGTATCAGACATGTTGCTTTTTTCCACCGGTGCCTGCGGTTCGTACTGGATTACTGCAGTAGCAACAGAGCTTGCAGACCCATACTGTGCGTATATGGTATAGTTATTTCCAGGAATCCACAGCTTGCCAGATGCGGTAACATCAATGGAAAAGCCACTTCCAGTTCTAGTCTCGACATGGCTTGCAGATATACCAGTGCCTTTAGAGTCAGTTATCCATACAGTGACCTGCTTGTTTTGTACAAATTTTGATACCTGGCCTGAGATTTGTATTGTATCCCCATTGTGATATACAGACTTGTCAGTTGAGACAGAGATTTCAGTAGGTGGTACTGGTGTGCTTGACCCCACACTTACAAATCCAGTCATCCAGGGATGAAACAGGCAATAATATTCGTAAACTCCACTCTTGTCAAACGTATGAGAAAAAGAACCTCCCTGTGCTATGACACCGCTGTCTATCCTGCCATCAAACCCAAGTCCAGGTTTTCCAGTGGTTACTGTATGCACCATAGCATCGTTGTTTATCCATGTTACAGTATCATTTACCGAAATGTCAAGATCTGATGGAGACAAGGAAAATGGAGTGTTTGGGTTTGATGCCCCAAGAGGAATTGTTACCTGAACTTGTGCAAAAGAGGCAGAAAAGGTAACGCATGCAAGTGGTAAAATGAAAAATACCAAGGATCTAAAAGATTTCAATGCAACATATGTCAATTTTTTTTATTTTAGGCTTGCTTATGATTCCTACTAGTGGTTCTAAAAAATAATTTCAGGCGTGATGATTTTTTTCAAGATACATCCAGTCATATTTTCATGCGTGGTGTAAGATAATTTTTGAGAATGAGGCAGTTGTAAGATAAAACGCTTGCGCATTTTTCCTTAGTAATTCATTTAGTGTTTGAGAACCATTGCGTGTTGAGATGAAACCCGTGTTGACTGCAACACTGCTTGGAGTGGTATCAATCATACTATTGCTACCAATAGCAAATGCACTGACACCTAGATCAGACTTTTCGGACAATGTTAGCACATACAGATTATTTGGAAGCAAGGTATGCGGAGACCACCTCTGCAATCCCGGAGAATGGAACGTGTGGATAACCAATTTGATATCAAGTCAAATCAAAAAAGTCAATACCCTAATTGGAATAAAAAGTCAAGACAATACAGTCAAGAATGCATCTTATGATACTAGTTCACTTTACACAAATGGAGACATAACCAGGATTAGCACATTTAACATGGGTGGCGGACAATACACATCTTTTGTATCTGTTACAAACAATGGCCCGCTTGGTGTAAATCATATCGTAATATCCCAGACAAATCCATATGTCAAGACACTCAAAGCGTGGATTAGCCCACAATGGGATTCAAGCATTTCACTATACAAGACTAGTTTTGATACATCCAAGTCATCACTTACCCAGGACCAGACACTCAATATTGTCATAGTTACAGACGGCAAGCCTGCATTTAGCTTGGACTCACTTGCCGCCAGATAGAATGATATCACTTGAAAGATTAATCTCCCAGTTGCATGTCATCAGTTCGTTGAAGAACGTAATTATTTTACCACTACTAGTTCTTGTCATTTCTCCGCTGATAATATCAGAAGATGCCTTTGCAGATTTTAATGCAACAAATGGCACGTATTTTTGCAACACACATGATATCAGTGTTGAAAAGTCTGGCTATTCGTATTTTATCTATCAAGAGGACAGGTATTGGGGTGGTGAAAGGCCGGAAGATATTGCTGCAACTTTGCTGAAGACCAGCTACAGCAGCACGATGTTAGACAACCTAGGCAAGGCATACCACTGCTTGAAGGAAAACAATATCGATCCAGACTCGGTGGAAAAAATACCCCCATACATATTGCAGGCAATGAATTTAGCAAAAGAGCAAAACCCTGAAAAATTTGCGCAGATTGCCCCAAGTTTTTCAGATTATGTTCCAGTTCCAGAGTTTGGCACCCTTGCAGGCATGATTGTTGTTATGTCAATAATCGGTGTGATAATAATTTCCAAAAGAATTACCAGTTGACCAGCACATGCAAAATGTCTTGTTGAAAAATAATCTTACAGATGAATACGTCTGACTTGGGACGATAACACAACTACAGCCAATACAGATGCAACAAGCACCAGTGATGCAACAGAGCTAAACTCTGGAACTGCACTTGTTCCAACGATATCTATCTGGTGAGTGCTGTGGTGATAGTTGAGCTCAAGTGTAGTTTCAGTATCAGTGCTGGCAGTCTCTACAACATCGCTTTGCGCCATGGCCTGTCCATCAATCATCACAGTCAAGTCTCCGCTAAGCAAAGATTTTGGAATTGTTATCTCTGTCACACCCTTTGTTCCAGCATCACCCTGGACTGTAAATGACAGTTTCTTGTTTTGTTCATCAAAGTTAAGATTGCTCACACTTGTAGAATTGCTTGCAACCTGCACATCAAAATCATGTCCTTCTGCTTTTACACTCATAGAATTTGGAGATACAACGACAATCTTTGTTGAGCTATCCAATGCACCTTTTGTCTTTACTGCAAGATTACCAAGCACATCAGAGCTTACATCAGCAGTTACATCTACAGTGTATGCGCCCTGCTTGGCATCAGGTGGAAGTTGGAATTGTGCAGTGTATGCCCCACTTGCGTCAACTTGCCCTTTACCATCATAAACCACATTTCCATCATTGTCTTTTACCTGGATTGTTACCGTATTGATATTTCCAAGTGATGCCATCAAGTCAGACCAAAGAGATCCTTGTATGGTTACATTATCGCCAGGTTTGTAGAGATGTTTTTGGGCCTGGACTGTAAATTCATCATCAGAGTTTGCAGAAATTTTTTCATAATTATTTTTGTAGTGTCCGTGTGATTCAGAGCCCGCATTGCCATTTGCATTAGATTCATCCTGAGATTGTGTAGTGACTGATGCATTTGTACTGGATTGACTTGACATGCTCATGTTGGAGCCCATTTGTCCTGACATGCTTGCATCAGAAGAAGCGTTTCCCCCAATGTCAGACTTGCCAACATGTATTTTTGTGGAAAGATCAGAAGATGAACCAATATCACCATAATCAGCAGATGCAAACGGTACAAGATGTGCCACCCCGACCATTCCTGCAAAAATTCCCAAGATTAGAATAATTTTACCAGATTTATTTTTAGTATTTACAATATCCAGTATACTGATACGTTGCATTATCAAGAATAGAATTATTTACTATAAAAACAATTTGTAAGAATGTTCTATGTACAATATCATTCTGCAAATATAATCACAAAATCATTTAATACAAAAAAAGCATAAGATTGTTCCAGAAGAAATTTACCACCACTTTAAAAATCATTTACACCAAATACATCTGAATTGCAAGACATCAAACATGAGACAGAAAAACCAAGTGTCTCACCTGAAGCAATTAATGCATTGTACGATGAGGGCAAGCTCCTCTTGTGCATGGGAAGATATGAAGAAGCATTGCAGTGCTATGATAGAATTTTGGAACTATCCCCATCATCCAAGAGAGCAGAAGGCTACAAAGGGATGGCCCTTTTCAAGCTAAAAAGACATGCAGAAGCTTCACGTTGTTATGAAAGAGCATTGAGTTGTTAGAGTAAAAAACTACGATACAATGTTTTGATCGATAGTGTAGATTCTAAAATACCGCTTGCAAAATTCAGACTAGTCAGCCTAAGATTAGCCATTGTCTAAGAGCATACACATAGATCCCATAAGCACCATAGCAGATCTGTCATCAATAGATGTTAAATTATAATTGATTAATCGCTAGAATAATTTGGATTCAATCTTTAAAACTGATTACAACATACACGAAAAACAAGTGTCAGAGATTACTCCCGAGCGATTACAGAACCTAGCCCAACTTAATCGGCTAAACGATATTATCGCTCCCTCTATGTTTATCATTTACAAATAGGCATAGAGACACTTTTTTTAATTCAAATATTTCCTAGTCCATATCATTACAGGTGGACATGGCCCAAATAATGATCATAACAGATTACAACATGCTAGTGCCGAAGATTAGATCGTTTCTCCACATCTAGAAATGGGTCTAGTACCTTTTGTGGAAGTTTTCTCCTATTTCTCCTCAATATGACATAGCACGTGATTATCTCTCGGATTTTTTCTTCAGGAGTGAGATTCTGAGAATCGCATTCTGCTAGAAAATCAGAATAATCACTGCCGCTGATATTGATGCTTATCCTAGGAGACAACATGAAGCAATTTTGTAATTATTGATTTAATGGATTTGGTTTAACCCAAGCTCACTAACAATTAACCACAAATCAAAGATCATCAGCAGATCTATTTCTTGTGGATTTTACAATCAACGCAAGCGGTATTGCATATATCATGGTATTTACACCATAAAATATTATCCAGTGTGAACTAGTTTTGGATACACACGTACCATGGTTATCACTTTGATCTATTGCAACATGATTTTGATCAGATTGCTTGCAAAGTCCAGATAATGCATCATACCAAAAATACGAAATTGGTACAAATGATACAGATATGGCTATGAGAATTATGGTTTTGATTCCAAGTGATTTTTTATGTGGTTCCCACAAGTGTTACAGGCCTCTTTACTCTGCTCACCCAAGTTTTCATTCATAAATGTTCTATTGAGCCCACTCGTAAATACTACAGATATCCGTATATCCAAGATTGACGTATTATACCCCATGTCTTCATACACAGGTTCGTATGAGAAGGTAAGAAAACGACATGACGAATATCTGCCCATCGGAGTAGCATTGATGCTTGCATGCTGCCTGGTGACGATATTTGTAATCAATCCACAGAGCGGAGGATATGGCGGTGGCACAAACCAACTGGCATTTTGGGAATCAGCTGGTCTGTTGTGGGCCGGAGTGCTAATAGGATATGTAGCACTAGTCTTCAGATCTGTCTAGAATAACAACCAGAAACAAAAAGTAACGCTATCAGCACAGACTGTTAAATTTTTTAGCCGCCCACAAATTTATCTGAAAATTATTTTTTGAAAAATCAAAAAAAGAATTTATGATACGAGTGGTCTTCCGCATTTTGAACATTTTACATGAAACATTTCCATGTACACTTGTTGTTTTGTATCAACTTCGATACATTGTTTCCCACCCTCTTTGCAGAAATGACAGAATTCTTGTTTCATATAGTATTATGGCATTTCAAAGATATAAGATTGGAGTAAAGAAGTTTGGTACTAGTCATTTTTATATAGTACGAGATTTTCACTTGGAATATTTTTCCATGACAGCTTGCTCGCCAATATCTCGTATTTCATTTAAGAGATCATCCAAGAGAGTAAGGCTTTGGGCGATTAGTTCTTTTGTCAGTTTCCCAGTAGCAGTCTTATTTTTTAGCACCAATTTTTCATTATACGCAAAACTTGAAAGGCTGATGCTGTCCTGCATATTCAATCCCACATAGAATTTCACATAGTCAGAAACGGTCCTAATGCCCATCGTTAAAAGTACAATTTCACCAGTATTTTATTCA
>Ga0206954_1063_pt1 | contig 29293 bp, 38 predicted proteins | sample Alteio_BWOrgHeat_37_FD_153250 | JGI IMG/M metagenome (GOLD analysis project Ga0206954, IMG submission 153250) | Enriched cells from forest soil in Barre Woods Harvard Forest LTER site, Petersham, Massachusetts, United States -... | ecosystem: Environmental > Terrestrial > Soil > Temperate forest >...
AGCTGGAGGAGTTAGAGCCGGTGTTGAAGATTGATGGGATTCGTTTTGTGAGCCTGCAGCAGCCGTTGAGAGCGGGAGATGCGGGCCTTCTTCAGCGGATGGGCGACCGAATTGAGAAGCCGGGCCGTCGGCGGGATTTCGGGGACACGGCAGCGATACTGGAGCGCGTGGACCTGGTGCTCAGTGTGGACACGGCAGTGGCGCACCTGGCGGGGGCGCTGGGCAAACCGGTGTGGGTGTTGTTGCATCGTTCATGCGACTGGCGTTGGCTGGCGACGTGGGGGACAAGATTCCTTTGTTAAAAGTGGGCCAGGATTTTTACACCAATGTAACGGTGACGGAGGTGACGGCGACGGACATTTACTTTTCGCACAGCCAGGGAATGGGGAATGCGAAGCTGAAGAAGTTGGATCCTCAGTGGCAGTCGCGGTACAGCTTTGATCCGACGAAAGCGGCGGAGAAAGAGCAGGCACAGGCGCAAGCGAACGCGCTTTACACGCTGGCGGTACAGCAGACGAAGACGGCGCCGCGGCCGGGGAACGACATCGCGGACGCGCCGGGCCAACCGCCGACGATCGGAGAAGAAGTGCCGGCGACGAAACTTACGGCGAAGTCGTTCCTGAACCAGCCGGCGCCATTGATTACGGCGGACAAGTGGCTGACGGCGGCTCCGGATCTGACGGGGAAATTTGTGATTTTGGATTTCTGGGCGACGTGGTGTGCGCCCTGTCGGCGGGCGATTCCGCATCTGAATTCACTGGCGGAGAAGTATAAAGACCGGCTGGTGGTGATCGGGCTATCGGATGAGACCGAGGAGGCGGTGCGTCAACTGACGGATCCGAAGATCGAATATTACGTGGCGGTGGACACGCAGCATCGGTCGTCGACGCAAGTAGGGGTTACGGCGATTCCGCACATGTTATTGATTGATCCGAAAGGGATCGTGAGATACGAGGGCCATCCGGCGTATATGGACGATGCGAAGCTGGAGCGATTAATGGCGTCGTATAGTGGGGATTCGGGGTCGTTGGTGAGGTGACGAGATTCCGGCGGGGACGAGAGGCTCGCGAGACGGTGAAGGGGCGTCTAACAATTCGCTGCATGCGACAGCCACCGCCCTTTCAGTTTTGACCGGGACATGAAATTTGCACATCATCATTCCATTACTGGCCTGGCCCTCCGATGGCTGTGCCTGAGCTCTGGACGTTGGGCATCAACGCGTCATGATTGCATTCGAGATATTCGTAAATGGAGAGAAGCGGCTAACCATAGGCGGCGAGGAGTATTCATCCCTCAATGCATTGCTTGGCCTCATCCGGCTTCCATTGCCCAAGCCCGACGATACGACCATCACGTTGGCTACATCTGGCATTACCGCAGATCAAGTCCGCGTCGGGATGTGGCCGAGTTTGCTTTTGTCGGTCGGAGACCGAGTTGAGATTCGAGTCGTGGACGTTGAGGCTGTTGATGAGCCAGAGTCTGTGCAGACTTTGGAGGAGGGCGACGAGAATGTTCAAGCTTAACGACCAAGCTCAGGCACAGCCGCTGGCAGGGCACTCACACCTGCATCCACAGCGATGTAACTCCTGGCAACCTCCGAACCGCAGAGTACAGCGGCTGTTGCCTGAAGCGTTTTGTTAAGCCATGACCACTCCGGAATCTTTAGTGATCTCGGCGGTTCTGGTTCCGTTGCCAATCGCCGCTTCCAGCTACCCAAACGTGGGCGGATTTATTTCGCGCAAAGGCAACCGGCTTCGACTAATTGCGGCGGGAGTTCTGGTTGGTGTAGCCGGTTATGGCGCTGCCGGCGTTCACCTAGTTTCGGCCAAATCCGGACTCTACTTTTGGGCGCCTTTGTGGCAGATTGTGGTCGTGCAGTCGACCTATTACTTATGGAATAAGCTGTTCAGACGGGCACCGGTTAAGGTCGTGCTGAACTGGGATACCGACATCTTCGAGGATAGAATTCTTGCGTTGGTCATTTGTTTGGTGGGAATTTTTGTTCCCGTGTTTTTGATTGGGAGGTAGTATGCTATCGAGTTGGCTTAACCTTTTGCTGGAGACGAACCGCCGCGCAGTCTCTCCGCTCAGTGCCGGGCAGGAGTTTCGTCGCGCTGTACACGCTTGGGTTTTTATTTTCTGCGGCGGTGGCTCAGCAAACCGTTAGCTCGAACCACCACCACTTAATGAATCTACCTCAAACAGCCCCATCCGGCGACGCCGCGAACGCGGCGCAAGCTATGTCGATGGTCAACGAGTTAAGGTCCTCGGGAGCCTTCGGATTCAAGTTCTACTGGCCCGCATACCTCGCGGCGATTGCCTTCGGGTTCATCGCTTGGGACACCGGCAAGGGCTTTGTTTCGGTGTATCTTGGCCCGCTGGCGGTGGTCTTTGTCCTACATGACAGGAGCAACCGCCGAACGGACGCTCAAATCGATTTGATATTTCGGGCATTGAAAGAGCCAGAGAGAAAGGAGGGTCATGTTCCTACCTCCACGAGCTAACTATCGTGCTGGAGTGGATGCCCGGTTGACCTTGCTGTTTGTAGCCGGACGTTCTTGGCCGGGCACCACTCATCACGGGCGTTAGGTGTCAGAAAACATGCGCGTTGTCATCACATGCACAGTCTTTGCATTAAACTTGCTGCTGAGCAGTTGTGGTCGAGGCGGTGGCCATGAGAAGCCTCTATCTGATGCAGAGATTTCCGATAAGATCGTAGGCATCTGGAAGGTTAATGAAACGGCACCATCTGGCGTGTCATCAAGCGGAACAGTTTCCATCTTTAAGGACGGTAGAGTGGCGTGCGATGTCACGTATGTCAGAGGAGAGCGCAGCTTAGTAATGAATTACACCGCGTCCTGGCGTGTAGAAAACAGAATGCTGATTGAAACCATTAAGACGACCAGCAACTCGAATCTTTTAGCAGTTGGCTTTGTTACCCACGATAAAGTATTGAATCTTGATGATCAGAAGTTTGCTTTTGAAACGGAGACAGGCAATAAAATATTACGAGAGCGAAGCAAATGACACCTAACAAATCGCTGCATGCAACAGCCACCGCCCTTTCAGTTTTGACCGGGACATGAAATTTGCACATCTGTCAATTTGCGGGTGAGAACCAGCCACGAAGTTGCGGGTCAAAACCAGCCACCCTGAGGCGCAGGGGTTCATAGCAGTTTTGTTTGTTGGAGCAAGTGTTTTGAGCGTCAGGAGCGAGCTAAACCAGCCGGGGGCGAGCTTTTGAGCCTTAGCTCGCGCCCCCGGCGGTTGGGGGTTCGCCGGATTTGCGGGGTTTTTTTGTTTCTGGTGCCTGGGGCAGCGAGTCCTTGATTCGGTAACTGCGCCCGGTAATGGCAATGGTGGTGGCGTGGTGGAGGAAGCGATCGAGGATGGCTCCGGCGGTGGGCACGTCGGAGAGCAATTTGCCCCAGTCTTCCAGTGGTCGGTTGCTGGTCATGATGGTGGAACGGTTTTCATAACGGCGCATCACGACCTCCAGCAGATACTCCCCGGATTGTTTGGGCAGGGCCTTGAGCCCCATGTCATCAATGATGACCAGATGGGGTTTCAGGTAGCGGCGCAGGGTCTTGTCCTGTTGTTTGAAGGCCTCATCTTTCATGAAGTCGCGCACCAGATCAAAGATAGAACGGTAGAGGACTTCCTTGCCCTGCTTAATGGCTTCGTAACCCAGGGCTTGGGCCAGATGGGTCTTGCCGATTCCGGGCGGGCCAATAAAGAGGATGTCCTTGCCTTCGCGCAGGTACTGGCCAGCGGCCAGCTCGAAGATTTGTTTGCGATTGATGGCGGGATTAAAATGCCAGTCGAAGTCCTCGAGGGTCTTGAGGGCGCGAAAGTCGGCGGCTTTGGTGCGGCGGCCCAGCATCCGCTGGTGGCGAACGTTGAGTTCGTCCTGAAAGATGAGTTCGAGGAACTCACCGTGGCCCAAGCGGGCGGCAGCGGCTTCCTGCAGCCGGGCATCCAGGGTTTGCATCAAGCCGGAGAGGCGCAGTTGCCGAAGGGTGGTTTGGAGTTGAGTCATGGATTTTGGTTTGGTTGGAGGTGTGAGGTGGGTTCAATGTGATAGGCTTCCAGTGAACGGATCAAAGGATGGGCTTCCAGAAAGTCCAACTGCACGACGTTGCCGGGCAGTTCCAGCAGGCGTTTAAGATCTCGCAGGCGCCAGGTGCCATGGTGGGTGGCGACACCGGCGGCTTTTTCCAGTTCCATCGTCGGATGTTTTGCGGCCAGTTGGAGCAAGCCTTGCATCACGCGCAGGCTTTGGGGGCCGCGGGTCTGGTGCATCGCTTCGGCCCAGGCGCCCGTCAAAGGACCGATCAGGCGGCAGCGATCCAGCAGGTAATCGGCGCCGCGTTCGATGATATGGCGTTTGCGGCTGTGCAGGTGCGCGGGGTCGGTGGTGAACTTTCCTGGTTCGGCCAGAGCGTGCAGAGCGATCTGTTCCCGGCGTGTATTGTAAAGCCGCAGCAACCGGGCTTCCTGCCGGACCCAGACCTGGAGTCCGACGTATTCGGGCGGGGCCGAGTAGTAGGCGCGCTTGAACTCGATGTAGCCATCGCGATGCACGGTGCGGGGCGCTTCCTCAAACACCGGGAACAAACCCCCCGGCAATGGTTGCAAGGCGGCCCGTTCCACTTCCTCAAAGAGCTTGCTCACCTGCCGCCGTGTGGTGCCGTGGATGCGCGTGTCGGCCACACTCTTTTCCCAGTCGGCCAGAAAGCGATTTTGCGCCGACAGACTGTCAAACTGCCGCCCCTTGACTGCGTTGTTCTGGGCATACTTTACCCCGGCTTCCACTTTGCCCTTGTGCCGCGGCATGACCGGTTTGGTGGGCAGAATGACCGTCCCGTAATGACGGGCAAACTCCTCCAGCTTGGGATTAAGTTGGGGATCATACCAATCAGCCTGGATCACCCCCGCCTTCAAATTATCAATGACCACCGTCGCTGTAACCCCGCCAAAATACCGGAACGCATTTTCCAGACACCGGATAAAACTCTCGCTGGTCTGCCGCCACACCACTTCGCTGTAGCCCTTGCGTGAACAACTCAGCACCACACGAAACAAATGCGGACGCCGGCGCCTGCCCTCCTCCACCACCCAAGCTCCCTGGCCAAAATCCACCTGCACCTCCTGGCCGGGGGCACACTCCATCCGCCGGAAGGGCAGTTCCTGCAAATCCACCCGCCGCAACACAAACCGGCGCACCGCGTAATAGCTCCCTGCAAACTGCCGTTCCTGGACCAAATCCTGATAAATCCGCTGGATCGACAAACCCCGCTCCAGCCCCTGCTGGATCTCTTCCCGCCACGGATCACACAAGCTGGCGGGGCCGGAAAGGGCGATCGAGCCGGTTTGCGGGTTGGTGGCTGGTTTTGACGGGTCTGCCTGGCCCGACCCGGTTTGCGGGGTGGCTGGATTTGCTTTGCCCTCCAGATACTTGCCCACCGTGCCCCGATCCAGGCCCAGTTCCCGCGCGATCCGCCGCCGGGACCAGCCCTGCTCGTGCAGACCAATGATGCTTTGTTGTTGATTCACTTTGAGTTGATACATCGCCCCAAGTGTTCCAGATACCAGAACACCCAGCGCAACGCTTCACCTCAAAAGTGGCTGGTTCTCACCCGCAACTCCCTGGCTGGTTTTGCCCGCAACTTGACAGGAGAATTACATCACTGGAGGCTTTGAGGGAACGAGTCATAGTGTTATGTGTAACGAAGAAAGTTCAGCCACCGCCAATTCGCGGCGTGGCTTGCAACTAGAACGCCAGCGGTTGTCCGCTGCTGAACCGCCCTGGTTAGGCCGCGTTGTGTGTGCTCTCATTTCGGTGCTGCCGCCACGATATCAGCCAAAGCGGTAACGTGGCCAGCGCTGTGATGCTGATGACGTTGGCGAGCGCAGCTGCCCAAGCCTGAAACTCTGGAACTGGAAAGTCCACCCAGTCGCCATCCTCCAAGTGAAAGAAGACGACAGGAATGGGAAAGCTGCCGATGCGGTCGCGCGCTGACGTCGAAGCCGCCGGAGCAAAGCGACGAGCGTCCAACTGCTCAACGCGAGAAAGACGAAGACGATGATAATGCCCATGCGTTTGAAGCCGCCTAACGACCATGCTTACTGGCGCCGCGAGAACGCCGTTCGAACTGCAAACTGAACGAGGTGGCGGCATCCAACCGCGACAGCCCGCCGCCATTCGCTGCTGCGCATGGGTTCCCCGATGTGTGCGTCATGAAAGTCACATGCAAGAATGCTTAGGGCTTGCGAAAATGTAAGATGCCCCATTTCAAACCCAACACGGAGGCCGTCAAAAACAATAAAATCGCAACTGGCATACAATTCTCAGCGGTTTTCCGAAAGCGGACCTCTCCTGCCGAACCGTAACGAATGGTGCCGTGATTAACGACCATCCGGTAAATGCGGCCCGTTGTCTCATCAGGCACTCTCGGGAGGTTGGATGAAAACGAAATGTCGATCCAAACGGAAACAACGATCCAGAGGGAAAAACAGCCGAGTAGCAAACCGAGGATCATCTTCCGAAACCTTACCATATTACGAGGTTTCCGGCAAAACCACTTCGGCGCTACGTTGCGATGAGCCGACTTTCATAGGCGAATGAAAAAACTGAGCAGTGCGGGCGGCCCGCCCGCATTCGCTCTCGTGATCTTGTTGGACGATGGGGGCCTCATCACTTCGAAGTAAACCAAAAGAAGATGCCGCAGGCAATCCAGAACGCGCCGAGAACCACGGACATCCAAGGCTCGTATCGGTCACCGCCAAGGCCCGGAAATCGTCTCCGCCTTTCCTGGTTCCAAATCGATTTGTCGAGCCAATGGATGCCGGCTATGACGAGCTTGTTGCACGCTATGAATGCGAAGCCGAGCGCCAAGAATATTATTGCTGGCAATTTTGAATGCACATCGACCGCTGTCGTGGAGGCCAAGGCACCGGCAATACCCAATGCGATCGCGACTGGATAGAGCTTTTTCGCAATTTCATCACGGCCCCGCGCTCCCACGCCCAAGAATTGTGCTTAGGCAGGGCGGGCCAAGCGGGTCCGGAATGCAAGAGAGTGCGAATCCCGCCCCTGCCCGGAGCACATTTGTTAGGCCTTCCTAAGCTCACACGAAACTAGTCCGATGAATCCTGCTCCGAGCGATACAATACCAACAGCGTGGACCAATGATGCTGCCAAGAATCGCTCGGTGACGTGGCTCAGCTTCTGATCCAACGATAGAGCCGCACCCCGTGCTATTGCTGCGGGGCAATCTCCGTGGCTCACAACTTCAATGTTATACCGCCCTCGGTTCAAGTGCCAAGTGGGACCACTAAAGTATTGAATACCTGCCCAGCCGAACTCGCTTCCCAGGACAAGAGTCTTGACTTCCGTCTGAACCACCTGCTTGCCGGAGAAGAAGATTGTCACCGTGAGTGAGCACGTTAATGTCTCCTCACCAAGTGGAGCCCCTGGATTCTTTGTTGGCATCGAGACCCGTAGGCAGTAATCACCTTCTGAGCGCAGTTGTGCCATGAGCTTCACGCTTAATCCATTGGCGGGAAAGGGTACCGTATCAAACGAAGGGTCGCGTTTCAAAAGGAGTATGGCGACTCCTACGGCAATTAGTAAAATGCAAATCCGACGTAGAGCTTTCATAAAGGCCTAACGGCTGAACTGAGCGATGCGGGCGGCCCAGCGCACCCGAATTGCCGACCGACGCTAACAAACCTGCCGCCAGGGTGGGTCGATTTGAAGTGACCCGAGGTGGGTCAGTTTGAACCGACCGGTGACACGGGCGCGGCGTTGCTCACCGCCGGGTGGTTCGCCAATTAAGAGCATGCCATCACTTCTTCTCATCCGATTTGCGAGGCTGCTCCTGCATCGCGTTCAATCCTGTGATCACCTGATTGAAGCCTCTTTGGACGCAGTAAACCAGCGCGATAAGGAAAAAGAGAATTATCAGAAGGATGATGGTGTTGGTCATATCGTAGGGCGAATTATTTACCGCGTCGCAAACGATCAGCCTCAACCTCCGACGCCAGCCGCCACTGAGCAACGATTACAGCACGGGAAAAACGGCTGGCTCCTGTCCGCTGAATGCTGTCGTTCGGTGTCATCATCCTCTCTGCCAAGGCTTTTGAAGCTGCTTACCAATCCTATACACCGGGGCCGCAAGTATAGCGATGACAATCTCGCCTGGAATCCAAACCGGCCGCTCCACCGCTGCAAGCCCGGTTGGACGCGAAGTTTGCCTTCATTGCTTCAGGCTCCCGGGGCCTGGGTAGCGAACTGCAAATGCAGCGAGAACCGAGGCCACTTCAGCCGTTGCCCGTGCCGACTAGTTGGATGTGTTATCGGACATTCCGCACCACCTCGGCTCCCGTGAGGGCCAGAAATAACCCTGCGGAGATAATTGCCGCTCGAGTGTCGACCTTCCCCTTCGCAACGCCAAAGCCGAAATGTGGGCCTTGCCGATGCCACAGATAAAGCCCAAGAGGAAACGTCACTCCACCAAACAAAACCAGCAGCCACCTTGGCGACCCGTGTTCCATCATGACCCCAGGGTCTGCCCCTTCCGCCAGCAAATGGCCAATGCCGATGTACAGCCCGTTCGCGACAAGACAAAAACCAGCAAAGAACCGCAGCAGATACACCCCAGGCAATCGAAACGCCGCACCCAAAGCAAACAGCAGCAGCGGTAGCAGTGAACCAACGAGGGGACCGCCCCAAACCTCCGCAAGCGGGTGCGGATTCAGCCCCACGTCTGTTCGTGACATAATCAGTGGGTGCAGCGCCACCTTAGTAACCTCAGCGCCGGTCAAGCGGGCCAACAGCACGTGACCGGCTTCATGCACCACCTGCATCGCGAGCCACGAGAATCCAATAAAAGTTACGATCAGCAAAACCTGCGGAAAGCGGTTCATCGCTCTTACTGCGAACGATCGTGCTCACCGACTCCGCGCCAGCAAGCCGTGGCATGCGGCCACGACGTGACCTCGTTAGACCGCTCCGTCCGCATGCTAAGACTATACACGCCTCCAACTTCGCCGCAATGTCAGCACCGGGCTTTCGCCAGGCATCCTTGCCGTTCTTGACTGTGACGCCGACCATAAAATGCTTGGCACTCATCTTGAACGGGGCATCCGCGCTGAAACGTCTGAGAAACTCAAACGAAGCTGGCCCCGTGGTCGAAAGCGGAAACACAATGCCCATCGGGAACCCGACGCGGTTGCCGCTCACACCATGACAAGAAACCGCCGCAGCTTTTGGTTGTCTGGGCCTAAGAACACATCCGGCCACTGAATCCTCGGATGAACGGAATCCTTCCACGCTAAAACCAATGTCATTGGACCCTGCTGCTGCTCAACACGCTCGAAAAAGGTATCGAAGAATGCTTCGAGCCTCGGTAATCCCGTGGTTTGGTCTTTGCCGAAGGAGTGACCCCAGCACGCGCCTTTTGGCGGACGATATACAAACATGAATTCGAGCGGGCCAACGGCCGCCAATCACCGAATGCCGCCGAGAGTCAACACCAAGAGCAAATCCGGTGTCCAAAAAAATGCAGCTCTACAATGGGCATTTATTGGCGGCGGTTCGTGTACATCTTCGTTATTTGGCCACCTCTTGCCCGTGTCCTTTCGCATGCCGACGGCCAAATCCGTATATCGAGAGCAGGACCAAGCCAATGAACAAACCTGGCCACCCCATAACCAAAATCCAAAGCCAGAAAAAAGAGCACAGACAAAGATTATGCAGGGGAAAAACAAACGCTCACGGCCAAAACGGAATGCGTCCTGGAACATGCGATAAATCACAAAAGTAAAGATACAGGCCATGCCAACTACCGTGAGCACCGCCACCCAGAAGAGGATGAAGCCTTCCGGCCCGCCGTAGAATTCGTCCGCTATTTTCATGCGCAAATGTTGTCTAACGACCCAAGCTCAGCCAGGCCGGGCCAGTAAAAGGCGCGCGGTTTCATGAAGTCCAACGCTCAGCATGAGCGGCGGGAGCCAGCCGCCACTTGGCGACGAATTGCGACTGAGCTAAACGGCTGGCTCCCGTCCGCTCCATGCTGTTGTTGGCTTCGTGTTGCATGCCATGAATTACTGAACACCGGGCTCTAAAGCAGCCTTCGCGCCGTCAGGTCGGCGAACATTTCCGGCCTAAGGCAGGCTTTCATACTCTTGCGCAAGGTGCCCAGCTCGAGATCGACGGAATAGACGACGAAGTCCTCCGTGGTGCGCACGGAGTCAGGCCAGGGAACTCTATTCAGTTCCGCCGCCACTTCGACCAACAATTTTGCCGCGGAGGAGAGGCTGCCACGTTCCGCCAAGTGATTGTTGAGCAGATCGCAGGCTTCCTCCAACGCGTCGTCGTGCAATTGCGTGTCCGGCGTTTCATAATGAGAAAACTCTGCAGGGTTCCAAAGCCAATTTCGCGCCTCGGTTCCGTGTTCGCGCAGCCACCTGCTGCGTTCAGAGTCAACCCCGATGGCAATGCTTGGTGGCAGGATATCATTCCCCTCCCCATCGTAGCCCAGTGCCACGCAGTATATGGGGTCGTCTATTTTGGCCGTTTCCACGACCTTCGGAACCAGGAGCAACAGGCGCTCCCGTATTGTCGCTTTGAGTCTTTTGGTAGTGATGCCTTTCGGAAGCGGTTGGCCTAGCTGAAAAAGCGTTCCGTCGCGCCTGACACGAAAAATGGTCTGCTCGCCATGTGGGCCGTAGTGAACCTCCGTGTCCAGCCGCTCGTGGTGCGAAAAGCATCTCTGCCGTTTCTTCCGCCTCCCTTCATACTCGAAGAGCTGGCGGCCGTAGGATTGGTCGCCGAAGCTCTCAGATTCCAGGAGCAGTCGGTCCCGAAATCGAAGCTGGTGTACGGAACGCAGCGAGCCGCCCTGTAAGACTGAAATCTTTAACCAATCCCCCTCGTAGGAAATCAGGTGTTCGCGTAGCACCTTCGTGGTGGGAACCCGGAGACCTTGGGCCGGGGACCCCGGGCCGCGCTCGTTTTCCCGCACCAAAACGCTATTCCACTCGAATTCGCGTACTGCGATGCGCCGCCCTGAATCGTCAAATCCGTAGGCGTGGAATGCGCCCTCAGGCCCAGGCAGGGCATTATCATCCGATGCCTTTTCGCGCAGGTCCCAACACGACCACAATTCCTCGGTCGAGTACATCCACCGGACTACGTTCCGCAAATGCTCCTCGCGGACGGCGGCAAGTGTTCGCGCCTCTCGTTCGAATCGTTCGATTAAATCCTGCCGCATATGCATCTAAGCCTCAGCCACGCGCCACCCACGGTGCCCGGCTGTAACCAGGCCGCAGCCGGCGCGTTGGCTGAAGCGAAAGTTGGGCGGCATACTCATGTTACTGGCCCGGCGAATTGTCAGTTGGGGAATTCTCCTTCAGTTTTTTGATAACAACCTCATCACTCACCCATACTTCCGGCAACGGCAGTTCGCCGATGATTTCGTCTTTCACCCATTCGATTCGACGCGAAAAACCAGAGAATATTGGAGCAACTACAACACCTACATCATACCCCACCCAGCAATACGCCTTGTGAATTAAACGGTTCGGATCGGAATAAATCACTCGAAACGCCGTGGCCAGAACCCAAACCGATGGCCCCACAGGAATCCACGGGCACCACCATGCAAAAATAAGCCACCTAACCTTTATCGGCTCCCATCCGCGTTGCCATAGATATCGTTTGACGGCTGCGCGTCGAAACATGGCGATGAGAAACCGCCACGAGAAGACTGCGCCGAGAATGCTCACGGCAAATGCCGCTAGGAGCTGGGCGGTTTCAAAATCAACGGTGTCACCAAACATTGCCACAAAAATTTAATTCCAAGCACGATCTGCTGCCCAACGTGGAGCTGAGCCGCAGCCGCCGGAGCTGCGCACCGCCGAAGCCGGTCTGCACCGAACCTCCGACCATGATTGCAAACACCAGGCGCGGCGGCTGTCGGCTCCGGCGATGGGTTGTTAGGCCTTTCCCGCTCATTTGGGTTTGGGTGGTTGGGTATTCTTCTTTTGAGGCTGAACCTTCCGGAGTTCGTAGCGCGTAACCTTTTCATCTTCAAAGCTTATCGGCGTCTCTTCGGAACCGTCACCTCTCGCGGCCAAAGTTAGTGTCCCGTCCTCAATCTTGAAGATGGCGAGGACCACTCTGCCGATGGCATTACTACCTTGAGATGGCGCATTATCCTTGATTGTGGCGCGTAGCTGCTGAGGGTCTGTGTCTGCGGGCAGTGTAATTGTCGTCTCAAACCAAAAGTTCGTATCCCGGTTAAAGTGGAATGAATTGCCGGTGACCGTGATGGTGATTGTGTCGGCTGACTTAACAAATGGTCCGCTTGGCGTCTCCTGGCCCAGTGCGAATCCTTCCCATGTTCCTTGGAGACGTTGCAGTTCTGCAGCGGTGGGTCGGTTGGTTTTGCAACCGGCTTGCAGGCCAACGAGAAGACACGGCATGAGCAGGCAAACCAACGTGAAGTCGAGGGCCCGTTTTACGGTCATTTTCATTTTTCGGTGGCTGTCGGTTAAACGATGCCCGCAGAAAACGCCCAACTCCGAGCATGAGCCACCGGAGCTAGCCGCCCGCAGCTCTCGAATCGGAGGCCATCTGAATGGCTGGCTCCGGTCGGCTCCATGCTCGTGTTAGACAATCTCTCCCTCATTGGTCATCAATCTCCAAACTCTCGCGCACTTGCTGGAAAAAACTGCTCGATGCGAAGCGAGCCGCGTTTAGCGGGTACACCATGATGATCGCACGACTTGGAAATTCGGCGATGTGCACGATGCGCCGCCGATAGGCGCCATCTCGCATCTGGAAGCTCTCACGCTTCAGCGCAGAGGCAAGCGACTGGGGCAGCAGTAGCGAATTTTCGAACTTCTTCCCTTCGACCAGAAAACTACGTTTCTGCCGCCGGTAAAATGCCCACTCCCGTCGGAACAGCTGAAGCCCTTCAGGCAGAGGATAGATCTGGATGAATACCTGTGCACCATAGCGCTTAGCCTCCGGGTCCCGGCCGAAAAGGTCTATCGTATCCTCGGGTTCAAGCCAGGTCTCGTGGTGTAAGACCATCGGAATATCGCGAATACCGCTCAGACGGACCCCGGCCGCAGAAAAGCCCCGCCGCCTCCTATCCTTGGTCGTGTCAATTTCTCGCTCCCTTGGTGTTCGCATGGTGGAAAGGTCTAAAGCTCGGCCTGAGCGGTGCGGGGCCGAGGACGTTGAAATGCAAACAGGATGCGCCATCCCGCGTCCGCTCCTGGCCGTTGGTTCGGCATCGGAAACATCATAACATGATACACCATCAGCCCCAGTTCATCGTCGCGCTCAACTGGACCTCAGCTCCGTAGCCTCGCTGCGGGCGATTAAATCACTTGGAACAATGTGGTCTGAGTACTCGGGCGGAATCTGAATGGACAAGCCTCCCTTGCTCGCCCAGTGAAAAAAGAACGTGGCTTTGAAAGACACCTTGAGAGTAATCTGCTCCTTGGGAAACTCCGTTTTCTTATAATGCGATAGAAACTGAATGAGAGCCCTCTGCAACGAATGCTGGTCACGGGCAATGCAGGCCTCGATCATTTCGAGGGTGAGGAGACAGGTCTTCCTGTGGCCGGTAGCAGCTCGCTGCAACTTGGCAGGGAGGTCCGTCGAGTTACAAAGAAAGGCACCTAAAGCCACAAGCACATCCCTGTCCTGCGGCCGATACCCGCCGTCAATATGGCTGTCCGGCTCGGGGAAAGTGGCCAGTCGTTGCACCGTCTGCCAGTCACCCAGCACGCTGCCCCAGAGGAGGGCTGACTCGAACTCGTCCATCCACGAGAAATGGCGTTTCCAGTATATCGGATCAGCATGCCCCTCTTCGGTTATATAGGTGTTCCGCCAATCGCCGAACAGGAATTCCATCGTCGCCTCGATGGACTGTTTGGCGTACTGCCGGGCCAATTGCGGCTGTTCTGCGAAATATCCGACCAACGCCATCAGGCTGCTTGTATGCGCGACGCTCTGCTTGCTCCAGGCGCGGTTAAAATCGTCGCCGTCAGGCGCACGGGTGCCAGCAATTTTGAGACTTTCCGACCAGTGGCTTAAGTCATACCAACCCTTTACCTTGAGGCGGAGCCTGTTTCGCAGGTGCGCCTTTGTTCCCGTCAATCTTTGCAACGCGTCAATCCACTTGCTCATGATGCCGAACGTTCGTGGTCAGGCGCGGCGGGCGAGGGGCGCTCGGCATACAACTGGGACGGAATCCCGCCGTCGCCTGCACCACGCTTGTTGGGAGTCCGTCGCGCCCCGTACCAGCCTGCCCCAGCTAAGCCCAGCACGCTGGCCACCACAAGCACCCACACGAGCGAGTGCTCTCGTGCGTACTGCCGTTTAATATCCTGTTCAAGGGCGGCATCAGAATGCCCGCCAACTGAGCAGGTGGGTTCAGTTCCTATGGATCCGATCATACAGACGCCCCCAGCCGGACAGTGCGGCATCGTCCCGCCCGAAAGATATTGGGTGAGAGACCCAGCCTCACAGGGCACGCCATTTGAAAGGCCCTTGTCGATCTGGAGCATCTCCTTTGCCACAGCTATCTGGCGGAGATTCATGACGCACCTGATCCTGGGATCCTCGTGGGCCGACCCCGCCAGCGGCACCAAGAGAAAAGAGAGTAGAATCAAAATGCGCATCGGCTCCTGCTACTGCCAACGACCCTGCTCAGAGGCGCCGCCCTCAAAGAGCCGGTATGCAAACAGAAGCGCCATCGCGGCGTCCGCTGAAGCAGGCGGGTTAGCCGCGGCTTCTTCTATCTCTCCGCATTGCATTGTCTATTCGAAACCGACTGCATTGGTTCTCGCTTCATTAGAGCGCTTATCCTGCAGCATTATCGCAGCAAGGGCTCGCACTTGCCAGTCTTGGTCTTTCAGCCGTTCTGTCAGCACAGGCAGCAGGACTTCCCTATTGGACGTGATAATGCTTAGCGTGATCAACGCGCGCAACTGAGTTTCCGGATCGCGTTGCGCGACGAGGTTGGTCAGGGCAGGAACTGCCGAGAATGCTTGCGATCCCAGTAACCGGAATCCGGTTTCTGCTAGGTGATGCTGCTTGGAAGCTTCACGGACATGTAATGGCACCCAATGTGGCAAAGACCTAATCATGGTTCGCTTCAATCGAGAATCCTCTGCCGTAAACATCGCCATTAGAGCGGGCACCGCGTTAGTCCCCATGGCCCGCACAGCAGCCTGCACCTGCAGATACTTCGGTCCGGGACCGCCATAGGTCTCATAGTCGCCGAATTCATCTGGGCAGTCTATCAGCCAGTTTTGCAGCGTGCGGTGCTGGTACGTTGGCTGCGAGCCGGGACGGAGGAGCGTGGCCGCGCAGGCTGCTCCGGCGATTATCCCAAACAAGATCACCATTGGCCGATTCCGTCTCATACACTGCGAAAAGGTTAACGTTCTGGCTCCGGCAGGCCGGGCCGAAGAGCCAAGGCAAACAGAAACGCTAAACCCGGCCCTGCCTGCAGCCAAGGGTTGGGCCGCCTCAGTGTCTGGACAAAAGCAAACATGCCAACAGCAGAACTCCGAGCAGGACGCATGTGTAACCCCAGCGATAAAACGGGCGCCTTTGCTCCGGCAGCGCTCGCGGTCCGAATGCGAAGAAGCGTCGCTGCCGATACAAAGGAAGCTTAGCGTAGAAAAGCAGACCAACCCCGAGTGCGGCAACCCCGATCCCCATGAAATAGCAGTAAATCCAAGGCGTGCCGGTGAGCCGCATGAAAAAATCGAGAACCCAAGTCGCGCCTATGCTGACGAGAGCGATTGTCAGCATGCCCCAGATCCCGATCCATTGGTCGGCGGGCGGCCAAATCCAATCCTTGCAGAATCGATTTCTCATGGTGTTCGTGGTGCCCAACGATCAGCTCACCGATGGCGGCCCCTCCGTGACTCCCGAATTCCCGAGCTGCGTGGCGGGGCCGCTATTCGGTGAAGCGTGTTGTTCGCCGCCCTTTCCTCTCGCGAGACAGGCTGCTAAATCGCCGAGAGTGGAAACGCCCGGCAGGACCAACGATCCGCGAAACAGTGGATGCGGAATCCAAAGCAGGAGCATGGTGGTCAAAGCGAAGATCAGGCTCAATGCTGCGAGCGGAGACTTGAGGAGAGCGAGTCCAATGCCGGCGACCATGAGAACACCAAGGGCGAACAGCAACGCCCGGCGAAATCTGCCCACATGCTTCAGGGCCGGTAGTGCCCCAGGTGCAAAGCGCAAGCACGGCGAGAGGAAACGCCAGCCGTATTTGGACAGCAGCGGTGTGATCGGCGTGGTGGTCCGAATCTCCGCGCGAGGCATCTCAAGCCGGACTAGGACTGCTCGGACAGCGTGAAATGCTCTGCCATCCGCAGAACTGCATCCCAACAACCCTCTCTGCGGTAAACTCTCGATCTGCGCCTCACGCGAGATGGTATGGCATAGGGTGCGAATTGTCCTCTTGTCAGGAGGCTCCAAAACCTCTCGCCACTGGGCTAAGCTCAAAGACATTCCCCACTCGTCGTTGAGTGCCCGCCCTAGCCCGCGCCAGCCGACGAGATCGCAAGCCAACCGCCAATCCGCAATCGAGGAATCGAGAGTCAGGAGCGCGTCGGGATCGGCCTCGGGATCGACCTGTGACTGGTGCCGGTGCTGATCTACCAAGATGGCCAGCACTTCCTCAGGCATTGGATGGCGACGAGTCATATCACGGTGAACGGTCAGGGTGAGCGACGGGAAGCAGCCGCCACTGGTGCTTGATTAGTGTCTGCGCTAGACGGCGGCTTCACATTCGCTCCACCCTGCGGGTTCGGGAATGTTGGCGGGGAGTGGTTGACGACCCATAAAGGACCAATTTGCCAGAACCTCGCATGGTGGGTCTCCACGCCAAGGTCCATTGTAACCGCTTGGTAGGTCCTGAAACTCCACCGGTTCCAGGCGCAACCGAATGTGAACGACACGGATTTTCGGACGCACAGAACTGCGATCCATAGCGCAAAGAAGGACACTAGAACGGCTCCGACTGCGATTCTCCAGCGATTGCTCATAAATCACGCTGAACGGTCAGGGTGAGCGACCGGAGCCAGCCGCCACTGCCGTTCGATTTGTCCCTGAGCGAACCGGCTGGCTCCGGTTCGCTGCACCCTCTGGTTGGCCGCCCACCAAAACGCCAACCGCTACCAACTCACGACGGTTTTTATAGATTCTGTCCGGAATCAACGGAATCCGAATCGGCTGGGCCCAAGGCGTGCCACAAACCCACCCATCTTGTCGCGCGAAAATCGCCACTGGCTCCCCTCTGGCACCTTCAACCTCAATTTGAACGCCTGACTGCTTCAGTTTGTTGCAAAGCCCCGAAGCGTAAACCTGGTCGAGAGCAATCACCGCTCCGCCCTCCATGAAGATGTTGGTGCCTTCGACTCGGAGCACCTTCTGCGGATTTCGCAATGGCTCATCCTGAATGACGCTCGGGTAGTGAAATCCGACCAGTCCGATCATCGAACCGAATACGACCACCACCAAAACGGTAACCACGATGTAGCCAGTGACCTTCATGCGCTTACGGCCAACGGTCAGGGTGAGTGACGGGAAGCAGCCGCCACTGGTGCTTGATTCGTGTCTGCGCTAGACGGCGGTTTCACATTCGCTCCACCCTGCGGGTTAGCCTTTCTTGAGGCAATTACCACCTTAATGTCTTTCGCATTATGCATGAAATCGCCTGAGACCGAGAGATACTGATGTTCGCCTCGTTCCTGTGGAAAGTAGCACCTCCCAACCAAGTCGATATACGACCCGGAAGTTGTGAAGGGCTCCAGGGGTTTGTAGAGCGGTGGGGCAAAAACAGCTCTGAATGGATCATCGATGCAAACATCCAGTCGCACGTTTGCGCCGTATGACGAATGCACAGTTACGAATGAAAATAGCTTTCCGAGGACCCGCGTCGTCACACTGCCATAACCCGCCCGTGGTGGAAAACGAACAATCCCTGATGCACTAGTCGTAGCCTCCTCCCTCCCTTCGCCAGAAAGGCCGAAACATTCCCACCCTTGCGTAACCTTCAACCCAGGCACGGGCCGTCCGTCCTCGAAGATAAACTGTGCTTTGGCCTCCTCGGCCACTCTGCTGGGAAACGGCACCAATACGACTGCTGCCGCCAGGAGTGCGAAGTAAATCGTAACGCTTTTTGTGCGCATGGCTAACGACCTGGCTCACCGATGCCGCGCCAGTGACGCCACAATTGGTCAACGACTCCGCGACACCCGCCAAAGATTTTCCAAACGATCTTGGATTCTATCGCGCCTGAAAAGTCTTAGAACTGAATACCAATTTTGATTCGGCATAAGTGTGCTAATGCTTAACGTCGCACATCAGCCGCCCCGCGCAATGGCCTCTCGCATGAAACCGAGAGCTCATCGCGGGATTGGTTGGATGTGCCAGTTGAGCTGTCATTCTACACCTCCAACTCTTCGAAATGGCCAAAAACAAAATGAAATACGCCCGATGATGTTCGCACGTGGAACGCTGCCCCAAAAGCGGCTGTCAAAGCTGTTGGTCGAATTATCACCAAGCACATAATAACAACCACTGGGAACTATCACATCCGTCTGAGGTGAGAGGTCGCCCACGATCGACGGGAGCTCGTACACAATCTCACCAGCGGAATTGCTAAGCGACACGTGCTGGTCATTGACAAAAATCTTGCCTCCGGTAATCCGCACGTGATCACCAGGCTCTCCAGCGACTCTCTTGATATATTTCGTCGCCAACGGCAGCGAAGCGATGCCGTCCGTCTTGAAAACAACAATGTCTCCGCGACGTGGCTGACGAGAAAGAAAGGTCACGCCTTCCATCATAACGCGGTCGCCTGCGGATACCGCTGGGGTCATCGCCCCAGTGGGCACGGAAAAGGGACAAACGAGTCCGCAAACGCGGAGGACTACGAGAGCGCCGAAACAAAATGCAGGGACGAGTGCCATGAGGATGAGAAGCTTGGCTCGTCGGCTCACCGCAGCGCGTGGCGGTCTGGGCAACACTGGTGGCTTGGTGGATTGCACGTGCGTTTGACAGCTAACCGAGGACCTCAGATAGCCGCGCCACTGGCGATCGGCATGAAACAGAGCATCCATCGCGGGATGCCTGCCGGTGCTGATAAGTCATTCTGTAATCCATGAGGCTTGCGCCACTTATCATACTCTTCCATTGCCTTCTCCAAATCCCGCAGCCTACAGCCGGCCCCTGCTCAAGCCCCCGCATCCAACGCCTTCATCCGCCGAAACTCGATTTCCTGGTAGCTCTTGCGGAATTGACCCAGTCGCATTCCGGAAATCCCCACCAGCAACACAGCGCCGAGCATCAACGGAAACCACACCGCGTACGGCTGCCGCATGCTGATCGCCACCAACCCCGCAACCCCGCACAACGCCCCGACTCCGATCAACCCGCCACTCACCCACAACACCAAACCCCGCATCCGGCCTCGCGAAGCGAACCATGCCATCAGGCTCGCCAGGCACCCAATCGTCGCCCCGCCAATCCCTCCGGCCAAACCCGCCGTGCGGTCAGACCACCACGCCCCCGACTTCTGCAACGCCTCGCTCAGCCCGCCCGTGTATTCAACCACCCGCAACGGACCCAAATATACCGCGCCTCTCCCCGGCAAAACCACGTTCAGCTCCAATCGCAGCGGCGGACCGGGTGCACCCTCCCGGTTAAAAGGCAGCACAAAACTCCGCCAGCCCGAACTCCCGCTCAGTTTCTTCATCGGCCCCACCTGCGCCAGTGTTCGACTGAACGCGCGCGTCTCCGGCGCGGCCGGGCTCGCCGGCCGAAAGACATTCCACATCTCCACATACCCGTCCCCTTCCACCCCGTCATACCTCACCTCTCCCACCACCGCATACACCGTCTGGGTCACTTGCGGTTGCTCCAGTCGCACCAACTCCGTCGTCCTCAAAATCCCCTCACCATTGCTGATCACCAGCGCGGCGCGCCCGTCCATACTAAACGGCGCGCCGCCACGCAACCGGCCCGCCGCCGACAGCTTCCGCCAATCCAATTCCTCAACCGTCCGTTGTGCCCCCGGCGCCGCCGTCGCCACCACCAACGTCCACATCGCCAAAATCCAGGTCGCTTTCATTCCGTTGCCTTTCTTTCAGTTTGGTACGCTTTCAAAAGTTGCTTCAACGTCCCGGTATCAAACTTGCCGGCCGCAAACTGCGCCCGCAAAAACCGTTCATACCGATCCTGCACCCGCTCGTCTTCCAGGATCTTGATCTTTTCAATCAGCCGATCCAACCGCAGCCGCAGCGTCGGATACGATACCCCATACGCGTCCGCCAACTCTTTCAACGACCCCGACACCAGGATAAACCGCTTCACGAACGCTAAATCCTCCTCCTCCAACATATCGATCCATCTCGTATCCGTCATCGTCGACATAAACAATCTTAAACTGCACTTAACATTTACATTTAATATTATTCAAGTCAAGTTTTGTTTTGTTGATTTCTTTCCCTTCTGCCCCCAACCCCTCTCGGCCCTGCCATTTCCGCAAGTTTCGGATAGGCGGCTGTGTCCGCCCTCCGCTATACCTCACCCCGCGAATCGTCGGCGTCATGGTGAAGCTCCGGAACCCGGTTCCCCGGGTCCGGTTCGAAGCACGCTTCGCCGCGTCCACTCTCGCACGATATGAGCCACGAGAAAGAATATGTCCTCGGAACTACCGATGAAGAATTGCTCCGCCTCGGTCTCCAGCACCGTTTCTGGCGCCCCCGCGTCCTCGATGCCTGGATGCTCGCCGGCATCTCCCAGGGCTCGCGCGTCATCGATATCGGCTGTGGTCCCGGTCACGCCACCTTCGATCTGTCCGAAATCGTCGGACCCGACGGCCAGGTTCTCGCCATCGACCGCTCCCCTCGTTTCCTCGAATTCGCACGACGTGAATGCGAGCGTCGCGAATTTCGCAATGTCCGTTTCCTCGAGGCGGACCTTGCCCAACCCGTTGAAATCCCCTCGGGCTTCGACGCCACCTGGTGTCGCTGGGTTGCCTCGTTCGTCGGCAACATCAATCCCTTGATCCAGGTCATCGCCCGGGCCGTCAAACCAGGTGGCATCGCCGTCTTCCACGAGTACGTCGATTACGGCAGTTGGCAGGCGATCCCGCGCAACGAAGCTCACCAACGTTTCGTCGCCGAAGTCATGGCCAGTTGGCGCAACTCCGGCGGTGAACCCAATATCGCGCCGCAACTCCTGCCGGCTCTCGTCTCCGCCGGCTTCGAGCTTCAACAAGCGCTGCCCATCCAGTTCGCCGTCACCCCGGGCTCCTTCGGCTGGCAATGGCCGCGCTCATTTATCCTCGGCAACTCGCGCCGTCTCGTCGAAACCGGCCGGGTAAGTCCTGAGTGGGCGAAAGAACTTATCGACTCATTCCACCAGCTCGAGAAACAGCCCGGCGCTCTCATGCTCACCCCCATTGTGCTCCAAATCATTGCTCGCAAAACCGGCTCTCCGACTGCAACCCCTTAACCAGACGCCACTCGCTGTTGCTCGCCCCGTTTCGCTTCCGGCTTCGTTGGCGCCAATGTCGCCCCCTTCCATCTCACTTAGCCAGAAAGCGCTCAATCGCCTCCGCCGCCAGCCGATTTGCCAACTCATTCGGGTGCGCATCAAACCGATTCACTGTCAGCGATGCCGGCGATCGTCCCCGGAACTCTCCCAGCAAATCCAGATGCGGCACTCCCGATTCCTCCCAAAAGCGATCCAACTCTCCATGTGCAGCCTCGAATCCGTAATCGGCTCCCAGCGCATGCAAAAACGGGAACGTCACAACCTTTAACCGGCCTCCATGCCCTTCCACAAAGGAACGGAAATCCCTTAGTCGCCGCTTTTGCTCCTCCCACACTTTCCCGCGATAGCCCTCCGCAATTTCGCCATAATAGTTTCGCACGGACGGCGTCCGAAACGCGCGCATTCGTTGATCCATGAAATCAACGGCATAACTATGCTCCACCAGCCACGTGTACGGCGCCAGTCGACCTGCCCGCGTGTTATCCTCTTCCCTCCCTGCCGTCATCAAATCCACCACGTCGTTAAGGCAATAGACCAAAACCACATCCCCCAACTGCTCCCCTTTGGCCACCGCCCGGCTCACCAACGCCGCTTCGTCTCCCGTGTCCAATCCGATATTCGCCAATACCTGCACGTCCCACTCCGGGTGCTCCCGCCGCAACAAATTTGGAAAACGGTCTCGCACCTCTTTGATCCCGTGCCCGGCCGTGAACGAATCACCCACAAAGGTGATCCGCCGCTTGCCCCTCGGCACATCAGGCGCATATTCAACGTCATCCCTGACTCCCGCGTCATTTACCCTCCAGTGGCGTTTGAACCAAAGTCCGCAGACTTTGCTCGCTCCAAACGAATCCGTGCTGTCCTGCACGAAACGCAGCCACGTTTCAGCCCCCCACGATCCCGCCGTCACCAGCCAGACGAACACCATGACGTTGCCCAACACCAACCGTGCCCGACTCACCTCCCCGGCACCGCGCAAGCAACGGCGCCAAAAGGCCACCAGCCCCATTGCCAACATCACCGGAACCGCCGTGAAAAACCCGTACTCGACCAATTCCTCGTACCTCCCAGGATTGGCCCGGACCTGGCCAAGCGAATGTCGGTTCAACAAAACAAAACCCGCAGCCTTTCTTGCCTCCGCAATTTCTTGCACCAGCCCCTCTCTCGCCGCCGAGGGATTCTCGATTCGATATAGCCGCACCCCGATAGCCTCGCGCCAATATCGTCGATCTTCCGGCAACAAATGAACCGAATAAGCCCCCGGCCTCGACGTTCCACTTCCCCTGAACGCTTCCATCGCCTCCTCAGTCCGCATCAGGAGTGGGCTGGCCAAGAACCCCGATTCCAGCATCTTCGGAGGCGCTCGCCTCCTCATCAGCAGCCGTTGTCCTTCCCTGTCCCACGCCTCAAGTCGCACGGTCGCCGGCTTGTATAACCAAGTTCGCAACCAACCCAGCCAGGTCGGTCGCAACTCCACTTCCATCCACCAGCCCGCTCCCAGGCTTTCCGGCAGCATCACCTTTTCTCCCGCCCGAACCTCGATTTCTTTCTCCAATCGTTGCTTCGGTTCCGTGGTGTTGACGCGCGTGAACAAAACGAAGAACCCCTCTACGGCCACCGGCGTGTAATTCACCCACAACGTTCTCAACACCCGCGCGTCTTCCAGCATTGGGAACCGTTCGTACATCGGATTCAGGTTGAACAACACAAATCGTGGCGCCGCCGGCGAACGATAAAACCGTTCGTTGGCCGCAGCCAATATCGCGTCGCACGTCGAATAACTCTGAAACGACGGACGTGGACGCCAGTTCAATTCGTTCGCCATCGCCACCGCCTGGAATTGCCCAAACACATCCACCGTCCCGGCCCCGATCAAGCGCCATAGCTCAGGCAGTTGTACTTCCCGCCGAACTCGATCCAGCTCCTCTCCCATTTTCTCCTCGTAAGCCAAAGGATGACTGAGCGCGTAAACATTGTTCGCGAGGGATCGAACCGGTGCCGTCACTGCTCCCCAACCCACCGGCAAAATCAAAGCCTCCAGTAAGATCGCCGAGATCACATACACCAATGCCGCCGCTCCTCTCGCCACTACCAGCTTCGTCCCCTGCGCTGGCATCACCTCGGCCATCACCACCACCAGCGGCAAAAAACCCAGCGCCAGTCCCGCATGCCAGGGATCGAAGAACAGGATCCCGTGTTTCCAGTTTCCGACCACCAATACCGCCAGCCAGCTTACCAGCAACCATCGCGGCGCCCGTTCCGTCCCCGTGCCCCTCTCTTGTTCGTCAGCCGTATTTTCTGGTTCTTCCCGTGCTCCAGCCCATCGTGCGATCAAACTGACCAGGCTCGCCGCCAATAACCCCAGCTCAAACCGCACCGTCCAACCCGGTCCTTCCAGGCCAGCCACTTGGTTATACCCCCGGATTTCACCGACGCTCAGCTTCAGGTAACTACCCAGGTTCTGAATGCCTTGCCCCGAAATCACCCACACCAGCGCAAGCAACCCCGCAAAACTCACCGTCAATCCGATCGCCCGACGCCAGCGTCTTCGCAAAATCTCGTTCGCCAAAATCATTACCAGGCTGGCGACTCCCGTTATCAAAAACGTGCTCTTCGCCAGGCAAAGGACCGCCACCAGCACCACGAATATCGCCGCGACAGTTCGCCATCTGCTCCCCGACCCGACGAGACATTGCATGCCCCATCCCAACACCGCCGTGTTCAAGAGCAGGTCTGTTCTCGAATCCATGCTGGCGCCCACCCAGACGAACCACCCCAACACCATCAGCCTCGCCATCCACCCCAGCCTCCAGGCCGCTCCACACATTCCCAGGCAACTCACCAACGCCACCGCCAAATGCGACACCAATCCCCAGGCCCCCAAACCAGGCGAATAACAAAAGAATATCAAATGCCCCAACGGCCCGTAGGTGCTTACCACCTCCTTTCCAAACTGCAGGTTATCCCGGTTCGCCCGATCCAACACCGCACCTAAGGATCGATCGACCGGGTTGTCCAGCGGAACGTCCGGCACCCGCATCAGCACCAGGGCCATCAGAAACGCAACCGCCAGCGGAACCCACCAGCCTCCGTGCCACATCCTCAACGGGCGCTGCATCACACTCCAAAGGCTGTCCTTTGGTTGATTTTCCTTCAACCTAATCCTGTCGCTCGCTCAACTGAGCCCAAGCACTTCGGCGAATGCCGCACCGTACACCGACGACCAGTTGTGCCATCACCAACCGTAAAACGCTCAGCCCATACGATTTAACCGCGATTTCCCTTGACTTCGAAGCCTCCGATTGTTTATAACGTATTACGAGATAGTTGAACCAAACCACAACTTCCTCTCACCTAACCTCTATTCTCTGCTGGGTCACCACAGTATGAATCTTAAAACCACAACCAAATGGCTCCTGGTCGGAACGTTCGCTCTCGCTCTCGCTCAATCTTCCCGGGCGCAAATTCACAGCGAAGCCTCAATCCTCGGTTACGATAACCTGAGCACCGGCGCCACTGCCGGATTCTCCGACTATAACACCAACAACCCGGTGTACGGAGACTCCTTGACGCTCGCCCAAAGCGGCGTCCTCGATACCCTGAGCCTCTCGCTGTTCAACTCCACCTCGGGCGGCAACACCGGATCCATTCTCACCGGCAACATGGTTGTAAAATTCTACGACAACACCACCGCCTACGCCGGAGGCCCTATCACGGGTACTCTGCTCGGATCCGCAACGCTCCTCTGGGATTTCACCTCCGGTGGTGGACTGCCCGCGGGTTACTATTCCACCTCCACCTTCGACCTCTCCGCCCTGAACATCAGCCTGGGCCAGAACATCCTCATCACCCAGTCGTTCACCGAAAGCACCGGCACCAGCACACGCAACGGCATCGTGTTGTTCAATAACGCCACGACCGGTAGCAGCCCCAACACCATTTACCTGAAATCCGGCATCTACGCCGAAGGGCTTTACACCCTCACCGGTAACCCCGGTCAGATCGGCTACACCATTACCCTTGTTCCCGAGCCGACCTCGGTCGCCCTCGCCGGCCTCGCTGCTGCCGCCCTGCTTATCTTCCGCCGCAGAAAATAACCGGAACATCCTTCTTCAATTACAAAGGGCTCAGTTGTTTAAACTGAGCCCTTTTTAGTTTCTAAATTTCGCGCCCAACGGAAAGCTCCGCTTCACCCCCATTACCCCGCGCCGTCCTGAACAGGCTTCGCCAGCCTCAGGCCGAGGCGCTTTCGCCTACCTGGAACCGAACGAACCGGCGAATCGTTACCTGGTCGTCCAGTTGTTTGGCAACCGAAGCCACGTGTTCCTTCACCGAGATTTCGGAGTTCTTCTTCACAAAACCCTGATCAACCAGGCAATAGGTCTGATAAAATTTCTCCAACTTGCCTTCCACGATCTTCGCAATCGCTTGCGGCGGCTTGTTCTTCACCTGTTCCGCGGCAATTTCCTTTTCCTTCGCCAATAGCTCCGCCGGCACTTGCTCACGCGAAACCGCAGACGGATGACCCGCCGCAATTTGAAGAGTGATATCCCGCACCAGCGCCTTGAAGTCGTTGTTTCCTACCGTGCTTTCTTTCCCGGCGCCCACCTCGACCAACACTCCCACCTTCGCGCCAGTGTGAATGTACGCCGCAATCATCCCATTCCCGCTCACTTCCATCCTCGCGTGACGTGGGATCTTGATGTTCTCACGAATCTTCGCAACCGCCGCCTGCCGATCCGCCTCCAAATCCGCCGACCCGTCGCTGGCAAGCTTCTTCGCCACCTCATCCGCAAACGCGCGAAACATCTCGTTCCGCGCCACAAAATCCGTTTCGCAATTAATCTCCACCAGCACCCCGAGCCGTCCGTCCGGCGAAATGTACTGCGCCACCAGCCCCTCTTTCGCCTCCCTCGCCGACTTGGACACCGCTGTCGCGGCGCCCTTCTTCCGCAGTAAATCGCCTGCGACCGAAAGATCTCCCTTCGCTTCCGTCAGCGCTTTCTTGCAATCCATCAGGCCAGCGCCTGTCATCTCACGCAGTTTCGCCACATCTGTGGCAGTTATCTCAGCCATTTGACTCACTCTCAGTTTGGGTTTTTGTTCACAAAGACTTGTCCGCAATCGTAGAACCGCAGGACAAACGTCCCGTCGGCAACACGCTTACATCGGAGCCGCAGCCGGTGCCGGTGCCGCCTCTGAGACCGTTGCCGCCGCTTCCGCCACGACCACCCCTGCGCCTTCCACCGGCGTCGCCGCCTCGGCCACAGCCGCCGCCTCCGCCTTCCGACGCGCATAGCGCGCCTCATATTCCGCCTGCGCGACCGTCACCGTCTGGCCAATCGTCGCCAAAATCAAACGCACTGCGCGAATCGCATCGTCATTCCCCGCAATCGGATAATCCACCAGGTCCGGATCGCAATTTGTATCCACAATCGCCACAACCGGTATCTTCAACCGGCGTGCCTCCGCCACCGCATTGTGCTCCCGCTTGATGTCCACCACAAACATCGATCCCGCCGGCTTGTCCATCGATCGGATCCCGTCAAAAAATTTCACCAGCCGCGCCGCCTCCCGGCGAATCACCGACTGCTCCTGCTTCACATACTGGTTGATACTCCCATCCGACTCCATCTTCTCGATATGCTTCAGCCGCGCAATCGACCGCTTGATCGTAGCGAAATTCGTCAGCGTGCCCCCCAGCCACCGCTCGGTGACATAATATTGACCGCAGATCTTCGCCGTCTCCTTCACCGCCTGTTGGGCTTGCTTCTTCGTCCCCACAAACAGCACCTTCCCCCCCTTGCTGACCGTCGCGCTCAAAAAATCACACGCCGCCTCCAGTTGTTGCAGCGTCTTGCTCAGATCAATAATGTGAATGCCATTCCGCGCATCGAATATGAACGGCTTCATCTTCGGATTCCAGCGCTTCGTCTGGTGACCAAAATGAACCCCCGAATCCAACAATTCCTTTAAGCCAATGCTTAGCACAGTTTTTTCCTTTGGTTAAAAGCTCGCCGCGCGAATCCCGCCGTCGAACCATCCTGCGGAACACAGGATTAATTTAGATGTTATTGTGGCCGCCGCGCCATCAAGGCCCGGTCAATTTAAGGCCGTTCTCGTCCCCTCCGCCAAATCCCGCTCACTTAAGCCCGGGTCTGACAGCAAAAGGAATGTTTACCATACGCTTTCCAACCCGATTGGCAACTGCTTTCTAACGCTTTTTTCGGGTCCCGACGGCCCCCAACCTTCTCACCCCCGCCGAATCCTGCTCCCCGCCTACTCTCGTCCTTGACTTGCCGGGCCCGTTTCACGATTTCTTTAAGCGAGTTTTGTCGTTCACATTCGCCTCATGACGTCGGTCCCTCATCTCCCCGCCCTTCGCTGGGGAAAACCTTACCGTAGCCTCGATCAAACCCAGGTTAAAGATCACCGCTCCGGCGCCGTCCGCGCCCTCGTCAGCCAGGTCAACGCCGGTGTCTTGCGCAAAGATCTTCCTCGCGCCGCGGATGCTCGAACTGCCTTGAACCGTTTGTCTTCCACGGAGCTCATCGCCATCTGCGCAAAGGCCGCCGACCTTTTCGCGAACGCCACCCTCCCCCTCGGCGACCAGGGCCACACCCAAACCCCTCGCGAATATCTCGAAACGCTCTCCACCACCAGCGGCCTGCCTCACGTGATGGTGAATCGCAACATGTCCCGCATCCGCGACGCCTTGATTAACATGAAGACCATCCTGAATGGTCTTACCCGAGGCCTCGACCTGTCCATCCTCGACCGAGGCGTCGGCGAGCAATTCGGCACACCGCTCAGCTTTTATCCTACTGCCCAGGCGCTCGGCCTCATCATGCCAAGCAATTCGCCCGCCGTGAATTCCCTCTGGCTCCCGGCCATCCCCCTCAAAACCCCGGTCGTCATCAAACCCGGCCGCGATGAACCTTGGACGCCCTACCGACTCATCCAGGCTTTCATCGCCGCCGGATGCCCGGCCGCCGCCTTCGGCTTCTACCCCACAGACCACGAAGGCTCCGCCGAAATTCTCAAATCCTGCGGACGCGCCCTCCTCTTCGGCGACCGCTCCACCACCGAGCAATACTCCCAAAATCCCGCCATCGAAATCCACGGCCCCGGCTACAGCAAAATCCTCATCGGCGAAGATCAAATCGATCGCTGGCCCGAGTTCCTTGACCTCATCGCTGCGTCCATCGCCGAAAACGGCGGCCGTAGCTGCATAAACGCTTCCGCCGTCGTCGTTCCCCGCCACGCCGCCGAGATCGCCGAAGCCCTGGCCCAAAAACTCGGCCCCGTCTCCCCCACGCGCCCGGATGATCCTGCTGCGCGCCTCTCCGGCTTTGCCAATCCAAAAAATGGCCGACAGCATCGATCAATCCATCGAAGATGGCTTGCGTACCTCGGGCGGTGTTGATCTCACCGCCGCACTTCGAGCGGGACCTCGAAAAACGGAATTCGAAGGTGGCACTTACCTCCGCCCAACCATCGTGCTCTGCGAATCGTTCGCCCATCCCCTCGCCAATCGTGAGTTCCTTTTCCCCTACGCCAGCGTGGTGCCGGTACCCCAAAACGAAATGCTCAGCAAGATCGGTCCCTTCCTCGTCGTTACTGCCATCACCCACGACCCGGCCTTCCAGCGGCAACTGCTCGATTGCCCTCTCATCCAACGCC
>Ga0206954_1064_pt1 | contig 29285 bp, 25 predicted proteins | sample Alteio_BWOrgHeat_37_FD_153250 | JGI IMG/M metagenome (GOLD analysis project Ga0206954, IMG submission 153250) | Enriched cells from forest soil in Barre Woods Harvard Forest LTER site, Petersham, Massachusetts, United States -... | ecosystem: Environmental > Terrestrial > Soil > Temperate forest >...
AGGAGCTGTTTCTTATGGGAATATCTTCCTTTTGTTCTGTAAGACTCAGATAAAGAAAAGCTTATGTTTTAAAAACACGATGGAAGTAACCGTTCCAGAATATTTTGGGGTCACTCTTTGCTCGATAATTGCCTTCGCTTTGGACAGATTCTTTTGCGTACAAGCCAAGAATTTTGTGAGGTCATGACAACTCGATTATTGTGAGTTTTTTGCTGGTGCGTTTTTTTGAAGAGTTTGTAATCGCGTTAGATTATTTCGAGCAGCAGCAAAATTGGGATTAATCCGCAAGGCCTGCTCATATTGTTTCATTGCCTCTGACGCTTGGCCGGTCTGTGCCAACATGTACCCCAGATTATAGTATGCCTCGGCATCATCAGATTTGATTTGCAAGGCTCGTTCTACTTGGCTCATTGCCTCCGAAGTTTGGCCTGTCTGAAATAGCGCAACTCCTAAGTTGTCGTGCGCTTCGGTATAATCAGGATTGATCCGCAAGGCTTGCTTATATTGATCTATGGCTTCGGCAATCCGCCCAGTCTGGATTAGAGCATTACCCAGATTGTAGTGAGCTACGTCATAATCAGGATTGATTTTTAAAGTTTGTTCAAATTGTTCCATTGCTTCGTGAACCTCACCTTTTTGCAATAGAGCCTTGCCGAGATTATTATGTGCAGGCCAAGCCTCCGGATTGTGTTCCAAGGTGTACGTCCAAAGTGTCTCCTCGTTGATAAACATTCCAGAATATCCGTGACTTTCCCAAGCCAGGAGCGCCATCACAATGGCCACCATGCCGATACCGTAGGGACGAGCCACGGCTGGAAGTTTTTCTTTCATCTGTCCCAATGCCGCCACTACTAATCCAATCAATCCAATGATTGGAATGTAGAGAAAGTGATCCATCACCCACGTAAAATTCATGTAAGACCCCGCGGTAAATCCCATAAACGGCAGCAGATTGATCAAAAAGAATCCCAGTCCCAGTAATGCATGACGACCCCAACTACAGCGCTTCGTCCATAGCCACCACAGCACTCCTCCCAGAATCGGCCATGGTAAAAATTCCATCAACGACGGAGGATCGACCGGCCACTGTGGATAAATCGGCAACAGCCCTGTCGGCAGGAAACATTTCGAGAAGTAGAACGAGATCGTAAGTCCCACCAAAGCTAGTCGCGAGAAGATACCGCCCAAGGGAATGATCTCCTGACCCATAGCATGGTGTTGGAGAAACCAAATCGTGACCAATCCCATAACCAGTGAGAGGCCAAAGAAGGGTGCGCTGGATTTAATATCATTCCATACAATTCGCCCCCGCCTCCAGCAGGCATAAAGAAGGATAATCACTGGAAACATCACCATGGTGGTCTTGCAGAGCATCGCCGCGAGAAACAAACCCAGAGCCAGGATGTAATCTCTCCAGTTTCCATGTTCCTCGTAATCGAGATAGAAAATCATGGCCAGGAGAAACGGCGGTAGCGACAGGGTATTCTTAAGTTCTGAGATCCACGCCACCGATTCAATCATCACCGGATGAACGGCAAAAATCAGCCCCCCCAGCCAAGCCCAGCGCAGGTTGAATTTACGCAACAGCTTCCATACTAACAGCGCACTCACGAGATGCAGAATGACATTGATGAGATGATAACCCAAAGTGTCGTTATCCCATAGGTACCATTCCAGCCATTCCATGCTGACCTTAAGGGGTTGATAATCAATCAAGCTTGTCGGCTCCAACCAGATTTTCCAGAGACCGGCAGGGTCATGAACCAGAGCATTCTGACTGATTAAGGAGTTATCATCCCAAACCCAATCGCCATGCAGCACGGGCCAATAAATCCACAACCCCGCCGCCACGATCACCAGCGCCTGAAGCAACTGTTTCCAGTGCTTCGTAAAAGGATTAACAGAAGAAATTTCCGAAACGTAAATCTCTTTTGTCCGGATTATCTCGGATGATCGTTCCTTCTTTTTCCTGGATCGCTTGGCCATAGAGCTTCTTGCCCCAAGACATTGACGCTGCGTCTGCCTCCAAACAAGACCGTAAATGCGGCTAAGCTGGCCTTAATCTCTGCTCCAGGTGCCTACCAAGTCCGAGATCCGACCAATCCAACGATTGACGAAAAGACCGTTCTCTGGAATCAAGCCTTTGCCTAAACGTTCACCTTGGTCGAAGCCGGACGGAACCCCATCAGGTCGTGGGTCGGGTAAACAATCATCGCAACCCCTTCAGGTCGCGCCATAACAAATTGGCGAGGGGCTGCATAACATAAGGTTACTTTTTGGTGCTAAAATTTACCAAAATGAATTTGCTTTCCATGTAATAAGTCGTTAGTCTGTAGAAACTTAAGAAAGGAGATGGCGGGTTGTCATCGGTCATAGACCGCCGCTACAGACTGCACGCCGCAAGCGGCGGGGAATTTACCCAAACGAGATTAACGGTTTAGTCTGGGTATTCGGCAACAAGGTGTCGTCACGAAAGTGGCGGCGCCTTTTGATTTATTTCAGAGCGCTGAAGAGTTCTCTACTACACCCGTTCGAGCGTATTTTAAACTCGACGGGAATATGTCAAAGCTCCACATTGGCCGGATGCGATTGCTTTATTCACTGCTTTCGTTACTCACGCGGTTAAAACAAACAATGTCAAACAAGGTCTGTCAACTATGCAAAACAAAACAAACTATCTATTGACTGTCAGCTTGGTGCTCAGCGTTATTTCCGGATTGTTACTAACAACCGGAGTGGCGCGCGCCCAAATCGGCAGCGGTTGGACCAGCATGACCATCGGCGGCTTCATTGATTATGAACTCTACGATGTCCACCATCAACATGACCTCACCAGCTTCGTCGATTCACCGGCAACCATGTATTATGACAATACGGGTTCATCCGAGACATTTGGATTGAGCACCAGCAGCAGCAATCGGGTGGAACATGACACCGATTCACATTATAACAGCGGCAGTCGGCAATTTCAGGGCGATTTGCAAATGTATCCTGGAATCAGCAACCAATGCTGCGTCCAAATCTTCAACGCCACGAACAGCGGGCCCATTATTATGCTTCAAGGTACCGGCGCAAATAATGGCACGCTTAGAAAACAAGGCGGCAGTGTTGTCCTTGCCACCAATTGTTTCGCCCGGTCCCTTCACATCAATGTCATCCACGATCTTAACGCCAACACCATCACGGTTTACATTGATGGCGTGCAGGTTTATGCCGGTGGCGGCGGGCTCGGCGGTTCTTTCAACCTAAAGTATGGTCTCTATGGATCATTTACGAATCCAACGCAAACCGTTTGGTCCAACGTGAAGATGTGGCAGGGCGGCACAGCCGCGGGCGTCGACCCCGCGGGCATCTATCAAATCCAGAACCAAGCCAGTGCTATGGCCTTGAATGTTTCAGGAAAATCAAAGACGAACGGGGCCGAAGTCATCCAATATCCTTTCGGTAGTGGCAGCACAAACGCGGAGTGGACCTTTACTCCGACCAGTAATGGCTATTACCAACTGGTTAATGTAAACAGTGGCCTGGATGCGGTTGTGCAGAATGCATCCAAGAGCAACGGGGCATTGATCGTTCAATGGGCATTCGGCTCGTCGGGCAATGACCAATGGGAGCCGGTGCAAAACAGCGACGGCAGTTACACCCTTTTCAACCTCAAGAGCGGCTTGGTTCTCGACGATCCGGGGGCCAGTTTATCAAGCGGTATTCAAATGGATCAATGGAGCGCCAGCAGTGGCACCAACCAAAACTGGATTTTGATAAGACAAAATTAACGGTTTAGTCTGAGTATTCGGCAACAAGGCGTCGTCACGAAAGTGGCGGCGCCTTTTGATTTATTTCTGAGCGCTGAAGAGTTCTCTACTACGCCCGTTCGAGCGTATTTTAAACTCGACGGGAATATGTCAAAGCTCCACATTGGCCGGATGCGATTGCTTTATTCACTGCTTTCGTTACTTACGCGGTTAAAACAAACAATGTCAAACAAGGTCTGTCAACTATGCAAAACAAAACAAACTATCTATTGACTGTCAGCTTGGTGCTCAGCGTTATTTCCGGATTGTTACTAACAACCGGAGTGGCGCGCGCCCAAATCGGCAGCGGTTGGACCAGCATGACCCTCGGCGGCTATATTGATTATGAACTCTACGATGTCCACCATCAACATAGCCTCACCAGTTTCGTCGATTCACCGGCAACCATGTATTATGACACTGCGGGTTCGTCCGAGACATTTGGATTGAGCACCAGCAGCAGCAATCGGGTGGAACATAACACCGATGCGTATTATACCAGCGGCAGTCGGCAATTTCAGGGCGATTTGCAAATGTATCCTGGAATCAGCAACCAATGCTGCCTCCAAATCTTCAACGAGACGAACAGCGGGCCCATTATTATGCTTCAAGGTACCGGTGCAAATAATGGCACGCTCAGAAAACAAAGCGGCGCTATCGACCTTGCCACCAATTGTTTCGCCCGGTCCCTTCACATCAATGTCATCCACGATCTCAACGCCAACACCATCACGGTTTATATTGATGGCGTGCAGGTTTATGTCGGTGGCGGCGGGCTCGGCAGTACTTTCAACCTAAAGTATGGTCTCTATGGATCATTTACGAATCCAACGCACACCGTTTGGTCCAACGTGAAGATGTGGCAGGGCGGCACGGCCGCTGGCGTCGACCCCGCGGGCATCTATCAAATCCAAAACCAAGCTAGTGGTATGGCCTTGAATGTTTCAGGAAAATCGAAGACGAACGGGGCCGAAGTCATCCAATATCCTTTCGGTAGTGGCGGCACAAACGCAGAGTGGACCTTTACTCCGACCAGTAATGGCTATTACCAACTGGTTAATGTAAACAGTGGCCTGGATGCGGTTGTGCAGAATGCATCCAAGAGCAACGGGGCATTGATCGTTCAATGGGCATTCGGCTCGTCGGGCAATGACCAATGGGAGCCGGTGCAAAACAGCGACGGCAGTTACACCCTTTTCAACCTCAAGAGCGGCTTGGTTCTCGACGATCCGGGGGCCAGTTTATCAAGCGGTATTCAAATGGATCAATGGAGCGCCAGCAGTGGCACCAACCAAAACTGGATTTTGATAAGACAAAATTAACGGTTTAGTCTGAGTATTCGGCAACAAGGCGTCGTCACGAAAGTGGCGGCGCCTTTTGATTTATTTCTGAGCGCTAAAGAGTTCTCTACTACGCCCGTTCGGGCATATGAAAACCAGGTGAAGCTCGACTTTATCCGTCCCGGCAAACCAGTGGAGAATGGGTTTATCGAAAGCTTCAACGGTCGGTTGCGAGACGAATGTCTCAACACCCGCCTGTTCTTCTCCATGGAGGATGCGCGGGAGAACTACAACACTTGCAGGCCACATGGTCTTTGGCGAACCTGCCTCCGGCAGAGTTCGCTCAAAGAGCCAGGAGTAACCACAAATACGGACTACTTCCCGTGCGAAACTAACACCCGCTTGGGCCTAAATTTCGGGAGCACGTCAGCCCCGCCTTAGGGCCTCGACACTAACTTTTCAACGGGGTACTTTTCGGAGGTCACTCCAATCGACGGCGGCTTCCACCTCCGCCGTCTGTAACCGACTCCTTTCCTTATGATTCAAATCAATTACGACCTCACGCCGGCTTCCCTGCAACCGGCACTCAATCAACTCTTCCAACTCTCGGGCGAAAAAATTCATCGCCTGCAAAACCGCTGGAATTCGGCCCATGGCACTCCCGTGTTTACGGTCAAAGGCGAATACACGTCACGCGGTTGGACGGAATGGACGCAGGGTTTTCAATTTGGCGCGGCACTCTACCAATACGAGGTCACCCGGGACGAAGCGTTCCTCGATATCGGACGACGCAACACGGTCGATTTCATGGCGTCGCACATCACCCATATCGGGGTGCATGATCACGGGTTCAACAACATCAGCACCTACGGCAATTTGCTCCGTCTCATGCGCGACGGTTTTATTCCGCTCAATCCCTGGGAAAAGAATTTTTACGAACTCGCCCTCAAGACCACCGGAGCCGTGCAGGCCTCGCGCTGGACGGAGCTGACGCCCGAACTGGGCTATATCTACTCCTTTAACGGGCCCCATTCGCTCTTTGCCGATACGATCCGTTCCCTTCGCGCCCTCGCGGTCAGCCATAAACTCGGCCACAAACTCATGGGTGAAATGGATCGCCCGATTTCTCTTCTGGGTCGTCTGCTTCAGCATGCCGAAACCACGGCCCGTTACGCCGTTTATTACGGTGAAGGCCGCGATACCTATGACATCCGCGGACGCACCGCACACGAATCGATCTTCAATGTCAACGACGGCGCCTATCGCTGTCCCAACAGCCAGCAGGGTTATTCCCCCTTCTCCACTTGGATGAGGGGACTGGCCTGGATTCTCTGTGGTTACTCGGAGGAAATTGAGTTCCTGGAGAGCCTGTCCGAGGAGGAACTGGCTTCCCATGGCGGCAAGGACAAGGTGATCGCCCGTTTCCTCCGGGTCGTTGAAGCGGTGGCCGATTTTTATCTGCAATACACCCCGACGGATGGCATTCCCTATTGGGACACCGGCGCGCCCGGCCTGGCCCATATGGGCAACTATCTGGACCGCCCCGCAGAGCCTTACAATGAGCATGAGCCGGTCGATAGCAGCGCCGCCGCGATTGCCGCGCAGGGCCTGCTCCGGTTGGGCGCTTACCTTAAACGCAGTCTCCAGGGCGAGAAGGGCGCGTACTACTACCAGGCGGGATTAACCGTCGCCCAGACGCTTTTCCAGGAACCGTATCTCTCCACCGATCCCAAGCACGAAGGCCTCCTGCTCCACTCGATTTATCACCGCCCGAACGGCTGGGATTACATCCCGCCGGAACGCAAGATCCCGTGCGGGGAAGCCTCCATGTGGGGCGATTACCACGCCCGCGAACTGGGCGTGCTGATCCACCGCGCTGCCGCCGGGCTGGGCGAACCCCGTTTCTTCGACATCCTCTTTACTTAAGCGGTGGCACATCCAGCCAGCGGCGTTTCTGCCAGGATTCGAGCCCGATTTCGGCGAGATGAACTCCCTTGGCACCTTGCAACAGGGTCCAAGGAAAAGGTTCATCCAGGGCAATGTGCCGCAGGAAAAGTTCCCACTGAACCTTGAAGGCGTTGTCGTAGCTTTCCTGTTCGGGAACCTTGGCCCAACCTTCGTAGAAGTTGATCGGCTGGGCGATATCGGGGTTCCAAACGAGCGGAACCGCCGGTCGGAAGGCGATGGCTACCAAGGACATAAAAAGTAAAGCGGCGGTGAGACCGAAGTCCCACCGCCGCATCAAACTTAATTAAGCTAGTTTAGCAGACTTTGCTTAGAACTTCCAAATCATGTCCACCTGCACGCGCTGCTCGGTGTTGATGGGATCCAGAGCTGCAAAGGAGGCCAGGTTGCCCGTTGCTGCTGTACCCGGGGCTACACCGCCTGCCGCCAGATTCTTGTCGTCGAACAATTCCCGCTTGAGGTTCCATGTGTTGTAGTAAGCAATCGAACCGGTCAGGAAGTCGGTGAAGTTATAAACCGACTGAATCTTGATGCCCTGCATGTTCAGATCGCTATTCGCGAAGTCGGAATCGTTTTCGTTCGGATCAACCGCAGCAATTCCGGTTTGGCGGAAATCACCCTTGATCGACCAGTCGCCCTTCTTCTTGTTCTGTCCGATTTGCAGACCTGCGAGCCAAGCGATGTTATCACCCAGTTTGTTGTTCTCACGTTTGTAGGCCGCAGTTTCTGCATCATTGCCCTGCAAGTAGACGTTCTGGACACGATTCCTGCCATCAAGATTGTAGGCAAAATCCCAGTAAGCCCTGAAGGGAATGTCGAATGCTTTCCAGTCGAATTCGCCCGGAGCAGTGATGATCTGCAGATCATTGGCGGCGATACTGCTGACGTAGGTACCTTGTGTACCACCTTGTCCAGCGTATACGGCACTACCACCAAAAGCTCCAAGACCGCTCGACAAATTGTTATTGCCACCACCGAGGTAGGTGTCAAAACCAGGCACTTCCTTGATGAAGGTCGTCTTGTCGATGTTGAACTGGATCGGGATCTGTTCGACAAACTGCCAAACGTCGGTGTTATCCAAGTTGGGGTTAGTCGTTCCGAGGGTGCCCGTGGTCGTAACCACGCCTTCATTGTTATCGGCGTAGATGCCTTGGAAGGCCGTGAAGCCGATGGTCAATGACATTTCCGAAGGTTCGGAAACTGGCGCGATCGTCTTCATATCCTTGGCATCAGTCGTGGCGGGAGCCGCATCGGAACCGAAGTCGATCGGCATGGTCCAACTCAGGACTTCCGAAGCACCTTCGGGATTGATATCCGGATCCCACACGAGGTCGGTCGTGTAGATCGGGTTGCGTTGTTTACCACCGGTCAGGGTCGCCCAATCGGTCGGCTTCCATTGCAGATAGAGCAAACCGACATTGATCGGATATTTGCTGTAACCGCTGCCCAAGCTCTGGTTGGCGCTGTCGGCCGCTGTGGCGGATTCCAACTCAAACCCAGCCTTGAAGTTATCGGTGAAGGTATAATCGGCGCCAACGCGAATACGATAGCGGTAACGGTCCTGGTTGGCGGCATAGCCATTGGCCTTGTTCGCCGCATTGCTTTGCAGACCATCGTCGATGTGCTCATAGCGCAGACGGGCATCTCCGTAGAGCTGCAGGTTGGTGATGTAGCTGGCGATCGAGATTTTACCGGCAGACGTCGTGGAATATTCCTTGGCGATGTCGGCGCGGATATCTTCGGCTTCCTGATCGCTCAGAACGCCTTTTTTAACCAACGCATCGATCAATGCGGTATCCTGCGCGCGCACGGCACTGAGGCCGAGGGCGAGAACACCGACTAACGCGAAAATGCGCTTCGTGAGTGCTTTCATTCTATGTTCTCCTTTTAGTGAGGTTCTTGTTTTTTTCTTCTCTGGTCAATCCCATTTCACCCAGTCTTTTTGAGACCGTGCGTAATGCGAAGGACCCCCTTGATGAAGCGTGAAGTTGGAGAAAGTTTGTTACAATCGCATGACTAGTAAGAAACTTTGCTGCAACGTATACGCTCCTATTTTATATATTATCTACAGACTTAATATACTATTAATTGCGACGCTATCGTTTTGCTCTTTTTCGTCAATTCTTTTTTTGAAATAAAAAATCCTCCGCAAGCAGCAGAGGATTAACCCAAACGAAGTTAATTCTTACTTCACCATCACGACCACACCCAAAATGATCAAGGCGGCCCCGATGGCTTCCTGCGTTTTGACCCGCTCGCCCAGAAAAATCACGGCCAGGATAATGGCCAGCGCCACGCTCAATTTATCAACCGGTGCGACTTTGGAAACATCGCCCAGTTTGAGGGCGCGAAAATAGCAGAGCCAGGAGAGGCCCGTCATCAGCCCAGAAGCAACCAGAAAAAAACCGGAACGGGGCGCGAGCGCAGTCCAATCGCTCCTGTCGCTGGTGCAAAGAGCGATGCCCCAGGTAAAGACGAGGATGACGGTGGTTCGTATCGCGGTGGCCAGATTCGGGTTCATGTCGGCAACGCCGATTTTTCCCAAAATGGCCGTAAGCGCGGCAAAGAACGCAGAGAGGAGAGCCCAACCCAGCCAGTTCATCCCGAGATCTTACCGACGGCGGCAAAAAGCGCGAGAAGGATTGATCCCGCAATGGTCTTGGGGTCACAATAAAAAAATGAGCACTCCCTCCCTACACATTCGTCCGATGAATTCCCAGGATGTTCCCGCCGTGTTCGAAGTCACTTATTCTTCGCGGGAAAAATCTTATACCCGCGAGGGACTGACCGCCGCAGGAATTACGGAAGAGAATGTCGTCAAGATGCTCGACGTCGATGTTTCGCACCAGGGTTGGGTCTGTGAATGTGATTCGAAAATCGTGGGCTTCGTCATGGGCAACGGAAAAACGGGCGAAGTCTGGGTGCTTGTCATTCTGCCCGACTATGAAGGAAAAGGGATTGGCTCGAAACTTTATGATCTGACCGAAACCTGGCTTGGTTCGTTGGGATGGAAAGAAATATGGCTCGGGATTTTACAGGACATCCAGGTAAGGGGTTATGCCTTTTTTAAAAAGCGAGGCTGGGTCGATGACGAAATGCGAGGCGATTTTCGCATCATGAAGAAGCGTCTTTCGGATGCGCCAACAACCAAAGTCTGAGCTACGGCCAAACTTTAACCCTCTAACAACCACCACACTTTTCATCCGTCAGCCTGCGCCATTCCCCAGCGGGAACAGCCTCTAGCCAAAGCAACCGATTTTCGCTAGGGTGACCGGCTCATCTTTCTCCCTCGCTATGACCACCTCCAAACCTCGCGCCATCCTCTTCTCGGGCCAAGGCGCGCAAAAAGTCGGCATGGGTGCCGACCTGTACGACAACAGCCCTTCCGCACAAGCACTCTACCAACTGGCCGACAGCAAATTAGGCTGGCCGTTGAGCGAATATAGTTTTCGCGGTCCCGAAGCGACCCTGACCGAGACCCGCGTCTGCCAACCGGCTCTTTACGCGCATGGACTGGCCCTTTTGGCGGCGTTTGAGGACCACGCCAAGCGTCCGCTCCGGTTCGAAGCGGCGGCGGGTCTTTCCCTGGGCGAATACACCGCCCACGCGGCGGCAGGAACCTTTACCTTTCAAACCGGCCTGGGCCTGGTGGCCGAACGGGGCCGTCTCATGCAGGAGGCCTGCGACTCGACCGTCGGCACCATGATCACGCTTTTGGGCGCAACTCCTGACCAAGCCAAAGAAATTGCCGCCCTTTGCGATGTCGACGTGGCCAACCTGAACTGCCCCGGCCAGATCGTCCTTTCGGGAAGTAAAAAGGAAATGGAAGGTGTGGCGGCGGTGGCCAAGGAAAAGGGCGTGCGCAAGGTCATTCCGCTCAATGTCGCCGGGGCTTACCATTCCCGGCTGATGGCGAGCGCCGCGTCACAGCTCGCTCCCTTTTTAATCCACGCGGAACTGGCCGCGCCCCGCGTGCCCGTGGTGGCCAATTTCACAGCGGAAGTGGTCGGCGGCGCCGATCAAATTTTGCGCGCGCTCGAAGCGCAAGTCTGCGGCTCCGTCCGCTGGGAAGAATCGATCCGCCGCCTGATCGCGCTGGGCTTCACCGACTTCGTCGAATGCGGGCCAGGGGGAATCATCGCCGGGCTTTTGCGCCGGATCGACCCGGCAGTGAATTGTTTATCATTGGAATCTTACGCCGACATCGTTAAACACGCCGATGCTCTCTTGTGATTCTGACTTAGCCACAAGAGAACACAAAGAACGCAAAAGGAATGGAATGAGAGACTATTTTTTCTCAACATCTTTGTGTTCTCTGCGTTCTTTTGCGGCTAATGATGGCGATCTTTTAATTAAATATGAGTTCTAAATTTTTGACCAATCAAGTTGCCCTCGTCACCGGCGCCAGCCGGGGTCTCGGTAAAGCCATCGCCCTCGCCTTGACCCGGGAAGGCGCTTCCATCGCCGCCGTGGCCCGTAGTGAAGAGGCGCTCAAGGAAACTCTGGAAACCATCCGGGCAGCCGGTGGCACGGCCGAGCCTTTTGCCTTGGACGTGGCCGATGGGACGGCCGTCGATGCCGTGGTTGAAAAAATTGCAGCCCACTTCGGACATATCGATATTTTGGTCAACAATGCCGGGGTTACGCGGGACGGTCTCCTGGCGCGCATGACCAGCGAGGCCTGGGACACGGTGCTGAATACCAATCTCAAAGGTGCATTCAACCTGACCAGGCCAGTGGGTCGCCTGATGGTCAAACAGCGTTCCGGGCGCATCATCAATATCTCTTCGGTCATCGGTTTAATGGGCAATGCGGGCCAGGCCAATTATGCCGCCTCGAAAGCCGGGCTAATCGGCTTCTCCAAGTCAGTGGCGCGGGAGTTTGCTTCCCGCGGCATCACCTGTAATGTGGTCTGCCCCGGCTTTATCGAAACGGACATGACCAAGGACTTAAACGAAGATTTGCGCAAGAAATTGTTGGAACGCATCCCGTTGCAAAGATTGGGTCAGCCGGAGGATATTGCCGGTGTCGTGACCTTCCTCTGCTCCCCGGCGGCAAATTATATTACAGGACAAATCTTGACGGTGGACGGAGGTATGGTCATGTAGACGAGGTCAATGCAGTAAAAAAAGGTAGGTTGTCAAGCCCAAGAAAAATGAATCGGAAGGCTTGACGCAAAGAAAAAGTTTGCCAAAGAAGGTAAGCGCCCGTAACAACGGCACGAACGAACACGTAAAGGAGCTAGAATTTTTTATGGCGGAAAAGTCGATCGAAGAAAAAGTCAAAGACATCATTGTGGAACAACTCGGCGTCAACCCTGAACAGGTGACGCCCCAGGCCAAGTTTATCGAGGATCTGGGAGCTGACTCGCTCGACACCGTTGAGCTGGTGATGGCCTTTGAAGAAGAATTTAATGTCGAAGTCCCCGATGAGGAGGCCGAAAAGCTTCAGACCGTCGGAGATGTGGTCAAATATATCGAGGATAAGGGTTCGAAATAAGCCTGCGAAATTAGCTTCCCCAAGCAAGGCACCCTAATTAGGGTGCCTTTTTCGTTCGCAACGGCCCTCTCCTGCGTTAGGATATTCCATTATGAGCCAAAGACGCGTCGTCATCACTGGCATGGGTGCGGTTACTCCGCTGGGGTTGAACGTGGCCACGACCTGGACCAACCTGATTGCCGGGAAAAGCGGCGTCAGCCCCATCACCTCGTGGGACGCCTCCAAGTACGATTGCCGCTTTGCCGGACAGGTGAAGGACTTCGAACCGCGCCAGCATTTCTTCAATGAAAAGGATGCGCGTCGGGCCGACCGTTATTCCCAGATGGCCATGTCCTCCGCCAAGGAAGCGGTCAAGCAGGCTGGTTTGGACCCCAAGCAGGTGCAGTTGGACCGCGTGGGGGCTCTGGTCGGTTCCGGTATCGGCGGCCTTAAATCCCTGGCCGACGGCGATGAAGTCCTGTTGAGCAAGGGGCCCAGCCGTGTTTCGCCCTTCATGATCCCGATGATGATCAGCAACATGGCCGCCGGGCTGATCTCCATGGAGTTCGGTTTTTCTGGCCCCAATTTTGCGGTCGTCACCGCCTGCGCCACATCCAATAATTGCATTGGTGAAGCCTGGCGACTCATCCGCGATGATGAGGCCGACGTTATTTTGGCCGGCGGCAGCGAAGCGGCCTGCGTGCCCCTGGGCATGAGCGGTTTTTCCGCCCTCAGGGCCTTGAGCACCCGCAATGACGATCCAGAACGGGCTTCGCGTCCCTTCGACCGCGATCGCGACGGCTTCGTCCTGGGCGAAGGTGCCGGCATTGTCATCGTCGAGGAACTGGAACACGCCAAAAAACGCGGCGCTGTCATTCTCGCGGAACTGACCGGCTACGGCCTGACCGCAGATGCCTATCACATGACCTCTCCCCCACCAGGAGGTGCCGGAGCGGCAAAGGCGATGCAACTTTCGCTCAAACGCGCCAAACTTTCCGTGGATAAAATCGATTACATCAATGCCCACGGCACGTCCACCCCGGTGGGTGACGCGGCGGAAACCGAGGCCATCAAGGTGGTCTTCGGCGATCATGCCAAAAAGATGCCCGTCAGCTCCACGAAATCGATGACCGGTCATCTGCTCGGTGCGGCAGGCGCGGCGGAATTGATTTTCTGCGTGAAGGCCATCCAGGAAAACATCCTTCCGCCCACCATCAACCTGGATAATCCCGATCCGGCTTGCGATCTCGATTACGTACCGAACAAGGCCCGCGAACAACGCATCAATACCGCCCTGAGCAATTCGTTCGGGTTCGGAGGTCACAATGCAACCCTTCTCGTCCAACGTTTTGTGGGGTAAGAGAAATTTTCATCGCTCAATTTCGCATAACGAGAATTGACCCCGATGACACTCACTCTATAAAAACATTTGGTATTTGCCCGATTTCTTCTAAATGTTGTCTGCGGCTGGGGAAAAGGGCCGTATCTTCCTCTTTATTACTGGCTTGGCACTAATTGAGTAAATGCACTAATCATTATTTCTTATCTTTATCGATCAACCGCAAACTGCGTTTGACAGCCATCTATTCTCAATGACTTTATTCAAAAGCTACGCCCCCGGACGAGCCGAACTTCTCGGCAACCATACCGACTACAACGAAGGCTTCGTCCTGGCCATCGCTGTCAACCGGGGCACCACCATCACTGGCCAGACCCGCGACGACCGGAAGATAATCCTCCGTTCCCACGAACTCAGCCAGACCCAGGAAATTGACCTGGACCTGCTCACCGCCGAACGGGTCTCCGCCTGGTCCCGTTATACACTCGGCGTCGTGGACCAGTTTCGCCGCAACAACCTGCCCGTCGGTGGTTTTGAAGCCGAGATTTCCGGCAATCTGCCCCTGGGCGCGGGACTCAGTAGCAGCGCTTCCCTTGAAAACGCGACCGTCCTGTTTTTGGCCCAGGCCTTCAACGCGAAACTCGAACCGATGCAAATGGCGCGCCTGGCCCAAAGGGCTGAACACGATTTTGTCGGCGTACGCTGCGGGCTGCTCGACCAAATCACCTCTCTTATGAGCAAGTTCGGACACTCCACGTTCATCGATTGCCGCACCTTCGAAGTCCAAAACGTTCCACTTCAGAAAAAGATCAGTATCATCCTGGCCAACTCGGGTGTGAAACATGCGCTGGTCGCTGGCGAATACAACGAACGCCGCTCGGATTGCGAAGCGGCCGCCCACGCTCTCGGCGTGGCCACCCTGCGCGATGCTTCCATGGACCTGCTCAAATCGCGGCAAAGCCATCTTGCCGACCGCATCTACCATCGCGCCCTGCATGTCATTGGTGAAAATGAGCGGGTTCTGACGGGTGTCGAAGCTTTGCGCAAAAACGACATCGCCAGCTTCGGTAAACTAATGTTCGCATCGCATGAAAGCTCAAGGGTGAACTTCGAAAATTCCTGCCCAGAACTGGATCGACTCGTCGAGATTGCGCACAAGACCCCTGGAATTTACGGCGCACGCCTTAGCGGCGGCGGATTCGGTGGCGCGACGATCAATCTCGTCGAAAGCGGTCGCGAAGAAGAGGTTGTCAAGACCCTGACTACTGCGTTTCCCGGCGTCAACTGCCTCATCACCTCAGCCGCCGATGGTGCGTTGGCCTGCGACGTCAATCATCTCTCCAAATAACTTAGCTTGAGACGGGCTGGAGGCTGACCCTCCAAGGGCTACAGCTTGTGCCCCATCTTCGTCCGCTTGGTACGGAGATAGGATTTGTTGTGGACATTGGCTTCGATGCGAATCGGAACCGTCTCCACAATCTTTAACCCGTATCCCGCCAAACCGACCACCTTCTTGGGATTGTTCGTCAGGAGACGAATTTGCCGCACGCCGAGATCGAAAAGAATTTGCGCGCCCAAACCATATTCCCGGAGATCGGAAGGATACCCGAGCTTGAGATTGGCCTGCACCGTATCGAAACCATCTTCCTGCAGCTTGTAAGCGTGAATCTTGGCCGCCAGACCGATCCCGCGCCCTTCCTGCCGCATGTAGAGCACAATCCCGCGTCCCGCCGCCTCAATCTGGCGCAATGCCGTGTGGAGTTGGCTGCCGCAATCGCAACGACGTGAAGCAAAAACATCGCCGGTGAGGCATTCGCTGTGGACCCGGACGAGCACTGGCCTGCCGTCCGCGACATCGCCTTTTACCAGGGCCAGGTGATGCTCCTGGTTCATCGTGGCGCGGTAAAGTAGCAGATCAAAATTGCCGTAATCGGTCGGCATCTTTACCCGTTGTTCCAACTCGACCAGCTTTTCGCGACGACGGCGATATTCGATCAGATCGAGAATCGTGCAGAGCTTGAGCTTGTGCTTTTTCTTGAACTGGAGGAGATCGGGCAACCGCGCCATCGTGCCATCGTCCTTCACGATTTCGCAAAGCACGCCAGAGGGATCGAGTCCCGCCAGTCGCGCTAAGTCGACCGCAGCCTCAGTATGGCCGCTGCGCTGAAGCACCCCACCCGGCTTGGCCCGCAGAGGGAAAATATGGCCCGGCTGAACCAAATCGCGGGGCTGGGATTTTGGATGGGCCAAAAGACGAATCGTCTTCGCGCGGTCCTCGGCGCTGATGCCCGTGGTGATATGTTCCGTAGCATCGACGGAAACGGTGAAGTCGGTCTTAAAACTCTCGCGATTATCCAGGACCATCCGGTTAAGTCCCAAACGCCCCGCCCGTTCGTTGGTGATGGGCGCGCAAATCAGGCCCCGGCCAAAACGCATCATGAAGTTAACGCTTTCCGCCGTCGCCTTTTCCGCGGCGAGGATGAGATCGCCCTCGTTCTCGCGCTCGGCATCGTCCACCACAATCACCGGTTTGCCCGCGCGAATATCGCGCAGCACGGCATCAATCGAATCGATACCCGCTTTGCTTTTTTTGGGTGCGCGGGTTTTCGCAGGAGCTTTCATCAAATCATTCTACTAGCCCTTACATCTTCTGCAACGCGAGAGGTGATTATCGTCATGTAGTAGCGGCGGTCCATGACCGTCGCTAAACAATATAGAGATATGTGCGATGGTCATGGACCGCCGCTACATTAGGGGATCAACTAAGTCTTCTTGACGCTCTGGACGATTGCGGCGAAAGCCTGGGGCTCGTTCACGGCGAGGTCCGCCAGAATCTTGCGATCGATTTCGATCTTCGCCTTGGCCAAAGCTTCGATGAAGCGGCTATAGGTCAGGTCGAAAGTACGGACGGCGGCGTTGATGCGCGCGACCCAGAGGTTGCGGAAATTGCGCTTGCGGACTTTGCGATCGCGATAGGACCAGTATTGCCCCTTCATCGTGGCGTCCTTGGCGTAGCGGAAAAGTTTACTGCGGCGTCCGCGGTATCCTTTGGCTTTTTGAATGACGCGTTTACGGCGTTCGCGTGAGGCGGGGGCGTTGGTGGCTCGTGGCATGGTCGTTTCCTTTTATAAATTAAGCGAAAGGCAGGTTGGACTTGATGCGGTAGGTATCGGTCTTGTCGACTTCCTTCATCTTGGCCAAGTGGCGTTTGCGTTTGCGGTTCTTGCTGCCGGCAAGGTGACGGCGCCCGGACTGGGACGTGATGACTTTGCCAGTGCCAGTGATTTTGAAGCGTTTGGCAACGGCCTTCTTGGTTTTACGGCGGGCGATGGATCTTGGCATAAAATTATTTCTTACCGTTCAAAGCAGGCGCTGGCTCAGTTGGAGCCGTGGTGGGCGCGGCATCGTGAGATACCTCATCCTCGGCAGCTTCGTCATTATGGACGGAGAACTTGCGCACCCTTTTACGAGCGGGGAGTGGTGATAGCATCAAATTAATACTTTTGCCAATCAATTTCGGTTCGGTATCGGCCACGGCGATATGGGCCAGATCGGCCCGCATTCGCCGGATGAGGTTCATGCCGATGTCCTGGTGCATGTTTTCGCGTCCGCGGAATTTCAGCTGTAGCTTCACCTTCATGCCCTTCCACATGAATTCTTCGGCATGGCGCATTTTCACGCCGTAGTCATGCTCGTCGATGTTCATGTGAAAATTGAGTTCCTTGAGCTTGGTCGCGGCGGAGTTCTTGCGCGTTTCCTTTTCCTTCTTTTCCAAGTTGTACTTGAACTTCCCGAAATCGAGAATTTTGCAGACGGGCGGGTTGGCCGCAGGATTGACTTCGACAAGATCGAGTCCCCGTTTGCGGGCTTCGGTCATGGCCTCGGCCAATCCCATGACGCCGAGCGATTTACTGTCCTCATCGACGATGACGAGAACTTCGCGGGCGCGAATTTTGTTATTGGCGCGGATGAACGATTTATGGATAGCGATAACGCCTCTCAGGTTGGGGGTTTAAAACCGCAGGATGGGCACAGGAAATCACAGCGAACGGTTGGCGATTTCGTCGAGCAGCTGATGAAAGAAGTCGGGCCACGGCTTGGCCTCAGGAGCGGTTAATTTTCGGCTGCGCACAGATACATGTTCACTACTGGATTCTCTTTCACCAAGAGTAATTATGTAGGGAATTTTGGCCAGTTCCGCAAGCCGAATCTTGGCCCCAAGTTTTTCACGGGAATCGTCAAGCGTTACCCGCACGTCTTTTTCCTTAAGTTCCCTTTCCAAACGCCGGGCATAATCGTTTTGCGCCTCGGTGACCGTAAGAAGCCTCACTTGCTCCGGCGCGAGCCAGACGGGAAAGGAACCGGCGAAGTGTTCGATCAGGCAACCGATGAAGCGTTCCATGCTGCCGAAGGGGGCGCGATGGATCATGACGGGGCGATGCTCCTTGCCATCCGAGCCGGTGTAACCGAGATCGAAGCGGATCGGCAGGTTGTAATCGACCTGCACGGTGCCGAGTTGCCATTCGCGTCCGAGGACGTCCTTAACCACGAAATCGATCTTGGGGCCATAGAATGCGGCCTCGCCCGGTTCTTCCGAAAAAGCCACGCCGAGACTGGCGGTGGCATCGCGACAGGCTTTCTCGGCCTTGTCCCAATTGGCGGGGTCGCCGGTGTACTTGGCGCTGTCGGGATCACGCAGGCCGACCCGAACGCGATAATCTTTCATGCCCAATAGATTGAAAACGGTCTTCACGAGATGGAGGCAACCGAGCACTTCCGCCGGGAGCTGCTCCTCAGTGCAGAAAAGGTGGGCGTCGTCCTGGGTGAAGGAACGGACGCGGGTCATGCCCCCCAATTCACCCGACTGTTCCCAACGGTAGACCGTGCCGAACTCAGCCAGACGAATCGGCAAATCGCGATAGGAGTGCTTTTGGCTGGCGAAAATCTTGATATGATGCGGACAGTTCATCGGCTTGAGCAGGTAGCCGTTGATTTCGCCCGCATCGAGCTTGTTGGAGAGTTCCCCGCAAGTGCAGCCCTCCTTGGCCAGCAGATCGAGCGTCTCGCGCTCCACGATGGGCGGGTATTGCGATTCCTTGTAATAGGGGAAATGGCCACTGGTGCGATAAAGACCGAGCTTGCCGATGTGGGGCGTGAAGACCTGACTGTAGCCCTGCCGGGTGAGTTCGCGGCTGATGAAGTTTTGCAATTCCTGGCGGATGATCGCGCCATTGGGCGTCCAAAGAATCAGCCCCTGCCCGACTTCGTCGTCGATATGGAAGAGCTGCAAGTCGCGGCCCAACTTGCGGTGATCGCGCTTCTTCGCCTCCTCCAACATGTTGAAATGGGCCTCCATCTCGGTCTTGTTTTTGAAAGCGGTACCGTAGATGCGTTGAAGTTGAGGATTTTTTTCGTCACCCAGATAGTATGTGCTGGAAACGTGGGTGAGTTTGAACGCGCCGACGTTGCCGGTACGCATGACGTGGGGGCCAGCGCAAAGATCGACAAAATCACCGTTGGTGTAGAGAGATATTTCCTCGCCTTCGGGAATGCGGGAAAGAATATCGAGCTTGAACTTGCTCGGCACAGAACGTTCACCCAGCGCAGCCAGTCGGCCCGCCTGGCCCATCTTGATTGCTTCATCGCGCGATATGGCCGAGCGAACAAAAGTCTGGTTGGCCTTGGTGACGGCTTTCATCTCGGCTTCGATTTTCTCGAAGTCGTTCGGGCTGATGCGATGCGGCAAATCGACGTCGTAATAGAAACCGTTCTCGACCGGTGGACCGGCGGCAAGCTGGGCTTCGGGCCAGATTTTGAGTAAAGCGGTTGCCAGCACGTGGGCGGCGGAATGGCGGATACGTTCGAGGTCGGTCATTTTTGAGGGAACACTGATATTGCGCAAAAAAGCCGGTTAATCAACCGCGATGCGCGTTTTCCAATAACCGGGACGACGGCTGGTGTGGGCAACGGCGATAATGTAAACTTCGTGAAGAGTATTGGAATAGAAAACCGTATAAGGGAATCGCACCATTTGACGTCGTTGCACCTTAGTTCCTTTTTCAAAAGGCCAGCGTTGTGGCGCTTCTTGAATCTCTGCCACAAGTTTCGCCAGCAAATCCATGAGATCACGTGCAGCCTCAGGATTTCTTCGATAATGATAGGAAGCCGCGATATCAGCCTCCAACCGAGCCTCCGGATGATAAGCTACAGGTTTCAACCGTACTTCGCCCGTAATTCGGCCATGACCTGAGCAGCTGGAATTGCTTTTACCTTTCCGCTTTCCAGCTCTTCGATCCGCTTTTCAAGCTCGATCTTCCACAGCCGACTCCATTCTTTCTTGGAAATCTTCTCTTCAGGCGGGTCTAACGACTCCAAAAGCTGGCAAGCCAGCTGTGCCCTGGCTTGTCTGGGCAAGGCAAGAGCTTTTGCGACAAGCTGTTTTTGCGCGACGGCGGTCATTTCTGATGAGTTAAGATGCGCCGAATAACGGTCTTTTCAAGGCGGAAGTCGATCAATGTCAACCACCGCTACATTTTTAGTTCAAAAATTCTTCGGGACCCATTTGGTGTCCTTCATTTTGCCGGAGCCGTGGTATTCGAAGATTTTGCTCAGGGGGTAGAGTGGGATACTGAAGAGCAGGTTGGCATTGACCCGCATATCGAGGTCCATCTGGTCCTTCATGAAATTGTAGCTGCCGTTGCCGATCAGCGCGAAAAGCTCGCTATGGATATTCATATTCTCCGTGTGCACCGCCCCCTTGGAGACCGTGTAATCACCGTGCGCGCCGTCAGCGGCAGTAAAGAGGGGCAAAACCGGCGTTAAGGTGCCGAGAAAGGGTATGTACGTAATATCGCCATCCTCCACTCTCACTTCGCCTTTGCCGGTCATCGTTTCCATCGCACCTATCTTGCCGGTGAAGTGGCCCTGAGCCGTCATGGAGCCGGTCGATTTATCGTAGTTGAAGGCGCGGGTCAGGAACTTCTTGAAATTTACCTTGGTAAGATTGAGATCGAGATTGTAGGCCGCTGGGCTCTCGCGTAGGTCCAGGTCGATCACGCCGTTGAGCCCGCCATCATAAAAGCCGCATTGCTTCATGTTAACGGTCATCCGGCGATTCTTGAACGTCAAAACGCCGTTGGGATCGCCATAGACAAACGGGATACCGAACAAGGTCCATTCCATGGACGATTTGCCGATCACCTGGACGGTAAGATCGGTGTCGAGATCGGTTTTTTCGCTGGCAAGATCGACTTTGCCGTTCGCCTTCACCACGGGTGGTTTACTGAAGTGATAGGGCTGGGTGTACTGGGTAAATTTGGGGCCCATGACGGGCGCAACTTCCTGGATATTGAGTTGCGTGACGAGATTGTGCAGTTCGACCTGACGATTCTGGAAATCGTAGTTGATCGCGCCGGTGCCGCTGCCCTCGGGACGATGGACTTCGAGATTTGGCAGATTCAGTTTGGAATCGGCAAAGGTGAAATCAGAAGTGGCGGCATCAAAACTGGCGTTTTTATAAACAAAATTGGTCGCGCTCAGCTTACCCGCAATGGTCCACGCGTTGGTTTTAAGGGCCGTACCGGTGGCTGTCGCCACGATATTGGGGCCTCCGCCCGGAAAGGAACAACTGTTCAGAAAGTTGTCCATCCCCTCGCCGAAGATGCCTTTGAAAATGGTGGGGTCCAGATTGGAGGTGACCTTGGCATTGAGACTTGGTGGGTCCTTTTCCCCGTCGAAAAAGAATTGGAGCTCCGCATTGCCCGCCTGTCCGGCGATCTTGAGGCTCGGGATAATCAGGCGATGGCCATCGTAGTGCAGCGGAAAACTCAAACGCTCAAAGGAGACACCGTTGAATTTAAAGTCGCGCCAATTGAGATCAGCCTGGATGTCGGTGTGAAAACCCTGCTGCAAATCAAAGAGAATGAGTCCAGTCATGCTGGGGGATGCGCCGGGAAAATCGAGCTTGCTTAGCATCTGCCCCGCCGGACCGGGAAAAGCAGGCGACAGCGCGGTAAAATCCATCGAAGAGGTGAATTGTAGCTGTCCAGAACGATCGGCCAGTTTCCATTCACCATAGGCGGTGAGATCGCCTCGTCCCAACCCGATTTTGAAATCGCTGAGCGTGACGATGCCATCGCTGAGACTGCCGTGAATGGAAAGCTCATCGACGGGTGCGGAACGCCAGGTGAGTTGTCGGCCATTCAAAACAAAGTTGGCCTGTCCGGCGGCAAGATTGCGTGTCGCACTTTCGAAATCCAATTCGACGTGGATGGGCCGCTCCGTGCCAACATCATCCATCGCGCGCACCATGGCCCGCCACATCTCCTGACGAGCCTCGAGTTGCTCTTCGGTCGGAGGTTGGGTCGCGGGAAACCCGTTGTTATGGATCGTCCCGCGAACCGAGAGTTCCATATTGAGAAAACGGGCCTGGGCGTTCTCGATCTTAATGTCGTGACCGTCGAAGGCCACATCCGCGTTCACTTCCCTAAAATCGACCGTATCCTGCGGTCCAATCGGCAACCGGACATCCGCATTTGAAATACCGGCCCCGTCGATAAATCCACGTCCGCGCCACCAGCTTAGCCATGCAAAAGAAATGCGGACTCGATCGACCTGAAGCATGACGTTCTGACGGCTGGTATCGCGAAAGACCGTCAGGCGCTCGGCCAACACCGCACCGGTAGGATCAAGCAAAAGTCGATCAACCGAAATCGGAAACGGAAGAATACGCCGTTGCTCAATTTCCTTCAGAAGATAAACCTTGGCCGAATCCGGTAGCCCAAAAAAACGAAGCCAAAGCAGGATCGCACAGGCAGGCAAGGCCATCGTGACCAGCATGACAAGACCGAATCGCGCCAGGAGACGTTTGATAAAGGGGCGGTACGACTTCATGTTTTAAACTTGGGACACGTCTTTAAAGTAGGGGCATGGCCGTGATTTTCGTACGCCGGTTCTAGTGGCCGTCGCACGCCGTAAGCGGCAGGGAATAAATTAAAAACCTTTCTTTCGATTTAGCCTATCGGATTTTCTAGCTTCTTCATTTCTATTTCTTCATTCTGTCATGGCTGTCACATGCTCTTTTCGATCATCACGCCGAGCTTCCGCCAATTAGACTGGTTGGGATTGTGCGCCGCTTCCATTGCGGATCAGGAGGTGAACGTCGAGCATTTGGTGCAGGACGCCGGTAGTCCGGGGATGGAGGCTTGGATGAAATCTCATCCCGAGGTGCAGGTCAAAGTTGAACCGGATGACGGTATGTACGACGCGATTAATCGCGGTCTGCTTCGGGCCCGAGGAGATGTTTGCGCCTATTTGAATTCGGACGAGCAATACTTACCCGGCGTTTTGCGTCGAGTTGGCGATTTTTTCGATCAGCACCCGGATGTCGATGTTCTCTTCGGCGATGCCATCGTGACCGATGCCTCCCTGAAGCCGCTGGCATATCGGCGAGTCGTCGTTCCTTCACGATTGCACACGCTCTTGCGTCCGTTGGGCGTGCTCACCTGCAGTACTTTTTTCCGAAGAAAATTAGTGGATGACGGCGTGCTCTTCGATCCCTCCTGGAAAATCATCGGCGATAAAGCCTGGATTCTCCATGTCCTGAATCGAAATTATCGCATGGCCGTATTGCACGAGCCGCTGGCCCTCTTTGCTTTTACCGGCGTGAACTTAAGCCAGTCCCATCGCGATAGCTCCGCCGAACGCCGTCGCTGGGAACAAAATTTTTCCGCGGGGTTCCGTCTGCTGCAACCATTCGTACGGTTTCATCACGGATGGCGCAAATGGAGGGCCGATGCCTATCGTACCTTCACGGATGATTTGCATTATTATCAATGGGACACACCTTCGCATCGAACCACATTCACTCACCTATCTTTGGGCTCTTCCTGGCCTGATCCCAAGATAGCATCCATCAGCCACCTCTCTTCAGTGAGTCCAGCTTCCGAATCGCCCGCTTCTTATCAGGAGCGATTTCTTGCCCCGGATGAGGCCGAATCCTACGCAACACGGGAATATGGTGCAGGGAGCTACGCCTCCGCCATCTGGGCTTTGCAACAACCGCTGCTGCGACGAGGACTGTTGGAAGCACGGCAGCGCTACCCCACGGGCAGGCATCTTGATTTTGCCTGTGGCACCGGTCGCATCACCCGCTTGGCTGAGGAAATTTTTCCGAGCGTGGACGCGGTGGATATCTCGGCCAGCATGGTGGAACTGGCCCGCAAAATCTGCTCCCAGGCACGGTTTTTTGTTGGCAATATTTTGGAGAATCCAGGGATCTGCCCTGGACCTTACACCAGCATAACCTCCTTTCGCCTGCTCCTGAACCTTGATCCTACCCTGCGGATTGCGCTTTTGAAACAATTGCATGATCGACTGCATCCAGAAGGCGTCCTGATCGTTAACATGCACGGAAATCTTCACTCGCTGCGTCAACCGGCCATTATCTGGAAACGCTGGAGGCATTCGAAATCTCTTCCCCGCGAACTGATGCTCAATACCATGAGTCGTGATGAAACCGTGGCCTGTCTCCACGCCGCAGGATTCCAGGTGGAACGTCTGCGTGGAACCGGTATTCTCCCCCCCACTCTGTACCGATGGCCTTTGCGGTTTCTCTGGGCAGGGCTGGATCGATGGTTGTCGCGAATCACTCTTCTGCAATTGTTCTGCATCGACCTGATTTTTATCTGTAGAAAAAAGGAGATCCTTCCCCAATGAACCTCTGGCACGATCTCCTGGTTTCCCCCAACGGAAAGGAAGCCTCGCTACGCCGCTTTACCATCCTGCAAAAAAGAGGCCTGTCTTTTCTCTACTTGCCGGAAGATCGAAGATTGGTCGACGCAACTCTTCGGCTCTATCCCGCGCAAACTTGGTTCGCCCGAATGTTGGTGTGGATCGTCAACCAAATGATCCGGATCCGATTTCCCGTTTCATTTAGAAAATTAACTATTTCTGTCAGTCAATACAGCGCTTTCGGGGCATTTTTAAAAAGCATGGTGCCTGATAGCAACGATGTTCCACCGTTTGGCGTTCTGAGCGGGAACATGAAAACTCCGGGACGCCGCTACACCCTTTTGCTGTTCGATGCCGCTTGTCAACCACGTGTCGTCGTGAAAGTAGGAATCACCCCAAAAGCCCAGCAGTTGATTCAAGTTGAACAGAATTTTTTCTTTCAGCAACGCCCCCAACTTCCGGGATTGCCTGAAGCTTTGGCCGTTTACCAAGGCACCGACGCCCAAGCCATCGCCTATCGTTACGTGGAAGGCATGCCTCCGCTCCAACAACAACAAGAAGGTATTGGCGCCCTGATGAATTCCTGGATAAGCGACGGTGAACCCGTTCCGCTGTCCAATTTATCCACTTGGACGGCACTGGAAGTCATCAGGAAAGAAAACCCCGAATTGGAATCGGTCTTTCAAATCTTGCAGAAAACACCCGTGCGCCCGGTCTTGTGTCACGGAGATTTTGCCCCCTGGAATATTCGGATATCCCCATCGGCCCAAGAGGGAAACTGGGTGGCATTGGACTGGGAACGTAATTGCGCTAACGGCATTCCAGGCTGGGATTGGTTTCACTACATCATTCAATACAACACGATGGTTCGGCATACGCGTCCCGAAAAGACCCTGTCCGATTTGGAAACCCTGTGGGCAAATCCCACCTTTCTAAGTTATGCCCGTCGCACCGGCATCGAGAAAATATTGAAGGAACTCACTCTCGTCTATTTTCTTCATTTACTCCGCTATTTTGCCCCCCGCGATCATACCGCCGAAGCCCATCTTCTCGTGGAAAAATTCCGGCAAAGGTATTTCAAGGACTTCGCATTCTCCCGACCCGCCCTTAAGGTCAGTGTCGTTACTCCCAGTTATAAACAGCTACCTTGGCTTAAATTGTGCATCGCCTCAGTTGCGGATCAACAGGGTGTCTCTGTTGAACATATTATTCAAGATGCCCAATCTGGCCCCGAACTCGAGCAATGGGTCCGTAAAAATTCCAAAGCCCATCTCTACGTCGAAGCCGATTCCGGCATGTACGATGCCATCGACCGAGGCTTTGCCCGGGCGACTGGCGATATTGTTTGCTGGTTGAACAGTGACGAACAGTATCTGGAGGGTACCCTGCAAAAGGTGGTTCGTTATTTTGAAAATCATCCCGAAGTGGATGTGCTTTTCGGCGATGCTCTTCTTATTGGGAATACGGGTACCCTGCTCTCTTACCGGAGGACCATTTTCCCCAATCTGAAGCATATTCAACTTTCGCATCTGAATGTGCTTTCGTGTGCTACGTTTATTCGTCGGTCCGTTCTGGAGCGAGGCCACTGGCTGGACATTCGTTGGAAAGCGATTGCCGATGCCGTGTGGGTTGTCGATCTATTAAAGGCCGAAATTCCGATGGCCATACTTAACGAACCTTTATCCGTGTTTACCATCACCGATAAAAATTTGGGACAAACAAGTCTCGCCTTGGCGGAAACTGAACGCTGGCAGCAGGAAACCTTGTCGGGAAAACGTTGGCTCCGCTCAGGCTTTGTCTGGTGGCATCGGCTAAACAAATTTTTTGGAGGTGCCTACTGGCCGCGTTCAATCAATACCCGACTTTATACTTTATCCAGTCCGAACGAACGTGTTACGCGCAGTGCTTCTTTCCTTGGATTTAATTGGCCTCGTTCGACTTAAACAAAACATCATATTTTAGAGTGACAATGGCAGCAATAAGCGCAATTTTACCAACTACTTTAGTTTCATGAAATTATCCTCATCCGCCGCCTTAATTATTTCGATACTATTAGCAATAATGGTAGTGTTTGTGATTGATCCACTCGATCCGAGTACATTGAGTACTCCGTTTTGCCTGGGGCTAATTCTCATGGGCCTCTCTTTCCGCCAAAAGGGGTGGGTCGTAGTTATCGTAAGTATGATTTATTGCGTCTTGGTCATCTATGCGATGATCTATTTTATTGAAAATCAACCTCTGCAGACATCTCAACCGCATCCCTGGTTTTGGTTCTTCCAGCGCTTTGGAACGTTTCTCCTCCTCTGCATCATGGCGATCTACCTGAGTTATTATCGGGAAGACACTCAGCAAAATCTCACCCATATCCAGGGTATCCTCAGTAAATTACCAGCACCGGTAGTTATTTCTGACGCCGCTGGCTATATCACCTACGTCAACGAAACCCTCTGCACTTTTTTAGACCAACCGGCGGCTCGTCTTCTCGGCAAACGTTACGTCGATCTTTTCATGAGCCAAACTCAAGAGGGCAAGGCGATGCGCTACTACATCGAGTTGTTTAGCGACCAGAGCAATAGTGTGCATGAAGTGGAGCTAAGAACCTCGGTCGGTTCCAGCAACACCATCGGTTTTTTGACCTGCATGGGACTGGGAGCCAGCCGCAGCATGATCACCGTTTTGCAATCTGACTAGGAATGACTAGGAACTCTTGCGGGTGGCCAGGACTTTGGGTTTTTCCTTCTTTGGCTTTTTGACTTCTTTTTTTCTGCTGTTGTTGCCTTTACCCATAATAAACTCCTGGTTTGGTTGTTGCGATGAGAGTGACGGTGCGGGCTGAAAGTGCAACGCGAAAGACAACTTACTTTTCTGAACGATAGGCCTTCGCCAGTAAGGTAACCGGGTGCGCCACTTCGATTTTCAAGCCACGGGTGGCCAAACCATTTTGAATCTGGAGCAGGCAACCCGGATTTCCGGTGGCCACGATTGTTGCGCCGGTGGACGCAATGTGGTCGAGCTTGCGCTGTAAAAGTTTGTCGGCCATTTCGGGCTGGATGAGATTGTAGATGCCCGCGCTGCCGCAGCACCACATCGACTCAGTGAGGGGCGCCACGTCGAGTCCCGGGATTTTCGCGAGCAGTTCGCGCGGTTGGACGGTGATTTTCTGTCCGTGGCAAAGATGGCAGGCGTCGTGGTAAGTCACCCGCGCTTGGGTTGGCGACTTATCGGGCGCACGAAAATCGATCTCAACCAGCCACTCGCTGATGTCCTTCACCTTCTCCGACCACTGCTGCGCCTTTGCTGCATAAAGTGGGTCGTCGCGCAGGAGCCGGTCGAAGTGCTTGAGATGCGAACCGCAACCCGCGGCATTGGTGATAATCGCATCGAGCGAATCGAAATCGAAATGATCGAGGAGCCGTCGCGCTGAATCTTTCGCCTGCTCATATTCGCCGTTATGCGCCTGAAGCGAGCCGCAGCAGCCCTGTTGTGGTGGTGTGATCACGGTGCAACCATTGGCGCGTAGCACGTCGGCAGTGTCGCGGTTGACATCGCTGTAGATCAAGTCCTGGACGCAGCCGGTCAGCAACGCGACGCGATAGGTAGCCGCCGCTGTCCCTAGCGGCGGACCATCGCTCGGAGAGCGACGGCTAGCAGGAGACTCTTCCGGCGCAATCAGGTCGGGCGAAAAATGACGCTGGATTTTCGGCGTTTTGGCTTCGAGATGGCGTAACGATTTTGGCAGGAGTAGCAGCAGACCGGAGCGGCGCACCAGCATCTGCAAGCCGGTCGCCTGATAAAACCAGAGAAAGCGTCCAACCAGCCGCAACCGCCATTGCTGACGGAAAAGCACGTCAAGCAGCAACCAGCGCACGAGGCGGCGAAGAGGCGAAGGGAGTGCCCGGTTTCGTTCCGCTTCGGCGCGGGCCATTTCAAAAAGCCCGGTATAATCGACGCCGGCGGGGCAGGCGGTTTCGCAGGCCAGGCACCCGAGGCAAAAATACATTTCGTCGGCGAAGGCTCGCCCGGCTTCGAGTTGGCCGTCGGCAATCGCTCGCATGAGCGCGATGCGTCCGCGCGGGCTGTTGCGCTCGATCTTGGTCTCCATGTAAGTCGGGCAGGTGGGCAGGCACATGCCGCAGTGGATGCATTGCTGCACCACCGAGTAATCGAGATCCTTCAGATAATTCACCGGGGAAGGAAGGTAGAAGGAGGGGGAAATTATCCGCAAGACCTACTCGATCTCATCGGGCAAGGGCATGCGTGTGAGCAGATCGGTTGGTTCGGAACGGGCATCCTGCAACGTATTATTATAATAGATGCCGATGATGAACCCGTAGTATTCGCCTTGGGGGGTGTTGTTGGGGCCAAGCATGCCGGGAATGGGCATGATGTAATCGACGCCGAAAGATTCGTGGTTTTTGTTGCCCCAGAAGAGGAAGGTGTCCTCAAAGGCGCCCCCATGCTGGTTGAGATCGGGGACCAATTTTCCGTCGGGCATTTGCTGATAGAAAATCACGTAGGGCCGCAGCTTTTTCTGGTCAAAGGAGGGCATCTTGGGATTTTTCCGCATCAGGACCGTGCGCAGATGAAATTGCGGTTGGCCATTGGATGTCTCGACCTGCGTTTTTTGGGTGTCGTCGATGTAAATTAGGCGCGAAAGGGTGGAAGCTTCCCGCAGAGGGTCGGCATCGGGGGTTGAGCCGA
>Ga0206954_1065_pt1 | contig 28842 bp, 33 predicted proteins | sample Alteio_BWOrgHeat_37_FD_153250 | JGI IMG/M metagenome (GOLD analysis project Ga0206954, IMG submission 153250) | Enriched cells from forest soil in Barre Woods Harvard Forest LTER site, Petersham, Massachusetts, United States -... | ecosystem: Environmental > Terrestrial > Soil > Temperate forest >...
CTTTACCTATATGACTGGAATACAAAAAACAGCAGTTCTGTTCCAGTCTCAAAAGATCTCTCTTTGATAAACAGGGGCGGTGCATGGGGTACCATACAAGAACTCCGAGTCTCCGAGCCTGCCGCGCAAATAAAGCACGTTCCGTTAGTTGGTGTCTATCCTGTGCCTACAAGATATTCATACTGGACAGGTGATACCAAGAAAAACTCGACATCAACAGACTATACATTGACTGCTAGCTATTACAAAAAAATTCCATGGAATGAAATTTGGCTTGGCTCAAAAAGTATTCAAGTCAAGCCACATGATATCGCCAGAGTGACAGCTACTCTGATTGTTCCACAAGACAAAACTCCTGGACTGTATCAGGCATTTATCAACTTTGAAGGAAACTCGCACACTGTCAATGTTCCAGTATCATATGCTGTAATGAAAAAACTTCAACCAAAAGATCTTCCTACTGTAATACAGGGACAACAAGGTGATGCACTATATGGAAATGGATACATTGGAGGGGGATTTGACATGTCAAACAGGTACAATGCGGGAGATTGGCGCCAATATTATTTTGATGTCACTGATAAAACAATAAACTCGATTGCAATGACTTTATCCTGGGAAGATCCTGACACAAATCTCTCAGTCTTTGTAATAGATCCGCAGGGAAGAATCATCCAAACAAATACTCCACCTGGTGTACTCGGACAATTTCAGGGGTGGCCAACTGGAGATTGGCTTGGTCCAAGTATTCCATTTAGTGAAGGTGGAGGATTTTATCCAGTAAAAAATTATGATCCAACATCTACTGCACTATATGCATCAATAAACCAAACCGGAGTCTATTCTGTATTGATACATGCACCATTATTTGGAGGAAGGGTGATTGCAGAGCCTGTAACAATTACTACAAAGTTTTCCACTCTATTGCCAATCGAGTCACCGCCTCAAATGATTCTAGACATTCCGCTTTTTATCAACAATAATTATACCATAAATCCAAAAATAATTGGGCAAGGAATTGAGGATAAACAATATTATCTTGATAACAACAAACCAAAGGTAATCCACCAATCTAGTTTGGCAGAAGATGTGAAAAATCTCTCTGAAGGAGAGCACGACATTAAATTTACAGTAACTGATACCGTAGGACATTCTCTCTCCAAAGAATTCAAATTTGTTATAGATAACACTGCTCCACAGATTGTGATAAAGTCACCAAAGAACAACTCTGCAGTATCTGGAATGGTTAACATTGATCTAGACGTAAACGAATTGAACCTTGCGCAAAAAGACTGGTTGATTGTAAAAACACCCAAGCAAGTTTTCCATGATCTCAAAAACATTTCATTTGATACTACAACTGTACCAAATGGAAATTACACCATTGAAGTAACAGCAAAAGACAGGGCAGAAAATGTGGCCGTGGCAGATATCATATTGTATGTAGACAACTCTGGTACTAATGTATCGTCTAACAAAACAAGCGATCAGAATCTTATAACTATTGAAATATTGGCAGGAATTGGAATTACATCTACAATAACCATTATTACTTTGAAAAAACTGAGAATTTCCAAAAGAGGCTAGACAAGGTTTATATGCAATTTTTCAAGAACGGAGCTTTGGATGTCTGAGCAAAATTCTGCCAAGGATGCCCTATCACGACGCGATTTTCTTAAATTACTCGGTGCTGCTGGAGTTGCTTTAACATTTACACCGTTTGTCCCATGGGGCAAATTCATGCCTAACCCATCAAATATAGCCTTGGAGAGGGCACAGGTTATCTTACCTGATGGAACACAGGCAAACGTCAAGACTTTTCCAAAGAATCACTCTGAGGTTATTACTTATCCATTATCAGGCGATGCTGTACTTGATCAAGAGCCATTTAAAAAATGGCAGTTTATTCGATTGCCTGAAGAACTTGGAGGAAATAAAGATGATGTTAGTGCTTTTCGTGCCTATAGTATGGTCTGTTTACATCTGTGGTGTTTGTGGAAATACTGGCCACAAGAAGGTAGAAAAAGAGGTGAATGTCCATGTCATGGAAGCATGTATAATCCATTGAATGGAAAGGCATTTGCAGGACCTGCCTCGCTTCAAGCTTCGCCATCAAATGTACTGGCAACTCTTTATTTTGAAGCTGATAACGATGGAAATTTGTGGATTAAACCAGCTGTATGGTCTGTAAATGAAAACGGAGTAGTGGGGTATGGTCGTTTCCTTAAAACGTAGAAACGGTCTAGTAGATTTTTTCTACTGGATATGGGATGGAATGGAGCGAACCGTATTCATCGGTACCAAGTTCTCATTTCCTGCAAGATTCGTAAGTCCTTTTGGATTCTTGGGCATGCTAACATTTGTGATGTTTGTGATTCTTGGAGTCACTGGTGCATTGCTGATGTTCTATTATCAGCCTACATTAGATAGAGCATGGGATACCGTTGCCAAAATCAATAATACTGTTCCTTATGGATTCATGATACGAAATATTCACTATCACGCTTCAAATGCAATGGTTCTGCTTGCAGTGCTCCACATGTATTATCAATACTTTAGTGGAAGATATAAGATAAGAAATGAAATCATTTGGGTTACAGGTGTAGTGCTTGGTACTGTAACTATTTTGGAAGCATTTACTGGATATGATATTATATTTAGTGAACGCGCTGAACTTGCAATCAGTATAGCTGCATCTCTTACCAATTCAATGCCCGTAGTTGGACCTACCATACGTGATGCCATGTTTGGTTCAGGCTTTGCCGACTTTATCCTCAGATTTTACACCATGCATGTATTTCTTTTACCAATAGTGATGTTGGGACTGATGGCAGTCCACTTGCCAAGATTCCTAGTATTTGATGTACCTATGGTAATGGCAATCTCTGGTGCAGTGTTGCTAACAGGAGGTGTCTTCCCAGTAGATCTTGGTTCCAAGTTCCAACCATCAGTACCTCCAGGAATTACCGTACCTGAATGGTATCTCACGGGCATCTATGCGTTCTTGAGAACACAGTATGATAAATTTGTGACAGGTGTGCTATGGCCTGGTATATTTATTGTAGCAATTGCAATGACACCATTCATAGATAGATACAAAAAGTTTTCATGGAAAGATAGGCCACTAGTAACCGCATTTGGGATCACTGGAATTACCCAAGTCATGGTTACTACATACTGGGGCTTTTACATTACACCTGATATTACAAAGCCACTAGTTGCCAGACTTGTAATCGATCCAATATTCTTCTATCTGATAATGCTGTTACTGGTTCCAATAGGATTTGGATTCTCATACATGATGATATTGCTTGCAAAAGAATCCGAAAGAAAGGCAAAATTAGCAGCTTCAAAAGGTCCGCATAAATCCTCACCAATTAATCTCTCAGGAAAATGGATCAACTGGTTGATTGTAGCACTACTAGCATTCCAAGTATATCTTAACATCGCAGCATACAATGCGGCTCTAGGTGGAATGAAGAACTTTGCTCTATTCCTGACGGGATTAATCCTTATGGTGTTTGCTGGACTCTTCCATCTGTATAGACACGGGCTAAATGAAGCAAAGAAGATTCCGACCCCGCCTACTGCAGAGCCAGAATCGCCAAAACCGCTTGACAACAAAGAATCATCTCCAAGTCTGCCACAATAGATTTTCAACTATAAAGTCTCAGCTGATCTTTTTTCAAAGTCTTGTATTGGTTAAGCATTTTCAATTATTTTTGTATAGCTTTATAAGACTAAAAACAAGGTTGACAAATAGTTGAGTCTTCCATCCTCCAGTCATGCGTATGGAATAGGATTAATTGCAGTTATTGTAGGTGCTGCAATCGGAGTTTCATATTATCAGCTTTACTATATACCAGAACTTAATGCAAAACCAATAATTCCAGACAAAATTCTTCATCCTGGTGATACAGCCACAATAATAATTGTTCCAGGTGCAGAAAACCAAGGACAAGAGCAAAACTTTGTTCCAAAGACAGACACAGCTCAGCTTGGAGTGAATAATCTAGTAATTTGGAAGAATACTGGTGATATCGGTCACACTGTTACTCCTGACAAGCCCTTCAAGGACCAATATAGTGGTGACTTTGGCTCTGGTGGAATCATCAAGCCAGGTACTGCATACAAATTTGTCTTTACACAGGAAGCCGTCATTTCATATCATTGTGATCCTCATCCATGGATGAAAGGAACAATCACAATAGAGCATGGCGCCTTGACCTCCTAAGAAAACTAGAGCATTAATTTTCCAAAAACAATATCGCTCTCAATCTCTTTGTGCTCCTGAATTATTGATGCCCTGAATTTTATCTCATGTATTTCCTTTGACTCAAATTCTATTGAAGCTGTAAACTCGACTGAATTTTGTTGCATGTCGTTTTTGTTGATAAACAATCTTGAGAGATTCTGTGATATGGTTTTACCATTGTATGATCTATAGACTATGAGTTGATTGGAGCCTAAAATCTGGGCATTTACTACTACTCCATCATATCTTCCGGAATAATTTACTTGGATTTTTCCTTTGATTATCTCATGAGGTTTGAAAGTCAGATTTTCTAATTTTAATTCAATCTCTTTCATGTTGTATTTGATCTTCTGATGAAGATAATTAAATTATTGGAACTTGTGCAGACACTTTATCAAATTATCTAGAAAACGGGCCCGAAGGGCTTCGATCCCTTGACCACTGGATTAGAAGTCCAGCACTCTATCCAAGCTGAGCTACAGGCCCAAATACCGGGCAATTAGTAGCCATATTAAGGGTTTTTACAACCAATTTTTTTTGTTAAGATCTCTTTCCATCTTGAAGAGAAATTGTTGTGAATAACCAGCATACGGACCAAAATATTCCACAATCGCTTCATGAAGTTTTTCATATTTTTTTTCAGTCACAGGTTTTTCTGTTATGTCATCAAAAAATTTCTTGTAATATTTTAACAAAATTCTTTGTGTCCATCTGTCAATTGGAAACGCCTCCATTTTGTCAAGGGAAAATAAAGCAATACAATCTGCTACCTTGTTACCTATTCCAAGAATTTTTTTCAAAGATTCTAAAGCAGTACTATAGTCTGTTTTTTTCAACCATTCAAAATCTATCTTGCCAGAATTTACTGCCTGGGCAGCTTTCTTGACGTATTTTGCTCTAAATCCCAGCTTACAATCAATGAGATCTCTCATGGTTGCGTTTGCAAGTGTGTCTGCTTTTGGGAATGTAGCTAGTTCATGTCCCTCAAATTCTTGTTTGGTGCCAAATTTCTTGCACAAGTTTTCAAGCATTGACTTGATGTTTTGTATTGAAGAATTTGACGAGCAAATAAATGATATGTAACATTGGAACGGATCCTGTCTTATCAACCTCAAACCTGGGGATTGTTTTACCGCATTTTTTACAATCTTGTCTTTTGCAATATTTGATAAAATTTTTTCTAAATTGTCGTCTGCTCTGAGAAAGTTATCTATATCGCCAGACGATGATCTAACGCTGAAAGGTGACTGGTTTAAGATGAGAAGATCTTGTCCGTCTATTCCCACCCATTGCTCTCCAATTTTATTCCAGAGAAAGACCTGTCCGCTGTTAATTGTATTTTCAATGTCTAGTGCAGGTATTTTCCGCATGTTATACGGTTATTATTTCGCCTGCATCTGGTGCATGGGCGTCAAATCCAAATTTTTCATGTATCTCATCTGCAAACTTTGTACAAGAGTCCTTGTCGCCATGAATAGTAAGGACTTTGGGATTACCCTTGATCTTTTTCATCATCTCAAAAAGGGAATCTCTATCAGCATGTCCTGAAAATTCAAATTGTCTTACCTCTGCTTCGCACTTGAATTCTTTTCCTCTTGCGTTAACCATTCCTGTGTCCAAAAGTTTTCTTCCAGGTGTTCCTTCACCTTGATATGATACCAGTGCAATGCCATTTCTCTTGTCTGCTGCCAAGTTCTGCAAATAAAATACTGCCGAGCCACCAACTAGCATACCTGCGGGTGAAATTATGACAGACGGTTCACTTAGAGCATTCTTTCTTTCCTTTTCTCCTTTTATCCAAACTGCTTGATTAACCGAATCTGCAAAAACTTTGGCATCACGCAAATATTCTGGATAGTTTAGCATTATCTCATTTACTTTGACAGCCATGCCATCCATTACCACTCTGTGTTTGAATCCAGCATTCTTGAGGACACATGCAATTTCTTGGGATCTCTCAACTGAAAAGGCAGGTACAAAAAGAGAGCCTTTTCTATCTAGCACTTCGTATGCAAATTCCATGAATTTTTCTTCTGATTCATTTCGAGGCATCTGGTTTGACTGTGAATAGGTACTTTCTGTAATGACCATATCGACCTCTCCGAAATCAAGATCTGCTTCTCTTAGCATTCTAGATCCTTTTGGATTGATGTCTGCAGTGTAAAACAGCCGCTTGTTTTCAGATTCAACCAGAACTGATGCCCCTCCTAAAACATGACCTGATTCAAGGAGTTGAAAAGAAGCATTTCCTCGCTCTATTTTTTCTTTGTACTTTATTTCCTTTGAATGCATCATCATCTTTGAAACGCTAGCAAAATCATACGGTAGATGGCTTTTTTGAATTCTGAGCATGTCTTCAATTAATAGCCTCGATAGGTCAAACGTTGGGGGAGTAGCATACACATCCGTGCTGCCGTTTACAAAAAGTGCCGGCATGTTTCCTGAGTGGTCCAGGTGGGCATGGGTGATGATGGCGGCATTAATCTCATGCGGATTGACTGCGATCGGGTATAGGGATTCCTTTTTTAGCTCTACTCCATAATCTAACAGAAAACTGGCACCATCACAATTAACTTGAAAAGCTGATCTGCCCACTTCCTTGGCAGCACCTAAAACTCTTACTTGCAAGAATTCAAAACTTTTTCAAAGTACTTTTAAATCTTTAGCACTCGACTTTACCCTGATCTCTTGTATTGCTTGCATAATTTACAAAAGACTTAATTAGATCAAAAAAAAATGATCCGAGTATGGGTAGAACTTTTGAACAATGGTGGAGTACAATCCCAAAAGACCTTAGAGACAAAGTTCGAAAAGGCGATGAAGGAAACAAACCATTATTGAATCAAATAAACTGGATTTGGGTTCACAATATGATGAATCAGAAAGGAGATCTAAATCCTACATCTGCGGAATTGCTAGACTGGGTAACATCAGGCCAGATTGAAGCAATGCGCCAAATAAAGAAGTAAAAATATCATTTATACTTTCTTTTTGTTTTTCTTTTCTTTTTAAAATTGAAATAATTCTATAACTCCGTTATGGATTTTGCAGATCGTTTAAATAGCAAACGGTGAAAGATCAAAAACAGAATGCCAATCGCAATTCTTCCAGACGTTGATGAACAGAGATGTATAGGTTGTGCACTATGTGTAGAAATCTGTACTTCTCTTGGCCCAGACGTTCTTCGTGTAAAACCAGTAGATGGTTGGAAGAGAGGTAAAGCATTTGTATTTTATCCAGAAAGATGCATCTCAGACGGAGCATGCATCGGAGTTTGCCCAACAAAAGCAATCTTCTGGATGAGACCAATGACTTACACTCCAGGACAACCAGTACCTCTACACAAGAACGGTATATTCGTAAAAGGCTGGGCAGAAGACGCCGCACTATAAAAGCGGAATCTATCTTCTTTTTTATTATTTTTTCATATTGAAAAATTTGATCTTTGTTTTCATTCCTTTGGAATGGAATTTTAAGAATTCATCATTTGTGGAATAGATGTTCTTGAATTTGTTATTCTTGAGGAACATGTTCCAGGTTTTAGCAAATTCTGGAAACTCATTTTGATTATAGTCTGTATTGGATATCACATAGTGAGCAGCAGGATAAATGTCTGATAGTTCCAATGGGATTATTCCAAGATATGGATTGTATTGACAAAACTGTATGTCATCTAGTTTGGATGAAAATTTCTTTTTTAGACTGTTATACTCTGATGAAGTATAAAATGGTCTTATACTTCCATCTGGTATGATTACCAATGTTTTTTTCTTTGTTTTAAATTTGCGTACAAGCGAATGGAATCTCCAAAGTTCTGGTCTGAACTGATCCTCTTTAGAAAAGAGAAATACTGCATTTTCCTTGTATCGTGGAGTAGTCTCTGCAAAAAATGCTGTATTTTTGGTAAAAATGGATATACTTTCAAATAACTTGGGATGTGCCCTTGCCTTTCTTATGGTATATTCCCATAGTCGTCCTTCGTGAATTGCTTCTTTTACTCTGTCCACTTCGGCCTTTATTGCATACAAGTTGTGCAGCGCTATCTTGTTGATTCTATCCTCCTTGTCTAGAGATAACATCTCTTTTGGTTTTAGTTTGGTACAAACTTCACAATTACAGGAAAAATAAGCCACTTCGGAGAGATGTGCAGTACCATCTTCCATGATGTATCTGTCATGTTTTGCATATAGCATGTATGATGCCGAGTCAAATGTGTCACAACCAAGAGCTACTGCAAGAGGTATGGTAAGTGGATGCCCCGCTCCGAACAGGTGAAGTGGAACCGAGTCAGGAATATTTTTCTTTGCAGTTATTATCATTTTGGCAAGCAGTTTGTATTCATATGACTCCATGAACTCAACTGGACTTCCTAGTGCTAGCATCTGAAAACCTGAATCAAGGAGTGCTCTTGTTGATTTTTTTACAAGATCAGAATGTTCGCTTCCCTGTATTGGTCCGACCCATATCTGACCATTATCGTCTCTTGCATCAAAAGTCTCTTTTGAGACTTTGAGTGTGTGTTGTACGTATTCTATTGCTTTCTTTTTTGATAGCCCGAGTCCTGTTGGGCGATCCAGCGGAATTGCAATATCAGTTTTTATTCCCTTTTCAAAATCTGCAATTTTTTTGTAATCTACATCAATGTCTCCATATTCTAGGACCTGGTATCCACCAGAGTCTGTCATGATTGCTCCATCATAATCAATTATCTTGTGAATGCCTTGCTTTATTGCCTCATCACCATATCTTTTCAGTGTGATGTATGCATTTGTTATAACCAGATCAAATCCCATCTCTCTTAATTTTCTGGCAGGAATTTTTTGTTTGACTGGATGAATTACAGGAACAAATGCGGGAGTTTCAATTTTACCATGGTTTGTATGAAGTATTCCTATCCTTCCAGCAAGATCTGATTTTTTTATCTCAAACATTTTACATTATATCCTAGTATGACGTAATTTGAATCTAGTATGGAAAGAATTTTTGCATGTCCCCTTTTTTGAGAACTAGCTGCAGCCAATCTATCTTGTCCTCATTGGTTCTAGTTCCTTTGAAAACTGATTCCACTTTCTTTGCAGTGGCAGAAATTGTTCTAACACTCGTATCAATCTGAAATGTCTTTTTCTGGCCAAATTGATGCACTGCATCATAATATGTGATACCTAGTATCTCACTGCCAAGATTTTCAAGCGACTTTTTTCTAGCATATTTTCTTTTCTTGTATATTGATTGGAGCTTGTACGGGCTTTTTCTTAATATCACTGATATCTCTACGTTCTTTGATGATACCACATATGGCGCAAGGTGTCCCACCAGTATGGAATCAATTGATGTTTTTTTATCTATTATTTTCTTCAGCCTGCTGACATCTACATCAAGAATTCCGTTATTCTTCTTGAATAATCCTTGGTCAATTGTAATCCTGTTGATGTCAATTACTTTCAGATCTAGTTTCTCTGAAATCAATTTTGCTATGGTGTGCTTACCTGTTCCAGGATTTCCAGTTATTATTTTCAATAAATGTCATAAAATGGATTGAAATTAAACACTTTTGGAATACTAATAAGAGCATATGTCAGACTCTTTTGCATGCAAATTGGTCTGCTAGGGAAAACCAATGTGGGCAAGTCAACGTTTTTTTCAGCCGCTACTCAAACAACTGCTCAAATTGGTAATTATCCATTTACAACTATTGAGCCAAATATGGGAATTGCTTATGTCAAAACTGATTGTGCGTGCAAACATTTTGCCATACCGCATACTCATCCAATGTGCATTAATGGAACTAGGTATATTGCAATCAAGTTAATTGATGTTGCAGGTCTTGTACCTGGTGCTCATGAGGGCAAAGGGCTTGGTAACAAATTTCTGGATGATGCAAGAACATCTGAGGTTTTAATTCATGTAGTGGATGCATCAGGCTCTACTGACATACAAGGACAATCAGTTCCAACAGGAACTCATGATCCGCTTGAAGATGTCAAATTCGTTGAAGAGGAATTTGATCAATGGATGAAACAGATACTTCAAAGAGAATGGCAAAAACTTTCAAGAGAGTTGGAAAGTAAAAGTGGAAAGGTAATCCAGGCTATTGCACAAAGATTCAGCGGACTTGGTATAGATGAGTATGATGTAGAATATGTAATACACAGCTTGAATTTGCAGTCAAAGAAACCTCATGACTGGAATGAAGATGATATTGTTTTATTTGTTAAAACGCTTAGAAAACGAACAAAACCAATCATAATAGCTGCGAATAAATCAGATCTTTGTCATGATCTCAGTATTTTGGATGAATTTAAAAAAATACATCCAACAGTTGCATGTAGTGCAGAAACAGAACTTCTTCTCAGAAAAGCAGCAAAGAACGGAATCATAGAGTACCTGCCAGGAGACAAGTCCTTTAAGATAAAAAATGAAATAAATCTAAACCCTTTACAACAAAAGGCCCTTGAGTTGGCAGAAAAAGTTGTATCAAAATTAGGTGGAACTGGAGTTCAGCAGACTCTTGATTATGCATGTTTTGATCTTTTAAAACTAATTACAGTATTTCCAGTAGAAGATGAAACAAAATTATCTAATAAAAATGGAGAAGTGTTGCCTGATGCAAAACTCTTACGTCCTGGTGCTACCGCGAGGGACTTGGCAAAATCTATACATCAGGATCTTGCAAATGGATTTCTTTTTGCCGTAGATGCAAAGACAAAACAAAGAGTAGGTGCAGAACATCCACTCAAAAATGGCGATGTCTTGAAAATTGTATCAACTCTGAGTAGGGGATAAAATGCTTAGTCTTGGAATTGAGAGTACTGCTCATACATTTTCTTGTGCAATCATAGAAAAAAAAGGCAAACAAGGAAAAATTCTCTCTGATATCAGAAAGATATACAGACCTCCAGAAGGAGAGGGAATCCACCCAAGAGAGGCATCACGTCACCATGCGGAAAACTCTCCAGAAGTTCTTTCAGAATGTCTTAGAAAAGCTAATGTGAAAATTGATGATCTTGATATTGTATCATATGCAGCAGGTCCAGGTCTTGGACCATGTTTGAGAATTGGTGCAGTTGTAGCAAGATCCTTGGCTTCATACTACGACATTCCAATATACCCTGTAAATCATGCATTAGGTCACATCGAACTTGGAAAAATGTTGACTGGCGCAAAAGATCCACTGGTATTGCTTGTGTCAGGAGGACACACAATGATTTTGGCATTTCTCTCAAAGAAATGGCGCGTCTTTGGTGAAACATTGGATATTACTGTGGGTCAATTGCTGGATCAAATTGGACGCCATGCCGGATTTGCATCACCTTGTGGTCCCAAGATCGAAGAGCTTGCATCGCAATCAACAGAGTATATGCCATTACCCTATGTTGTAAAGGGAAACGATGTAGCATTTTCAGGTCTCTTGTCAGCGACAAAAAGAATAATTCCAAAGGGAATTGAATCTGCATGTTTTTCACTGCAAGAAACTGCATTCTCAATGATGGGAGAAGCAACCGAAAGAGCTCTTGCATTTACGGGAAAAAAAGAACTCTTGGTTGTTGGGGGGGTTGCTGCAAACAAGAGATTGTCAAATATACTTTCAAGTATCTGTAAAAGACACAACTGCAAGTTTTTTGTAGCGCCAAAGGAGTATGCTGGAGACTGTGGCTCTCAAATATCTTGGATTGGATTGTTGGAATCGTCAACAAAACCTGGGGTACATCTTGAAGATACTTTTGTGAAACAATCCTGGAGGTTGGATACTGTTGAGGTTCTCTACTAGGTAGAGTATTTGGAAATAGCTTCCTTTACGTCTTTTTCCCATTTGCCTGTATTGTATACTCCAAACTTGTAGGTTTTTTCATTTTCATCTGACTTTATCTTTATTCTGACTTTTTTTATTATCCTGCCTTCTTTTGCCACTTCTGTTATCTGACTGAGGTTAGCTTCTAGAACTGTTTTTCCGAATTTCTTTGAAAAATCAATTATTCTTCCCTCTGTCTTGTCAAAAGCAATTCTCTTATTTGTTAGTGTGAGAATGCCTGGACCTAGAGAGTCTTCCGAACAATCCTCTTGCGTTATTCTCTTCTCATCTGGTTCCATGTCGCCTTTCTTGCAACCTATGTTATAATTGTATATTGTTCTCAAAACTAATTTTATGAAATAAACATGATTGCAACTTAAATTATGTTTGGCTCTCTTGGTTTTCATTGAAACTTGTCAAAAAAGGTGCAGAAGCAGACATCTATGTTACATCGTGGAATGGGCAAAACTCTGTTTTAAAAATCCGAAAAAAGAAAGATTATCGAGTTGATTCTCTTGATACACGGATAAGAACTCTAAGAACAATCAGAGAAGCAAAAATGATATCAGAAGCCAAATCTTTTGGAATATCTACACCTCTTGTTTATTTTGTAGATGAGAAAAAATGTGAAATATATCTCCAGTTCATAAAAGGCAAATTAGTTCGAGATCTTCCTGTAAAACAAATTGTAAAAACATGTAAGGAAATAGGAAAAATGGCGGGAACTCTTCATAAAAATGGCATCATGCATGGAGATCTGACCACTTCAAATTTCATTCTCTCTCAAAGAGGGTTAGTTATACTTGACTTTGGCCTTTCACAAAAAACCAATGCGATTGACGATTATGCAATTGACCTTCGTTTATTCAAGGAGGTTCTAAACAGTGCACATGCTCAAATTGTAGATGGTGCTTGGGCTTTGTTCGTACAAGGATACCAAAGCATACTGGGAAAAACTCTCACAGACAAAGTCATCAATCAGGTTTCAGTGATAGAAAAAAGGGGCAGGTATGCAAATGTCATATGATATCCTTTTTGCAAGCTCAAACAAAAACAAGTTTGACGAAGCAAAAAATATTACATCAAAATTTGGTCTAAAACTGAAATTTCTCAAGTTACACCTACAAGAAATTCAGGCAAATACTTTGGAAGAAATTGCAACGCACAAAGCCATGCAGGCATTTTCAATCTGTTCTAGACCTGTAATTGTGGAAGACGCTGGCCTTTTCATAAAATCATTGAATGGATTTCCAGGACCATATTCGTCATTTGTGCTTGATGCTATTGGAAACAAAGGAATCCTAAAACTTGTATCTACACAGAGATGTGCCATATTCAGATCAGTTATAGTATATTGCCAAGAGTATGATGACGTCCATCTTTTCAGTGCAGATGTGGATGGAACAATATCAAAAAAAGAACAAGGCAAAAAATGGGGCTTTGATCCTATCTTTATTCCGTCTGGAAAGAACAAGTCATACTCTCAACTTGTAGACAAAAACCAAATCTCGCATCGATATTTGGCACTGAAAAAATTTGCTAATTGGTATCTGAATAAGAAGAGATCCAGCGGTCTGTGAACCGTTGTTGATTCTGAAGAGCAACAATTCTTGACATATCACTTTCATCCATGATGGAATAGATCTCACTCTGTTTTACAAGTTCATTTGCAAAATGCCTTATCTCTGACATGTCTAGTGAATTTGAATACTCTAATCTGTTAGTTGATCTGCCCACATGCATGTACGATTTTATTTCTATAAAATGTGCATTCGCACGTTTTACCATTTCTGCATATTTTGGAATTAATTTTTCATCAGCGTTATAGTCTTTGATTAGAGTGAAGCGTAGTACGGTTCTTGTATCTAATTTTGCCAGTAACTCAAGGCTTGTATTCCATCTTTCCCACGCGTCTTTGTATTTTGGTCTGTTCACTAGAGTAAATATTTCAGGATCTGGAGCGTTTGTTGAGAGGTATAGCTGTGTTGGTAATGCGTCCTCATCACTTAGTCTCTGTAACATCTCAGGCTCTTGACCATTAGTTACAAGGAAAATTGATTTTGTATTCTGTAGATTCTTTAGGTATTTTATAAGATCTGGCAATTGTGGATACATGGTAGGTTCGCCTGATAATGAAATTGCATAATGGCTTGGAAGTAAAGATTCGTCAAGCTTTTCTCTGTTGCTTTTTGGATCTCCATAATGACCCATGATCAACTTTCTTCGCTCTTCCATCAAGTTGGACATGATAACCTCGGGAGGTGCAACCTTGTCCGTTGGCATCTTCAAGGCACTGTAAAACTCCATTGGCCTCCAGCAGTATACGCATCTATTTTCACAAAACATTCCAGCTGGTGAAAACTCCATACATCTATGAGTTGAAATGCCATAGAACTTGTGCTTGTAACACTGGCCACCGTCCTTGAATGATTTTTTTGTCCAATGGCATAATTCTACGGTTGCATGATCTGAAACTCCATATTTTGCCTTTTTTAGTTGATTTAGAATTGTTGGTTTGATCTGAATGAATTCATTTTCAGCTTCAACTGTTTCTCCAGAACAACTCATGGCTAGCTTTTTGCGCCGGTTTTAATTAAATCTAGGTAATCTATTTCAAAAATGACACACATGGAGCATTTTCCATTGGGACACAGAGAACTGTACCTAGATACAACATGGCGTAAAAGACTACTCCTGCAGCTATTCCCATAGAAACCCACCACATTCTCAGCTTCATATTTGCGATTAGTTTTTTTGTTGCTAATAAACCTAACCTTGATTTTCAGAAAATAATTGATAAAAAATACCATCACCTGATCTGAGATTCTTGTTTTAGATCACTTGTGTCATCTATTTTTTTAATCCACAAAACTATCTTATATGACGTATTGATACCCATGAACATGAATGCTGCAAGAATTATCAAAGTAAAAGAACCTCTGGAAATTCAATCTCTTGAAACTCCAAAACCTCGAGGCTCACAAGTTCTAATTAAAGTGGAATCTGCTGGTGTATGTCATAGTGATATACATCTCTGGGATGGTGGATACGAAGGTCCTGCAGGCTCATTCATGAAAACAACCGATAGGGGTGTAAAATATCCATTAACTCCTGGACATGAGGTGGCAGGAGTAGTAGAAAGTATGGGTGAAGAAGTAGAGGGATTTGTAAAAAATGAAAAAGTTTTGGTATTTCCTTGGATAGGAGAAGGTCTCTGTCCAGCTTGCAGGGTAGGTGAAGAAAACCTTTGCGACAAACCAAGGTCTTTGGGTGTATACAATGATGGGGGTTATGCAGAATATGTTCTTGTTCCAAATTACAAATATCTAGCAAAAATCAATGATATGGACACTGATATTTGTGCTCCACTGTCTTGTTCTGCTCTTACTGCTTATGGCGCAATCAAAACTGCCAAACTAAATCCAAACGACAATGTGGTTATAGTGGGGGCGGGGGGTCTAGGTTTGATGGGTATCCAATTGGCCAAAGCAATTAGCGGTGCAAGAATAATCTCACTGGATGTAAATGATGAAAAATTAAAAGTAGCAAAACAAAGTGGTGCCGACATTACCATAAATTCTGCAAAAGAAGATCCTATCAAAGCCATTATGGAATTAACAGGTAATCTGGGTGCAGACGCTGTAATTGATTTTGTTAATGCTACAAAATCTGTAGAAACTGACATGCAAATACTCAGACGTAGAGCCAGAGTTGTACTTGTAGGACTGTTTGGTGGTTCTTTGCAATTAAATCTTGTAACCATGCCTACTCGTGCATACAAGATTATGGGATCATACACGGGTTCTATGACTGATATGATTGAGTTAATTTCACTTGCTCGAAGAGATGTAATAAAACCAATGATATCAAATAGATTCAAACTCAATCAAGCTACAGAGGCATTGACAATGCTAAAAGAAGGAAAGATAATTGGCAGGGGAATAATAAACCCATAAAATATTTCATGATTATCACAAAAAACAAGTTTTACGCGTTCTGAAAGTCAGGCATCGGCCTAGTTGAGTTAAGATTAATACTGGACCTGGAAAGATTTTCCATATGTGGCCCTTGTAGTATAGTGGTTAGTATAGGGGACTGTGGATCCCCGGACAGGAGTTCGATTCCCCTCAAGGGCCCTCTTTTCTGTTAATTCATTATCTATGCAATGGGAATCTCAAAATATGCCAAATTTGCTTGATTCCATTTCTTCTTTTATGGCCAATTTGACCTTGAGACTTTTTTGACTGACCTTGTCATTTAACCAAGTCAAGAACTTGTGTTCCAATCCTTTTCCTTTTATTTTTTCAAAATCTGGTCCCATTTGGTCTGATAGTCTCGTTACAAGTGACTTGTTGACGCAAACTACATAGAAATGCCAGCCAAAGGCAAATTCTGAATCAGTCACTATAAAGTCGTTCTCTCCATGGACCATCTTTTCTACATTGCTAAGAGTCGATATGATGGCTTTACTGGTATTTTCATAATCAATTGCTGATACGTTGATGTTGATCCTTTCCTGCATCATTGTGCTTTATACGACATTTGCAAATAAAAACATGACTGAGAACTTTATCTAGTGGTCAAGCAAGTGTTCTACTTCTATGTTAAAAAAAGTCTTGAGAATGCCGATATAGCTCCTTATAGGATCTGGTATCCCATCTCCGCATGCAATTCCTAGATTTTTTGCATTTATCCATATTACAACAGTCTGAAGTATTGTAAGAAACCTATCATTTTCCAAATTTCTCGAACCTATGGCTTTGGAATATCTATCAGCAAATTCCCATGCAACCGTAAAATCAATGCAATCTGTATTAAATATTGCAAGCATTTGATCTCGAAGAGATTTTGCCATCTTGAATGGCGTAATGTTTAGAATGTATGGGAAATCTATCTTATCTGGCATGTGTCCTGTGAGAGGACCCCATATTGTTATTATTTTACATCCGGATCTTAGATTTCGAAATTTCAAAATCATCTTTTCAATTATTTTTTCATCTGAAAACCAAAAGAGTATTACACTTGCATCACTAATGTCGGAGACTGTGATATCTTGATGTCTAAATGATCCATTTGTGAGATGTTTTTCTTGGAGTAGTTTTTGTCCCTGGGATATTTTCTCTTTGTTGTTGTCAACACCTATTGCCTTTTTTACTCTGAATTCTTGTAAGGCTATTGAAATACTGTTACCATTACCACATCCTAGGTGGTAAAAGATATCATTTTCAGTCAATTCTGCAAATCTGAAGATCTCTTTTATTGTCTCATTTGATAGTTCTACATCTTCCCCGCTAATTATCGAGCTTGGAAGTGATGATAGATATTCTTCGATTTTCACTAAATAAGTATAGTTTACACTAAATTTATTCTCTTATTCTCTCAAGGGCAGAGACTGCTTGCCACAATGTAACTCTAACATATGACGGCATGTTGGGATCTTGGGATATGTCATCAAGAAGACTAATGGCATTTGCAGCTCTTACAGAAACAGGCGAGTCTTGTTTTTTCAAGTTTACAACAAGATCTGTCAAATCTTTCTTTATGTTTCTTGGAGTTGAGGGATTTGATGCAATTTCAGCTAGAGTGTTTATGGCCGTATTCAGAGTATCAATATTTGGATCCTTTTTCTCGACCATTGTACCATTCAAGCTTATGCTAATTGAGCTTATTTTATAAAGTTTGCACTATACTTCTACAAAGATATTTTCTGATTCAACTATTACTTTGTATGAATTCAAGTCTTTTATCTTGACAGGAAACTCCGAAAGCTTGCCTGCTTTACAATCAAATTTTGCTCCATGCCAACCACATGTCACAATTGATCCATCTAAACTCCCTTCAGAAAGACTTGCTCCGGCATGTGTACATGTGTCATTCATTGCATAATAATTTCCGTCTATGTTTACAACGAGAACGTCTTTACCATCTATTGTAACCTTTTGCATCTTACCTGGAACAAAATCGCTTATTTTTCCAACAATTATCTTCCCCATGCGAGATTTGGAACTTTGACTCTTAATAATTTTAATGTCTCTGTTCTAAAATGTCAAAATTCTAAATTAGACAAATTTAACGCTGTTTTGTAACTTGCCAAGATTTTCTATCTCCATTTCTATCTTATCACCATCCTTCAAAAATATGGCATCTGGCTTGTTGAGCATTACTCCTGCAGGTGTTCCAGTAGATATGATATCGCCTTTTTCTAATGTCATTGCTTTACTTAGTAATGATACAATTGAGTATACCTTTAGATGCATATTTGATGTTGAAGAGTTTTGTCTAATATCTCCATTTACTTTGGTTAGCATTTTGAGATTCTGTGGTTCTGGTATTTCATCTGCCGAGGTGATCCAAGGACCACATGGTGCAAAAGTGTCAAAACCTTTTGCTCTTGTAAACTGTTTATCTTTTGCTTGTATGTCTCGTGCAGAAGTGTCATTTAGGACCATATATCCAAAAACTGCTTCTTTTGCCTCTTTTTCTGATATGTTTTTACAATCCTTTCCAATTATGACTGCAAGCTCAATTTCATAATCAAGCTTTGAAACAAATGACGGGCAGACTATGTCTGACGTAGCTCCGTTGAGTGTTGTTCTAGGTTTTATTACTATGGCAGGCTCATCTGGCGGAATCAAGTTTTGCTCTTTTGCATGATCTTTATAATTAAATGCTAGACAAATTATTTTAGACGGATTTGGAATTGGAGGAAGAAATTTGAAATCAGATAAATTTTCAGTATAGTTTAGATTTTTTGCATTGTTTTTTATTTCATCATACCATCCATCAAATAAGAAATCTTTGATACTTTGAGGTATGGGAATTCCAGTCTGAGATGTCATACTCTCTCTTGTCAAAACCTTTTCTCCGTTGACAAAAGCATATGTTTCCATATTTTGTCTAAGCAATCTTGCAATTTTCATTTTCTTCACTTGTGTGTATATATCGCTTGATTTGCAGAATCTTTTCTGCAATATCCGAATCTTACGAACTGGATTTGTGCTCCCACATTTAACTCTAAGTAGTATTGTTCTGTAATTGCTTGCTTGACTTCTAGACTGTTCTCGTTAAATTGGTCGTTTATGAAGAGTACATTTGATATTAAAACTTCGATGCTAACTGGATTCTTTCTTGAAACCCATTGAATTTTGGGAATGTCTGATTTATAGCCAGTGCCGGTAACCTCTCCTTCCATCTCTGGACCTGTCTTTGTTATTCTTATGTTGTATAATTCTAGTAATCTCACTTCGTCACCAATCTTTAGTGGTTTTGCATCATTTCCAGATATGTAGAAATTTCCATCTACTGTGACTCGTCTTTTGCCCATATCGTTTTGCGGATGATTTGAAATCTCAATTTCAGTAAGATTGTTGTTTACCACTGTCAATTTTACGGGGTCAAATACAATGAATAGTCTTACACTTGTTGGATCAATTATTTTCCGATTAAATGACTCGAGTGTTTCAAATGGAGGCAAAGTGTCAGACTTGGTAAAACCTAGAGAAAGAACAAATTTCCGAATGGCTTCGGGAACTATTCCTCTTCTACGTAATCCTTCTAGAGTTGGAAGTCTAGGATCATCAAATCCTGATACTTTTCCTTCCTCTACTAGAGGTTTTAGCACTCTTTTGGATACTGGCATTCCTTCAAACTCTAGCCTTGAAAACTCTAACATCTTTGGTTTACGCATATTCAGTTTATCTAAAAGTGTATAGTAAAGTTCAGTTCGTAATTCGTATTCTTTAGTTCTAAACGCATGAGTGATTCCGTCAATACTGTCTTCAACGGCTACTGCCAAGTCATAGTTTGGCCACACCCTGTATTTGTCCTTGTGGATTGGGTGTGGTTCATCTATTATCCTAAACAAAGTTGGATCTCGCATGACTGTATTCTCTGAACTCATATCTCCTCTGAATCTGACTATGGCTTCGCCTGGTTTGAATTTGTCAAACATTTTATTCCAACGGGTATTATTCTGATCAAGATTTCCTGCTCTGCACTTGCATGATACCATTCCTCTCCTATTCTTGCTAATTGTTTCCTTATCACATGTACATACATATGCGTGATCTAAATCAATAAGCTCTTTACCTTTCTTGTAAATTATCTCCATGTCATCCGAGGTATTTTTTATGAGATCATATTTTACATCCAGCCAGTCCAGACCGACTTTTATTGCTGCATAATATTCTAGACGTTCTTTTTCTGGATTTGTATCATCAAATCTTAGAATGAGTTTTCCTCCATACATCTTTGCATATTCTTCATCAATAATTGATGCCTTTGCATGGCCAATGTGAGGATAGCCATTAGGCTCTGGAGGAAAACGTGTGATCACATTACCTTGCTCTGCATCTTCAAGTGGGGGAAGTCCAACTCTCTCATGTTTTGGTTTTAATACCAACAGCTCAGCATACTTGCTCGTAAGTTCTTCTCTTTGCGATTCTATTGATAATTTGTTAACATCAATTACTGCCTGCGAAATAAGTGGGATGACATCTTTTATTCTAGAGCGAAGTTCTGGTTTTGTACCGATCACTTTGGATATGATCGAGTCGTTTCTAGTTTTTCCGTCATGTTCAGATGCATTAAGAAGGGCAATTCCTCGAATTATCCTTTTTAACTCGTCATCCAATTAAAGACTCCTCTCTACCACAAAATCAAGCAAAGAGAGTAACTCATTTTTTGCAGGTCCATCGTATATTGATATGGATTTCTTGGCTGCATTAGAGTGATATGCTGCCTTTTGTTTTATTATGTCATCTATTCCTAGCGAAGAAATTATGGAGATTGCTCGTTCTACCTCACTTTTTGAAACAGATGAATTACCAAATGCATTAAGAATTATTTTCCTCTCTTGATTGCCAGCTTTTTTAATTGCCATCAAAATTGGTAATGATTTTTTTCCTTCTCTGATGTCATTTCCCACAGGTTTTTTTGTAATCTTTGGATCTCCTATTACTCCAATCAAATCATCAATTATCTGAAAAGCAATTCCCAAGTTTCTTCCAAATGTAGACAATCTTACTACGTCTGAAAATTTTTTCTTTGCTGATATTGCCCCCATTGCACAAGATGCTACAAATAATGATGATGTTTTTTTCTCAATCATTTTTATGTACTGATTTTCATTTGGTATTTTACTTGATTTTGCCATGCTTATGTCAAGTGTCTGACCCTCACACACATCAGTACATGCCTTTGCTAATGTAGCAACAAGATTCAAACCAACGTCTTCTGACTTGTGAAGGTACGGTTTTGAAATGGTTTCAAATGCTCTTGAAAACAACAAGTCTCCTGCAAGAATCCCAATTGGTGTCCCAAATCTCATGTGAACTGTAGGCACACCATGTCTGACCTCATCATTATCCATGATGTCATCATGTACTAGCGTAAAATTATGCACCATTTCAATTGCAGCCGCAGCAGGTATTGCTTGTTTTGCGGTTCCTCCTAAAAGTTGGCAACTCTTTATGACCATGTATGGTCTTAGTCTTTTCCCTCCATGATCGATCAAGTAGCTTGCTGCGTGATACAGATCCTTTGGTTCCCCAGAAAGTCTAGTTAAAAGAAATGAATCTATCTTGGACGCTGTTTCTGCAAGTTTTTCTAACTTCATTCTTTTTTTAGCTCCCACTTGTGGTCTGGAAAATGATGCTTTAACGACGCTTCTAGTTTATTTTTAAGACCGTCTTTATTCCACATCTTGAGAATTTCCTTGTGTCTATCACTAATATTGTGACTAGATTCAGATAGAAAATACAACGCAACTAGCATCCATGGGCAGAAAATCTGAGGTGTTTTTTTAATCTCTGATAATATTTGTTCTAGAGTAACCCATCTAATATCTGAAATTTCGTCTTTTACAAGTTTTATTTTTGAAGGATCATCTAATATTCCAATTAATGTACCACAAATTTCATTTTCTGATCCAATGTCTTTGTAAGGTACATGATACTCAAACTTGTACAGATAGTCTAGTTTGCATGTAACTCCCAATTCCTCTGGCAGTCTTCTTTCTGCGGACGAGACGTAATTCTCGGACTGTCTTGGGTGACTTGCCACGGTTCCATCCCAGTCTCCTGGCCACAACATCTTGCTCATGCTTCGTCGCGTAAGCAAAAGTTGTCCTTCTTTATTGAACAAAAATATAGTAAAAGCTCTATGAAGTTTTCCATTTGGCAAATGGCATTTTACCTTTTCCTCAGTCCCTGTTTGGTTATCAGTATTATCTACAAGAATAAGATGTTCCATAATCATCCTCTAAATATCGTTCCCTCAAAACTCTTACCATTTATCGCATTTGTTATTCTCTTTGGAGTGTTTCCATTTACAAAGAATACGTCTGTTCCATTTTTTGATATGTTAAATGCCTCTTTTATTTTACGAGACATTCCTCCAGTGACATCCATTGATACTTTTGAAGTAATTGGTTTCTCTTCTGTAATCTCACTCAAGAGTCTCCTGCTTTTCATATCTGAATATACTCCATCAACATTGGTGACAAAAATTGCAAGACGAGGATGTAATAATTTAGAAAGAATTCCCATGATTCTATCTCCTGATAAAATGTAAAACTTGTTTTTTCCAAACCACATGACATCCCCATAAGAAATTGGCATTAGTCCTGTCTTTGCAATCTTGGGAATTTCTTTAACTTTCTTGACTAGAGGTTTGTCGCCTATCATAAAATCGCCAGGCGGTAAGCAATATGGGTTTAAACCTGATTCTAGAAATGATTCTAGTATGATATTGTTTAGTTCTACCATGGAACCTTTAACGGCAGAAACTCCTTTGGCTTCATGTCTTTGCGGTTTTGTATGCATATCGTATTTTACAGACCAATAATGCCCAAAGGATCCTCCTCCATGTACTATGACAAGTGGTTCGTTTACATTTTTGAGGCTTGTAGCAATTCTTTTTATTGAATTTCTATTTGGGGTCAATGGTTTTTCCTTGTTAGTAATTATTGAACCTCCAAGCTTCATCAAGATCATGATTTTTAACAATGCTATGGACGGTTTTAAAAAGTATCTCACTGAAATAGTGATGTGATTCTTTGACTAATACGGTAATGTAGTTACTTCACTTTTAGATGATATATGTAAACTGAAGAATTTCTGATCCGAACGAATTCTAGCATCTCTATGTATACCTGAGTCCACTATAGTCTATTTTTGCTATGAAACAATCTGAAATTTTTCTCAAGTTGTCAAGTGTATCTTTTTTGTTGAAATCATCAACAAGAGAAATTATGCATCCGCCTCCCCCAGCTCCTGTTATCTTTGCGCCATGCGATGTTTTTTTTGCCTCTTTGACCAAGGAATCTATTTTTTCTGTAGAGACTCCTATCTGTTTTAATAAATCATGATTTTTTAGCATTAGAGAACCTAGTTTGTTCAGGTTATTTTCTTTCAAAGATGTTATTGCATTATTGACTATGTCAATTTCTTCATTACATAATTTATTGAAAAGATCTTTGTTTTCTTCTTTAAAATTCCTGACTTGTCTTACAACATCTTGTGTATCATGAACTTGTGCAGAGTTTGATATTATGAAATCCAAATCATTTCTTGATGGAATATCCTGAAATCCATTCTTTAGGTCATATGATACCAGTCCACCAAATGTCGAAACTGATGAATCAGCTCCCGAGTTTTGTTCAAATACGGTACGTTCTGCTTGTATGGCTATTTTCATTACATCATCTTTTGATAATTTGTGAAATAACCCATTAACTGAAGCTGTAACTGCTACACAAGCAGCCGATGACGAGCCAAGTCCTACTCCTGGAGGTATTTCTGATTCTACAACTATTTCTATGCCTTGGTCTACAAAATTTCCCTCTATTGCTTTTTGTGCTATGTAAAAGAAAGGTTTCATAAATTTCTGTTGTACATTTTCTAAATTATTTAATGAATTTAGATCCATCACTGATTCTCCCAAAGAAGATTTTATTCTGATTATTTTATCGTCCACAAATTGTGATGTGGCAGTTATTCTCTTGTCTATGGAGCATAATATGGCCTTGATGCCATATACTACAAAATGTTCTCCAAAAAGAATAATTTTTCCAGGAGCGGATGCAACCGATTTCATGAAAATACTATCGACGCATATCCTACCACTGAACTCTTGTCGCCTGCTATGTCCCCGCTAGTAGCATACTTGATCAAGGTTCCCTTGGTTGCTCCTAATTCCTTGCAAGCTATCATGGTGGATGCAATCGCTCCATAACCACACACACTAATCTGTTTTTCTTGTAATGTGCTATAAAATCTGTCTATATCTAAGTCAAATATTGTATCTATCAGAGATTTGTCTTGTTCATGCGCAAAATCGTTTGGTTCGTAATGAGTAAAATCTGAAGAACCAATTATTATGACATTCCTAGTTTTTGCAATTGTCGCTATGGACTTGCCAATTTCAATTGCAGTATTATGACTCTGATCAATTAAGATTATGGGCAGAATCTTGAATTTATGAGAAAATATTTCTTGGAGCATTGGGAGTTGTACCTCTAAACAATGATCTCTTGTATGAGAAAAAGAATCAAACTCTATCAACTTTGAAACCTTATTGATCTCAATTGCAGACTCGGTATCCACTTCGATGTCTCCAATGGGTGTTTTCCATATTCCCTCCTTCATCACTGCAATGTCTCGGCCTATCCCCCAATGGTTTGGTCCTATGATTACAACAAGATCAGGTTTCTGAGATGATATGGCATAGTATGAATCGGCAGCTATTGGACCAGAGTATTCATATCCTGCATGTGGACATATGACACCAATAATTTTCTTATCATGTGGTGAAGGTGGTAACTTACCTGGACCATATCTGTGCAAAAAACAATTTCTTATGCTTGATTTAAGTTCTTGAGTTGTTTTTGGATAGAACATCCCAGCAACAGCTGGTGTCCTTACCTGCATTGTGTTATTGCCTCTGTGTTCTCATTCTTTGAGGGGGCATCCTTTCGGACTCTTCCTCTAATTCTTCTTCTGTTATTTTGGTTTCAAAGTCATCTATTTGATATTTCATAGATTCTGCATTTTTTAATTTGCCTTTTTGCATCAGTATCTCTCTTGCTAAAAGCCAATAGGTAGCAGCTAGAGATTTTCTTCCTCTATTGTTTGCTGGAATTACCAAATCAATTTTAGATGTAACATTATCTGTATTGGAAATACCTATCACTGGAATTCCTGCATTGGTCGCTTCTACAACTGCTTGTTCGTCTACTTGTGGATCTGAAATAAAAACTAATTCTGGTTCTCTATAGTATGGTAATGATGGGTTTGTTAGGGTTCCAGGCATAAATCTTCCAAGCATGGGAGTTGCACCGGTAACCTCACAAAATTTCTCAACAGGTGTGCTGGCATATTCTCTACCTGAGCAAACTAGGATTTTTGTTATGTCTGCCCTGTTGATGAATTTGGCAGCTGTTTGGATTCTAGATAATGTTTTCTTACTATCAATAATGTAAAGACCTTCGTTTGTTGCCTTGGTAACAAATGGAGTCATGAATTTTGTTTTTACCTGAGTGCCTACCCTTATTCCAGTAGACAATACGTATTTCTCCATATGTTCAAAATCTTCTTGTTTGCTCATTCTGTGTTTCTAAATCTCGGCCATTCCACGTATTAAATCATACTCTGAAAGTCGTATCAGTTCATTAAGTTTGGCCATTCTTTCTCCACCTAATATGCCAGCTTTGAGCATCTTTGATTTGGTAGCAATCCCGATATGTGATATGTGAGAATCTGTCGATTCACCAGATCGATGGGAAGTGATTAGTTTTACATTGTTATTGTTTGCTTCTTTGGCAAATTCAAGTGCATCATAAAGACTTCCTGCCTGATTTACTTTCAATATTGCTCCACTACAAGCTCTTATTTTTACTGCTTTTTTGAGAATTTTTGTATTTGTTACCAGTAAATCATCACCAGTTATGAGAACGCGAGGGAATTTTTTAGTCAAGATTGCCATATCTGCAAAAGCTTCTTCATGAACCGCATCTTCTGCGTAAACAAGTTTGTATTTCTTTATTATGCCAGACGCAAACTCGATCTGTTTTTCCGGAGTATTTTCAAAACCTGCTCTATCGTATACGTATTTCTTTTTCTTTTCATTCCACTGTGTGGAGGAAGCAAAATCTACTCCCAGTGAAACTTCCCTTCCTAATGTAAAACCTAGTTGTTCACAAGCTTTTGCAGATATTTCTAAAGCTTCGTCGTTTTTTAATTTGGGAGCCCAACCGCCTTCATCTCCCCTTCCATTTGTAAAACCTGGATCCTTTTTTGCTAGAATTTTTCCTACTTCTTTGTGTACCATCAAGTTAACCTCTATTGCATCACGAACAGTTTTGGAACCTATGGCACAAACTAAAATTTCTTGAATATCCGGTGTACCTGGCCCCGCATGTGCTCCTCCTCCTAGGATATTTCCAAGGGGAAATGGATATCTAAAAGTTGAATCTTTTGCCAGCAACTTGAACATTGGTACCTGTAATGATTTTGAGGCTGATTCAATTGATGCAATAGTTAATGCAAATGCCAGTGAACCGCCTACTTTTGAATAATTTGGAGTTGAATCAATTTCTCTTAGGGTTTCATGAATTACTTTTAGATTGGATGGATCAAGACCTACAAACTTTCTTGCATTCTTTTTTAAGATGTCAAGGCTCTTTTCTGGTTTATTCTGAGGAAAGCTCTGTGCTTCATGTTTCCCAACACTTGCTCCTGATGGAGCGCAGACTCGTCCTATGTATTGGTTATCTGATATTACGTCGACTTCTATGGTTTGACTTCCTCTGCTGTTGTAAAGTATCCTGCCTTCGATGGATGTAATCAGAGGCATTCTATTCTAATTCAGATCTTACTTCTTGCTCTCTTCTTCTGATTGCTTCGTAAAATGGAATGACCTGATGAATTGTCTCAACTGATGTTAATATCATTGCTCTACAACAATATCTTTTAAAACCAAAAGAATCTAAAACTTTTCCTGGATCCTCGCCGCTTTTAACACGATTCTGATATTCCTTAAACTTGTCAGCAATCAAATTTCCACATGTAAAACATCTAACAGGGATGAGCACAGTCACAAAAAGTAATCAAGGCTTATAAAAACCATACATGGGTAAAACCAATTGCGGGAGTCGCCCAGCCTGGTCAAAGGCGCTAGCTTGAGGGGCTAGTATCTTAGGATTTCGTGGGTTCAAATCCCATCTCCCGCATTAATGATTTCAAGGCAATTGCATTGAATTGATTAAACAAATATTTTCATATGCTTACATACATCCTGTATTGTTATGGAAATTACTGTAAAACAAATGATGCAAATTGAAGAGAACGGGCATCAAATGGGATTTTTTAGAAAATTGATGATGGAAAATGCAGGTGCTATTACTGCAAGGCATATTGTTGAGTATTATCCTGATTTAACATCAAAAAAGATAACAGTATTTGCTGGATTAGGAAATAATGGCGGGGATGCTTTTGTTGTGGCCAGACACTTGGCAGCATTTGGATGTACTCCAACTGTCGTACTTTTAGGACATCCAGACAAGATAAAAACAGAAGAGGCACGATCAAACTGGAAAATTTTGGAGAAAATGAATTCTGTAAATCTTATACTTGCATCTGATGCTGATAAAATTGTTAACGATGCAGAAGTGATAGTGGATGGAATACTAGGAACTGGAATATCTGGAAAAGTTAGAGAACCATATTCATCAGCAATAGATGTGATAAATCAATCGAATGCTTTCAAATTATCTGTTGATGTTCCATCTGGTCTTGATCCAGACACGGGAATTGTAAATGACAAATGTGTAAAAGCTAATATCACTATAACTTTTCACAAGATGAAAATTGGGATGCCCAAAGGCCTAGACATGTGTGGCAAAATAATGGTAGAAAAAATAGGAATCCCGCCTGAAGCGGAGATTGGAGTATTGCTATGAAAGTGTATCAGCTTCAAGTTGGAAACATGCAAAATTTCACCTATGTTCTTGAAGATGAAGAGACAAAGGAATCTGTTATCATTGATCCCTCATGGGATCTAGAATTAGTGCTGGAAATCATAGAAAGAAACGATCTAAAAGTCAAATACATCATAAACACACATCATCATTTTGATCACACCATTGGAAATGATGCAATGGTACAACATACCAAATCTAAAATCTTGCAACACACGTCTTCAACTCTGAAAAACGATATACGCATATCTGATGGTGAAAAAATAATATTTGGAAAATCTGAACTTACTGTAATACATACTCCTGGGCATTCAAAAGATAGTATCTGTCTAGTTGGTGATGGGAAAATCTTTTCGGGTGATACACTTTTTGTGGGAAACTGTGGCAGAATTGATTTACCTGGAGGAAGCGCAAAAGAACTTTATCATAGCCTATTTGATATACTCTACAAACTTGATGATAACCTAATGTTGTATCCTGGACACAATTATGGAAGCTCTCCAAATTCAACTATAGGCAAAGAAAAAAAGACAAATCTTGTATTACAACCTAAAACAGAATTGGAGTTCTTGGATTTTATGGGCAGTGATTAGTCCTTGCAAGACATCGAAATACTTGGAAACAAGCAAAAGGGTTTAGAGTTCATAAAACAAACCGAACAAAAAAAATTCATTTTCTCTCTAGTGATATCTTATACTGAAACATCTGAAATACCTGGAATAACCATGGCTGGAGAACACCCCGATCTGATAAAATTTACAGGACCTGCCGATGCTGAATTCATTCACTATGGATATTGTAGAAGCATATCTGTAATTCCAA
>Ga0206954_1066_pt1 | contig 28623 bp, 19 predicted proteins | sample Alteio_BWOrgHeat_37_FD_153250 | JGI IMG/M metagenome (GOLD analysis project Ga0206954, IMG submission 153250) | Enriched cells from forest soil in Barre Woods Harvard Forest LTER site, Petersham, Massachusetts, United States -... | ecosystem: Environmental > Terrestrial > Soil > Temperate forest >...
ATCAGCCAGGTCTGGCTGCCACTGCACAAAGATTGGAAAGCGATTACCGCCGGCGCGCAGCCGGAAAATTGCCCGAATCCATAGGAGCTGCGTAGTGGAGTCATTCCGGTTTCGAAATGTCTTGCTACTTATCTGCCGGAGCGCTTGCAGCTCTCTAGCTACTTTCTTCTAGGAACTTGTTGAAAAGCGCGCTTACGGGGAAGGATTTTGTCGAATTGGCGGGTGGGCCAGCGTCACCTAAAGTAGAGTTACTGGTTGCAGGTTGCTACGATGGCGGATCTAAGGGCTGAGATTGAGTGCCCACTCTTTCAGGCATACTGCGCACCCCGTAGTTTTGGAATGCGGAGCAGGTTAAAGGCAGCACAACTGAACAGGAAGAGCCAGTCTACTTTTGGCAGACCGCGTAACTTCACCTTGCGCAAGGGGCCGGTTTGTTTTAACCATCCGAAAGCCTTCTCAACCAACCAGCGTTTTCCCAAACTGATCTCATATCCCACGTGCCGCGTGGTTCGTCCATCGATGGCGCTGCGCCGATTTGTGTTGTTCTGGATGACATGCGGAGTCACGTTCAGTTCGCGCAGTACACTGACCAAGCTGCCAATGTCATAGGCTTTGTCGGCCCCCACGGTGATCCTGTGGGAGGGTTTGGCCATATCCTTTAACATCAGCAGCGCCGCGTCGGCCTCGGCCGTACCATCGGCATGAGTGGTCATGGCCTCGGCGATCAAGCCATGGCGGTTCTCTGTCACGATGTGGCCAAGATAACTAAGCCGGGCTTCCTTGCCCTTCGACTTCTTGTAGAGCCGCGCATCCGAATCAGTGGTGGATTCGTGCGTCTGGTTGGTGCGCGTCTGGCCGTGAAAATCTCCTCCGGAGCTGGAGTCATCGTTGCCTCCGTCCTTGCGGCGGAAGCTCTTGTGGCTGGCCCAGGCTTCAATCAGTGTTCCGTCCACGGTGAAGTGATCGTCCGACATGAGTTCCGCGGCTTGTTGCTTGATGCGGGTAAAGAAAGATCGCGCTATCTCTTGGTTCAAAAGCCGATCTCGGTTCTTCGAGAATACCGCGTGGTTCCACACCCGATCGTCAATCTCCAGGCCGACAAACCACCGGAATAACAGGTTGTAGTCCAACTGCTCGATCAACACCCGCTCCGAGCGGATGGAGTAAAACACTTGCAGCAACAGGGCGCGCAGCAGACGCTCGGGAGCGATCGACCGACGTCCGCCCTCCGCATAGAGCTTATCGAACTCAGGTGACATCTCTGCCAGAACTACATCCACTAACTGCCGCACCGCACGCAACGGATGGTTTACGGGAATTCGATCTTCCAATGCTATGTAGCTGAACATCCCAGACTGCAACTGAGCATCTTTTCCGCGCATCCCTAATAGACGTTCTCGGACACATTCCGGCAGTCAACATCTACGGTACTTTTCAACAAGTTCCTAGTTGTTACCTCTGCTTTGTTAATGATGCGAGAACTCCGGCCGTAGTGTTCTCTTCCGAAACAGCGAAGTTTAAAAACACTTACGCGCTTGTCTTTATTCATTTCCAACATACAGGAAAAGAACTTACTATATGGCATTCCCACGCATACCAGCTTTCACCTAGAGGTTTTCATGCTCGCTCCTAGGATCGCGTTATTAGTACTTTATGTGAGCGTGGCTGCATGTCAGGCCACATATTCAACACCTGACACAGCTCAGGAGAAAGACCGGGTCTTTATAGTCCGTGGAACCGTCACTAATACTGCCACGGGCGCGCCTATCAATCATGTATTGGTATCTCTCGTTGGGCAGAAAACATCTGGCATTTACCAACCACAGTGGCCATTTTGAATTTAGTGGGCTGCAGGCAGGTCGCGCAGTAATCACCGCCAGCAAGCCAATGTTTTGCTCTGAAAAGGAATTGCACGACCTGCCTCCGATGCAGACAATCACGATTGGAGACGGCAGCACTGACGATCTTGTGCTGCGCCTTACTCCCAGCGGTAGCTTGCGCGTGGTTCTCACCAATAAAGACGGCGAGCCCATCGAAGCCATACCTGTAACTTTGCAGCGTGCGATGCTTGAAGAGGGGACCAAAACCTGGAGTAACGGGGACACATTCACCTTCTCTGACGACGACGGCGAGGCCCACTTTGGGAACCTTTTTCCCGCGAGCTATCGTGTGCAAGTCGGCCCTGGCTCTGCCTATGCTGCCACACGCATTGGTCTCGTCACTACACCAGAAACACCACCTCATTTATCGGCGTTGGTTTTATCCATCCGTTACCGACATCGTCGCGGCATCGCCCGTCCAGATCTTGCCAGGGCAAGAAACGCGCATCACCGTATCACTCACCCCGGAAGAAGGCTTCCGTGTTTCCGGCATCGTGACCCGAGGCCCAACCGTTCCTCTTCTGACGGGAAGGCTACAGGATAGCAATGGAATCTCGGAAGGGGTAACCATCAGAAGCTCTAATTTCGAAGTTGTTGATTTGCCGAGTGGCACTTACAACGTAGTTATGACCGGAACATGGTATGGAGAAACTGCGTTCACCGTCGGTCCTTCAATCAGTGATCTTTCCGTAGGCGTAATGCCTCTCTATCCTGTTCCGCTACATGTGCAATATATATTCACCAATCCCGAGCGCTCAGGCACAGTGAACATGAGCGAGTCGGACTATCGCGCCACCTTTGTTCTGCGATCTCTGGATGTACCCCGGACACAGCCCTCCTCTTTTTTAGTGGGGCCATCGAATGGGGGCCACTCCTATGCGTTCGATGTATTTAAACCAGGAAAATATACTCTCGAGACCAGCTTGATTGATGGCTGGTACATCCAATCGGCATCTTCCGGAGGAATCAATGTTCTGCAGGATTCACTCACGGTCGGGAAAGAACCGACTGCTCCGATCGAAGTGGTGTTGAGCAATGACACAGCGACACTGGCGGGAACGGTGCAGACGGATCATCATGGTGTCAACTCCGTGCTCCTGATGATCTCGGTGAGACAAGTACTCGCCGGCATTAAAACTTCCATGGACGGCAAATTCCAAGTCGACAATCTTGCCCCTGGCGACTACACCGTTTTTGCGTTCGACTCCCTGGAAGATTTGGAGTACAGGAATCCTCTTGCTTTGGCGGAATACGCTGCAAGCAGTGTCCACTTGACTCTTACTGGCAGCCAGCAGGAAACGATCTCCCTCGACCTAATTAAGAGGGAACCATGAAGTCTGCTTCCGTATGGTTCTTAAATATATCTTTGCTTTTACTTCCAGCTCTGGCGCAAGATGTTTCCCTCAACAATGCTCCTCCATCTTCGTTTCACATCGCTGGAACCGCCGTCGACGCTGTGAGTGGTCAGCCGCTGTCTCACATTCAGGTCACGATCATGCTAAATAAGGATGCACAGGCGGCCCGCAACACGGTCACCGGTAACAATGGGCGCTTCGAATTTGGGAACCTGCCGCCGGGGAAGTATGCGCTTAGCGGCCACGGGCGCCACTATTCTGCCCAAGGATATGAGCAGCACGACAATTACATCACAGCAATCATTGTAGGGCCGGCGTTGGGGTCGGCAGATGTTGTGCTTCGCTTGCAACCAAGTTGCCGTATAGACGGCTGGATTAGCGATGATGAGGGAGACCCTGTTTACAATGCAGAAGTATGGCTGTTCTGGAACAGAAAGATAGACGGCCGTTCTCTCACTACGTTTTTTGAGTCGGCTATCACCAAAAGCGACGGAGGTTTCAGCTTTACCTCGCTCCCTGCCGGACAGTTCATCGTGCTGGCGATGCCGAAAGGAAGTCCGTGGTATGCGGCTGCCGCAGAAGAAGCTGCCGAAAGCTCGCGAAGAGCTTTGCACGACGATTGGGAGCAACAACACATGTTTCAACCCATAGTCACCGCGCAATCCGAGGATGCTGACTCTGATACAGATTCTACTCAAGACTCAAGCGCGGCCGGAGAGGGGGCGGGGCTCAAATCGCAGCTGCCGGAGGATGACGATTTTATCAACCATCGTGACCAATTCGAAACCGCCTATCCATTGACCTACTTTGGGAATACAAGCGACCCACAAAAAGCATTACCGATTACCCTTCGCCCGGGCGACCGTTTTCGGGCAGACATCGTGTTCCGCACCCAACCCACTGTCCACGTTACCCTACTTGAGTCCCGTCTCCCCGAAAATTCGCACCTCAGCAATGACATAAACGTCAGCCTGATGCAACCTATAATCGATGGAAGCTTGGTTGGGGGAGTCAATCAATTCCTATACTCGGGAAATCGGCTCGTGTACCGTATTCTTCCGGGACGGTATCTCTTAACTCTGGCTCACGATTCATCGACACGTTCCCGTACAATCGACATCGATAGGGATATAGAATTGGATGGCGCGGCTGAATTCAAAACTGCTGCCACTCTTCCAACAGTTACCGGTACCTTGGAGTGGATGCCGGGAACTAACCCCGAATCCGTGGTCGTCCGCCTAACCAATCCGGCCACGGGGGAAACCTTTGACACCACAGCCACTATAGGAAAACAATTCTCCTTTGAAGATGAAACTATTATGAAAGGAGTCTATGACGTTGCTGTCATTTCTCATCCCAATGATTTCCCAAAAGGTTTGGGCGAAGTCCACGCCACAGGAGCAGGAGTCAAGGATCAAACCATTGAAATCAGCACAAATCCTGTACAACTCAAACTCACGATGCAGGGTACGTTCACCCTTCATGGTGTAGCCATGCGTAACGGCAAGCCAGGAGCAGTAGCCATGGTGCTTCTGGTTCCCCAGAATGCCACGAGCAATCGGGCGCTCTTCCGTCGGGATCAGAGTGACAGCGATGGAACGTTTCAATTCACAAATGTTGTACCGGGAACATATACCGCAATCGCAATCGAGGAAGGATGGAGGGTTGTCAAGGGCGGCGGAAAATTAGACCAGCAAGGCGGAGTAAAACTAGGCCAGAAGAGTGCTTGAAACAAGCGATGTTGAAGGAAGCAATGGCGTCTGAAGCGGAGGACTGTGCCGCCTGAAAGGCGGCACGGTTAGGCCGGAGCGGAAGACGCCATTGCTTGCGAAGAACGGGGTTGGAATACGTTATGCCGTAGGCTCGGGGCCGCGTTTGCGTTTGCTCTGTTTGAGACGGTAGCTATCGCCGTTCATCTCCAGGATATGAACGTGGTGCGTGAGTCGGTCCAGGAGCGCGCCGGTGAGCCGCTCCGAACCCATGACCTCAGTCCACTCCTGAAAGGGTAGATTGCTGGTTACCATCGTGGAGTTGCGCTCGTAGCGTTGGCTGAAAACTTCAAACAACAACTCCGCGCTGGTTTTCGACAGTGGCACGAAACCCAGCTCGTCAACGATCAGCAGTTCAAAACTGGCCATCTGCTTCTGGAAGCGCAGCAGACGTTTCTCGTCGCGAGCTTCCATGAGTTCGTGAACCAGCGCGGCGGCCGTGGTGAAGCGCACGCGATGGCCACGTTGGCAGGCGGCTAAGCCGAGAGCCAAGGCGATGTGAGTTTTCCCGGTGCCACTGTTGCCCAACAGTAAAACGTTCTCGCGGCGCGAGAGAAACTCGCAGCGCGCCAACTCCAGCACCAGGGTTTTGTTCAGCGTGGGAATGGCCAGAAACTGGAAACTGTCCAGACTCTTAACTACGGGGAAGCGTGCCTGATGAATACGGCGCTCGGTGGCCTTACGCTCGCGATCCAACAGTTCCAGTTCCGTCATCCGCAGCAGGTACCGCGGATAGTCCACGCTCTCGCTGGCGCACTGCCGTGCCACCTTATCGTACTCACGCAAGAAGGTCGGCAGGCGCAGCAACTTGAGATGGTGTTCTAAGAGAACCTGAGGGGTATCGTTGGGAGTAGGGGCCTGCACGTCGCTCATTGGGTCACCTCCAACAACGCCATGTAATCGGCGGTTTGCGTGGTCGCCACCTGCGGCAGCGGCAGATGGGGATACTGCATCAAGTCCAGGCGCGGCGGACGCCGCTCGATCCGGCACAGCAGCAGATGTTTTACCGCATCCAGGGATATCGTTCCCAGATGTATGGCATCCTGAATGGCGTGTGTCACTTCCGTGACACTAAAGGTTTCCAGCAGCCGCAGCACCTGCACATACTCTCGCTTGCCGTGCTTGCCCAGTCGCGCTTCCAGCAGCTGCCGCAGGCGCAGAAAGCATTCCGGCAACTCCCAGTTCGCCAATGGAGCCGCCTGGTCCAACGCGCGGATCTTTTCCTCCAGCAGCGCCAGATAGTGTAACGGATCGAAGATCATGTCTTCTCGTTCGTAGCTTCTCCGGTGCCGCGCAATCACTTCACTGCTACAGGCAATCACCACTTCATGCACGTAGCCTTTCACCAGCACCTCGCGGTGCCCGTATGCGGTGGGCACAGAGTAGTCGTTGGCCCGGTAGCGCACCAGCGACAGCGAGCTGACTTTGGCCGTGCGTTTTTCGCAGGCTTCGTACAGGGTTGCCGGCAAAGGTAACAGCACCGCACGATCATGCTCGAACCTTTCGCCAATCGTTTCCTCATGTCCCCACACCCTCTGCTCTCGCCGCTTCCGGCACCGCTCCAGCAGATGTGCATTCAGTTCTTCCCAACTGTTCGCGCGTGGGATCGGCACCATGAAGTTTCGCCGCGCATATCCCACCAGCCCTTCCGCCGCTCCCTTGTCATTGCCTTTCCCTGGCCGTCCGAATCGTTCCTCGAAGAGGTAGTGACTCTGCAACTCGCAGAACGCCCGCGTCTTTTTTCGCTCGCCGTCCCCAAGAATCTTGGCCACCGCGATCCGGGTGTTGTCATACAGGATGAATCGTGGCACGCCGCCTAAATAATCAAAGGCCCGCACGTGCGCATCCAGAAACGCTTCTGTGATTTCCGCCGGATACGCCACCACGAAACAGTTGTCCGAGTGCGGCAAATCCATCACGAAATAGTGCGCTTTCTGCTGCACGCCTGCGATCACCACCAGCGCTTCACCAAAGTCGGCTTGTGCTTCACCCGGCGCGTGCGTCAGTGGTACGAACATCTCCTGCCTCCGCACCTTCTGCAGCCGCACGTAGTCCTTCACGATGGTGTAGCCACCCGGATAGCCGTGCTCTTCCCGCAGGCGGTCATAAATCCGCTTCGCGGTGTGCCGTTGTTTCCTGGCTTGGTTTTGGTCGTCTTTCAGAATGGCGTCGATCACGCCTAGCCACGGCCCCAGTTTGGGCTTTTTCACTGGTTGTTTTCGCTGGTAGCCTAGCGGCGCCGAGTAGCGCAGCATCTTGCGCACCGTTTCGCGGGCTATGCCAAACTCATCCGCCACTGCACGCTGACTTCTTCCCTCTACGAATACTGCTCGCCGTACACGTCCATAGATCTCCACTGAGTACATCCCTCCGATGTTTCACGTTCGCTGTTGTTTCCTCAACAGCTCGTGAAACTAAGATCCGGCGGTGGTCTAGTTTTCCTCCGCCGCGTCACGCCACTTCCGTGGCGCAATGCGGTCTATTTTTGCTCCGGCGTTTACACCTCGCCGAGATTTTGATGACCTTCCTTGCGGTTGCTACCGGGCCGGTTTTGAAGGGAACAGATCCTGAGATTCTAGATATTATTCCGAAGCTCTGCTTTGCAGAAGGTACGCTCGTGGACACGAAAAACGGGCTTGTGCCAATTGAAAAGGTTAGGGTTGGAGACGCCGTGCTGACCCGAAACATGGCTTCCGGAAAGCTGGAATACAAGAAGGTATCCGCTCTGGTCGAACCTCATCTTTCCCATCTGATTGAGGTTCGCTTTGCTAACGAACGACGTGCCATCCGGCCATCACCAGAGCATCCATTCTTTCTTAGACATGCCAATGCAGACTCAGGCAACTGGGTTACCGCGTCGGAAATTAAATCGGGCGATTCAGTTTTGACAGCGAAAGGAACGTGGAGCAAGGTTCTGTCCGCCACGCCTCTTGAAAAGGAGCAGACGGTTTACAATTTCGAGGTCGAGGACAATCACGACTATTTCGTTGGCACCTCAGAACTTTTAGTACACAATGTATGTAACCCCAGTAGAACATTGGGTTCAAACCTAGAAAAGGCTGGATTCAAACGCGCCGACGGCGACGAAGCGCATCATATTGTGCCCGTTGGCGATAAGCGAGCGGCCCCAGCGCAAGCCGTGCTCGAAAGAATGGGCATCGATATAAATGATGCGGACAACGGAGCATTCCTGCCACGTGACATTCATCAAGGAACGTTTGGCCAGGATTATATCGACACGATTAATGAAGAGATTACTGCGGCGGAGCCAGGGGGACCCGATGCAGTCAGGGATGCCCTAAATGACCTGCGTGATCTTATGATGAAACAATACTGATTATGAAGATTTATAAGGTTAGCTTTGATTCCGAGCACTATCAACAATTTCTTCCAGATGATCAAGCCATTTGGAACACCGATCAGTTGCGCTTCGAATGCAAAAAGAAAGCGGCACACTGGAATCCTCCCAAGGTGTATGTCGACAATCCCGTTCTGCAAAAGGGAAATTTCTATGGCTTAGCTCCCGGCACCATTGTTGTGGACAGCTATGCTATAGAAAAACTGCACACACTATTACGGATGGCGGGAGAGCTTCTTCCCCTCCACCATGGCGGGGAAGAATATTCTATTCTGAATGTTACAGAGTGCGTGAATGCCTTGGATGAGGACCGTACGGAATGGACAATGGGCAGAAGGACTGGAGCCAAACTCATGATAGCTGCCTATGCGTTTAAGAAGGATCGCCTGCATCAGTCCTCGATCTTCAAACTACCAGAGAGACTGGTTGATCTCCTCGTTTGGGAACGATGCAATGATCCCGAATCGGAATTCAAGGCCGCAGTGGAACAGTTCGGGCTAACTGGCTTGAAATTCGACGAAGTGTGGGATGAGGAGCGTGAGACTCTGATCCGACGTTCCTTGTTTGGTGTTCCTCTCCAACCGGGCAAACGCGCGTAGGGCAATCAATTCCAAATCAATCCATGAAATCGGATGAAGTGGACGGATCTTTGCTAAATCAAGAAGCTTCGTCCCATCTGCTTCGCTCAATGGATGGGCACCATTATAGAAAGTTGCGCACTGCTTTTTTGCCCAGTATTCTTTAGCCACCAATGAGACAAGCGACAGTAAAGCGTAAAGATCGCGCACCGAAGGCAGCCAAGCAGATGGCTCTTGAGAACGCATCAAAAAGCTACCTCAAAAGCCCTTGCGCCGATCCTGATCAGAAACTCACTTGGCTTAAAATCACAATCGCAATAGCTTTTATTTGCAGTTTCGGTCTTTCGTGGAAGCTCTGGATTTCATCTCGCTTGTTCCCGCTGTCTCCTATTAGCAACCTTTTGCCTGTCGTTCCTTTCCCCCTGGATTACATCTGGTTCTTTTTGTTGCTCGGCTTAGCGTTGGCAATCATTATTGTCAATCACCCGCGAGCGTTTATCTTTGCCTTCCTTACTCTTGCAGGCTTATTGGCTCTATGGGATCAAACACGATGGCAGCCTTGGTTCTATCAGTACATGTTCATGCTGGCTGCACTCGCAGTTTTTGCACGGAAGAAACCTGAGGCGCAAAATCGTCTGACCGCATTAAACGGCTGTCGCCTGATCATGATCTTCACCTACTTGTGGAGCGGTCTGCAAAAATTGAATGCTAATTTTGTTAACGAGACTTGGCCCGATATGGCTGGTCCCATGCTCCGCTTTTTGCCGGAAGCCGTGAGACAACTTCCATCATTTGTAATTCTGATCATCCCCCTGTTGGAAGTCGCAATAGCCGTTGGCCTCATCACGCGCAAGCACCGAAATGCGTGTGTCGTGATGGCGATTGCGACGCACATTGTCATCCTAATATTGCTCATTGGCAGCGGGGAGAACATCGTAGTGTGGCCTTGGAACATTGCGATGGCATTATTTGTTGTGATTCTCTTTTGGCAAGACAAGGAAACCGGCTACCGCAAGATCATCATGGTAAACCCTTTTCATGCCCTGATTTTGTTAATGTTCGGGATACTGCCCGCTCTCAGTCTCATTGATCTTTGGGATTCTTATCTTTCAGCGGCCCTCTATTCCGGGAACACGGATCAGGCCGTCATTTATGTCAGCCCTACAGTAATCGATCGTCTTCCGGCAGCAATACATCCGCATATCTGGCAGAGCACGAAGCCATACTTTCTAGACATCAACAGATGGGCCTACGGCGAACTCAATGTGCCGGTTTACCCTGAACCCCGTGTTTATAAAAAAGTTACCGAGCAAATTTGCAAATATGCCCAGAACTCTTCAGACGACGTGAGGCTCAGGATAAAGGAAAAGCCAAATCCATTCACCGGAACGCGAAAATCCGAGTATTACGATTGCGACCATCTCTGAGCGGAAATGCTAAAAAATATGTCAATCACCACGCCGCAAGTTACGCTAGAAAATGATCATCGGTCGGGTCACGACGGCGATTCCAGAATTGTGGAAGTAGGCCAGGCTGACACGGCGTTTTTGTCGTCGATAGCAGAGTGAAAATGCGGAAACCTTAGGAACCGTTAAGCCATTACAGCGACAAAGCCCTGGCCTCTACCTGGATCTATTTCTAATCCGTGGTCGAAGTAACACAGGCCTGATAGCATACGAAAATGTTCTCGAAAGTGATGAAAGCTGCTCTTTGTTGTCTTTCGACTATTATCCTTCTCTGCGCGGCAATTGCGCAGGAGAAAAAGCATTCTGGACCGCAATGGAAAGAATATGCATATCCTGAAGATGGATTTTCCATAACCGCTCCGGCTGCACCCAACATTCATACCGATCCAGAGGCGACTGACGTCAAGGTCTACCGATGGGATCTTGCTACCGATATTCCGTTTGCCATCCATGTTGGGGTTCGGCCGAATTGCAAAGACATTCTCCAACAAGCAAAAGACGAACCGCCCCAAGAATCGCTCATTGAAATATTTCTCGATGGATATCGAGGCATAGAATCGCACGCGGCAAACCGCAAAGCCCAGCGAAATGAGCTTGAGCGGATTTATTGCGTAAAAGAGAAAGCTTACTCATTGTCGATTCAGTATCCCCTCAAACAAACCAGGCCAGCGGTAGTTGATCGTGTCTTAAATTCATTCCATTTGATTGAGAAATAGACTTCGCCGCTGACTTTCATTCGACGCGGCTCGCAAACACTCCAACGACGAGAAGCGAAAAGAAAAAAGGCCCTTTAAGACTGTTGGCGTCGGGTGTCCCTCGCCAATATGCAAAATTGCCGCAAGTGTGAGGTGGGATTAACGTCTTAACGTGAGCTTGAGACAGTTTTTGTCAGCGGACGAGGGGCTCTTCAGTACGTATCTTCAGCGCGAGTCAAGAAAAACAACAAGGCTCCGCCATCGCCGTTTCTCATTAGAAGGGCAAAGAATTGTACTTCTGATTAAGCGGCGAGTTCGTAGCGGTGATGCAGGCCACCGATCCTGGGAAAAGAGACGACTTTCGATCCGTTCTTCTGCGCTGCCGTTCTTCCCGTTGGTGTATCCTTCACCAACCCGAGATGTGTGCGGTCCTCGTGGTAGTAACGGACGTATTCGGAAATCAGCCGTTTCAAATGCCGCTCGTTTAATGGAATGATGTGATCAAGCAGATCGCGGCGGCAACTGCCAACCCAGCGCTCGGCGACACCGTTTTGCCAAGGGCTGCGAATTGAAGTCCGCATTGCAGTGAGGCCAACATTGACTATGGCAGATTCGACTTCGTTTCCGAACTTTGTATCGTGATCGAAGATCAAGTATTGCTGGCCATGTTTGTAGGGAAAGGCTTCTCGCAACTGCTGCGCCACCCAGCAACTGGTCGGATGTTTTGTCACGCCAAAGTGCAAAATGCGCCGACGGTCATGGCTAATGACGAAAAAGGCATATAGCAGTCCGAATGTAATCGTGGGCACAGCAAAGAAGTCCATCGCAGCGATAGCTTCTCTGTGATTTTCAAGAAAGGCTTGCCATCGCTTGGCAGGTTCTGGACTACGCGGCGCCCTCTCGACCCAGCGAGAGACGGTCCGTTCGGAAATATCGAATCCGAGCTTGAGCAATTCTCCATGAATGCGCGGAGCGCCCCAAGTTGGATTCTCGGCAACCATGTGAAAGATCAAATTGCGAAGTTCTTTGTCGATGCGCCTCATGCCAGGAGATGCACTACCCTTCGACAACATCCTCCAATACAAACGAAACCCAGCACGGTGCCAGCCAACAACCGTGGCCGGAGAGACGATCAGGAGACAGTCTTTCCAGTCCGACCACAGCCGCTTGATTGCGATCCCAAACAGCCGATCAAGCGCTCTCAGCCTTGGACGGTGATTCTTGCGTTTCAACACTACGAGTTGCTGGCGAAGGGCCAGATTTTCTAGCAGGAGTCTCTTACGGGAAAAGAACAGACGTTGGATGGCTCCGAGCCAGAGCCAGAACAGTTCGAACATGATGGTGGTTCTATGATAAATGCCACGTCCCCTAACCTATAGCAGTCGTTTACGAGAGGCGAACAGACGTTCGATGGCTCCCAACCAAAGCCGGAACAGATCGAACATGGCGTGGTTCTATGATAAACGCCACGCCTCCAACCCATTGATTCCAAATTACGATTCGATTTTGGCGAATGACAACTATCTTGCTGACCCGGCGGGCCGTCAGCAACGCTTCTACGCGAACTTCTTACCACCTTTGCACCACGGAGACGCTCCTGTCCTGAGGGTTCAACTCTGGCTTCAAACGTGTCCTCCTGGCTTAATCACCATCGACCGGATGGCGGTTGAGGCGAAACTCGGACAGAGAACGTTCATGAGGCGATTTCAAAAGGCGACAGGTCTCACGCCTACCGAGTACGTGCAGCATTTAAAAGTACAGAAAGCTCGCGAGCTTTTGGAGTTCACGACGCTTTCCATAAAAGAAATCTCGTGGAAGGTGGATATCAAGACGTCGGATTTTTTCGAAAAACCTTCCAAAGGGCTGTCGGCCTAAGCCCAGTGGACTACCGGCGTCGCTTCGGTACATCCGATCCCATATCAGCAACCCATCTCGCGCAGGTTAACGTTCTCGTGGAGTAGCGAGAGTCAAGACAGCCATGAAGGGTAAGAGGTCAAGAATTGCAAAATCGGCTTGCTTGAGTTTTGCATCGCAGCTCTAGTCCGACGAGTTGGGAATCAGATGCTGTCCCAATTCGGTGTTTATACTGTAGTCCACCGGTACATCGACCACCACAACACCCGGAAGCTCTATCGCGCGGCGCATGATGTACCCCCGAAATCTTCGAGAGCACATTTGCTGCCGCGCGTGTTACCGGCGTAAAGCCGAGCACGAACGATGCAAAGTGACTATGAATGGATTGCCTACTGCCTTTTTCAGCACGCCTCATACAAACACAAAGCCCTCGTTTTGACGAGGGCTTTGTCAGCAATCGGAGGCCTGATCTTCTCAGGGCCACTTCAAAATGCGGTTTAGCAATCGATTTGGTTCATATTACTAATTCGTGCTACATGCGGACATGATCGCTTTCGTGTAGGTCAAGTTCGTGTCGCGATCAAAAGCCCAGAAATGGATTCCGGCGATGCCATTCGACTTGACCCAATTGCATACCGTGGTCACGTCGCTGGTGGATAACTTCATGCCTCCATCATCGGTTGGAACCATTAAAGTGACCTCTTGATGGCTGTACGGAGTTCCGAATTGCTGGTTGATCGCCTCCATCGCGCCAATGGCTGACTGACCCATCTCGCAAGTACCGTTTACCACAACACAATTGTTGGAGCTGATGTTGCCATAGTCGAATGCCATCGGATTGATCGTGTAGTTGCCGCCCAGACCAAGCCTCTTGATCTCGTCGATAACTGTTACGCCGGTCGCGTTAAATACCGGGTTCGCAGCCGTGGTGCCTAACGATTGCAGGGTGAAGCTGAAGCGCAGCTTGGGGAATTGGCTCTCAACGCCCTTAACGGCGTTGATGAGGTCGTCGATTACCCCCTGCGACTGGTTCACCTCGATATCGAAGTCAACACCAACCATGTTCGCCGAGTAATAAGTGTTGATGAAGCTCGCAAATGCCGAGGCACTGGGACAATCGAACTGGCCATTGGCACCCCCGGTACTGATTATGTACTTTTTACCAGCGCTAACGAATCGTGACACGTTCGAAGCTTCTTCCGCCGGTGTGATGCCCGCCCAGTTTTCAGAACCGCAGGTGCCAGTAGCAAACGCCCAGGTAAGGGTGGAGTTCGGCATCGCCTGGGTCACAGGCTCGGAGGTTCCTGTAACCGTTGTCTGCAGCGCGTCGGTGTTCCAGTCGGTATCTACAGTCACGTCTTTGTACTGGCTGAAGACAAAGCCTGCCGGACCTCCGCCTCCACCGGACTGAGTCGGGGTTGGAGTTGGGGCCTTACCGGTTGCGGTGGGTTTGGCTGTGGCCGTGGGCGTACCCTTCGGCGTGCCGGTAGGTTTGATCGTAGCGGTTGGCGTCGGTGCTGTTCCGCCGGATGAGCAAGTTCCTACTAAAGACCAGAGGGCCGGTACGTCTCCCGGATCCCAGCCGGGCTCAGAGGTATGCGCCTGAAGGCATTTATATTCGCTGCCTCCATAGGTCACCAGCGAACCTGTCGGGTAGGAAACGCTGTTCTGGGACCATGCTGCAACTCCTGAACAATTCACGGTTGTGGCCGAAGCACCCAATGCCAATATCAGCACCAGCGCTACGGTCGTAATGACAACAAAGGACGTTTGCTTCATTCTAGTGGCTCCTTATGGATAGTCAAAAATCCGGATAGAAAAACAGGAAATGATTTTGGACGAATGCCTCTTTGCCTTCAGTGGATCTCTGACGAAATCCACTGAAATTCTTTAGTCAGATGTTTTGACAAGGTAACATCTGCCTAAGGTATGTTTCTTAAGTCACAAACATTAACATTTTTAAATAAAACGTTTCAAGAAAAATATAACAAAGAGGATAAATCTCATATGTCGATATATACCGCCAGATGAGATAACAATTTGGAGAGACAAGGTGCAATGCTACTTATATGCTCGAACCTTTATGTGCCATAAATGTGAGATGTTACGCACTTATCGGCTAAGTTGCCAAGGACAATTCAGATAGCGACATATATCAGCATGCGAGGCCAGCCTTGACCTCAAGTAACTGCTTGGGTGATCCAAGCTAACTTGCACAATGTGGTCCGCTTTTAACTTTCACGAACCACAGTCGGGAATCACAGCCCATGGAGCGTCACCCCCAATGAAGTAACTGTTCGGTGATAAACCGTCTTCCTGAATTGGCGAGAACGTGCAAGGGGTCTCACTGGTATCCTCGAGCATCGTCGAACCCTCCATAGCTCCTTTGTTGGTGTACAACCCATAGTCAGCGTCTTGTGGTTCTGTGGAAACTCTTTGGGCTACTGCCTTTTTCAGAGAATTCCATTCTTTTCAGAGTGATTGAGATGTCATGAAGTATCAGTGACATCGCTGGCAATCATATGAGAAACAATGAAAATTGGTCACAAAGAAACAAGGTGCTGATTTTGTAGTAGCCACCCATAATTCCAATGAACTGAGCTAGACGAGAGGCTCCTGGCCGCCCATCGACGATAAGCCAAGGATCGCAGCTGTTACTCTGATGTTTAGCAGCTTTAGTCATTGTCATTTTAACTATGATCCTTAATGATTAGTATTGGATTTTATCAATACAAAAGTATGTAAGCGGTCGTGCTCCAGCTGTCCATTCTTTGACATGTAGTTGCTCTGGAAAAGTGTGAATCAACGTGCTATGCCATCGCTTTGATAAACAATTCTTCGCTTTAAAAGCGAAGTCAAATAATTTATGACATCTGACAACTAATAGTGTTAGATACGAATAATACGTAAGTATGTAAGTGCTCCTGTATCCATAGTGACTTATTCATTGCATTGGCTGTCTGATTATTGACAGATAAGAAGTTATAGATTATGCGTGTGGGTTATAAATTAAACTTGAAATATTTTAATGAAAGTGCTATGGTGTCGATCATTAGCTAGATAGCAGCCCGTCCCAGGCTTCTGCGTTGCTAAAGTTCCGACGTTAACTGATAAATCAAAAAGCATCCTCACTTACACCCAAAACTTTGTACCGACCCAGTCTGTGTAATTGCTTAGTTCGATAAAACGCCCTCACTTGTATTAGATAGATGTTGGTTCACATATAGTTCGCCAAGAAAATTTGATTTCCGCGATCTGGAAGTCGGCGCTTGCGCCTCCTGCCCTTGTGTCTTGGACACGAGGACTAAGGCGTAATAGCCATTGAACAGTGAGCCAATAAGCCAAGTAAGGCGATGCCTTACATCACACAAGGAGCCGAGTAATGTCCCCCACGTCCCTGCAAGTGCAATTCCGTTTTATTCAAATAATATGGGTTCTAGCTTTGGTTGGCATGGCCTTCTGCAAACTGGCGCTGGCGGCCAGTGGTCCATACGGCGGCACTCCCGCAACCATCCCCGGCACAGTGCTGGCCGAGAACTACGATACCGGTGGCCAAGGCGTTGCGTATAACATCAGCGCAGTCAACGGCACGGACAACGCCTATCGTTCCGACGGCGTCGATTTGGAAAGGGCAACGGCCCCCGCCACGGGCAACGACCTGGGTTGGACAGGGGCAGGGCAATGGTTCCGCTACACGGTGAACGTTGCCACGGCTGGGACATACAAGATCAGCTTTCTGGTGGCTGGAAATGTCGCAGTCACCGACGCCTTCCACTTGTCGAATTCCGGCGGCACGAACGTTACCGGCTCGATCGCAGTTCCCGCCACCGGCAACTGGCAAAACTGGACGACGGTGACGGCCACGATCTCATTGATGGCAGGCACTCAGACTCTGACGCTGAACGAAGACAACGGCGGTTGGAATATGGATTCCACAACGTTCGCATTAGGGACATCGTCGGCGTTACCCTGCGACATATATGCGGCCGGTGGTACGCCTTGCGTAGCCGCTTATAGCACTACCCGAGCCTTGTACACTTCTTACAACGGCCCGCTCTATCAGGTTAGCCGTGCCTCGGACGGCCAGTTCCTCACTATCGGTACGGCGTGGGCTGGCGGCGTGGTCAATGCGGCGGCTCAAGGTACGTTCTGCGCCGGCACCACCTGCACCATCACTGAGTTGTACGACCAAAGCCCCAATGGCAATCACATGCCTATCTCAGCCGGCATTTCCTGCGCCGGCTGCTCCAAGGGAATTGGGGGCCCAGGCATTAACGGCGCGGACATCGGCGCTCCCGCGATGGCGCTGCCGATCACAATCAGCGGCATCCCGGCGTACGGCATGCTGTTCAACGCTCAAGGTACTGGATACCGTATCCAGCATGCCGTCAACGTGCCCACAGGTTCTCAGCCCGAGGGCATCTACATGCTGACCTCGTCGAACCTCACCAGCGCCAGCTGTTGCTTCGATTTCGGTGCCGGTGAGAGCGACAACACCGACGATGGCAATGCCACTATGAACGCTATCTACTATGGCAGGCAGTGCTGGTCGCAAAACTGCACCGGGTTCGGTCCCTGGGTGGGTGGCGATCTGGAGAATGGCATGTACTTCAGCAACACCGGGGCCAACCCGACAAACATTACTCGGGAGGTGACGGGAGCCTACCTGACGGCCTGGGAGAAGAATAACGGCACCACCAACTTCACCTTGAAGTACGGCGACGGAACACAAGGCGGACTGATAGAGACTTATTCGGGGCCGCTACCCAATGGCTACAACCCGATGAAGGTGCAGAATTCCATTGAGCTCGGCACGGGCGGAGACAATAGTAAGTGGGGCGATGGAGAGTTCTTCGAGGGCGCCGTCGTTGCTGGCTACCCATCAGACGCCACCGAGAGCGCTGTCCAGGCCAGCATTGTTGCCGCCGGCTACTCCAACAATACTACCTTCGTTCCGACCACTGCTTCCGTGATCAGCTTAAAGGCTCACGCCAACAGCATGTATGTGGACTCAGCTAATAACACTACAGCGCTGATCGCCAACGCCAGTTCCATCGCCACAGCAGAAACCTTCGACCTGATCACCCACCCTGACGGCACGGTAAGTCTGCGCGCCCACTCAGATGGTAACTACGTCACTGCTGGAGTCTCTTCACTTATCGCCAGCGGCACAACTGTCGGAGTTTCGGAAGCCTTCGACCTGATCAAAAACTCCGACGGCAGCGTAAGTCTGCGCGCCCATGCCAACGGTGACTACGTCACTGCGGAGAACGCTGGCGCCTCTGCGCTGATCGCCAACCGCGCCGCTATCGGGCCCTGGGAGGAGTTCGATATCGTCTACGACACGGTCACTGTCAGCTTCCACGCCCATGCCAACGGCGACTACGTCACTGCGGAGAACGCTGGCGCCTCTGCGCTGATCGCCAACCGCACCGCTATCGGATCCTGGGAGACCTTCGACCTCATCAGCAACTCCGACGGCAGCGTGAGCCTGCGCGCTCATGCCAACGGCAACTACGTCACTGCCGAGAACGGCGGCTCCTCTGCGCTCATCGCTGATAGCACCGCAATTGGGATCGGCCAGACTTTCTACCTAATCGAAAACTCCGACGGCAGTGTAAGTTTTCGCGCCCTTGCCAACCTCGAATATGTCACCGCCGAGAGCGCTGGCGTCTCTCCGTTGATCGCCAACCGCGACGCTATCGGGCCCTGGGAGGAGTTCGACTTACTTTACGACGCCCCATAGAGCAGGCGTCTGTTCGTAGATGTCAGATGCATATGGCTGCGGTATGAGTGTGATTGAGGCACTCGCAGAGCATGGGAACGAAGGGCAAATTCGACCAAGGTGCTCTTTTCGAACGCTCTATCGAACCAGTCAGGCACTAACATGACTGGTTCGATCGCGGCCTGCTGCTTTCGATAGTTATTGTTGTAGCCGTTGCTTTAGGTTTTCTATCGGCTCCTGCGCCTATCCCGACGCAGGCGGTACAGACGATCCTCAAGGAGGTTTGATATGAGAAGACTCAGCACTATGACCGCGGTACGGGAAGCAATTTGGTTCCTTATTTGCCTATTCTTGCTCGGATGGGACATTCCGGCGACGGCGGCTCCCACACGAAGAAGCCCGAACGAAGTGCTTCTTGTCTACAATGCTAACAGCCCGACATCGACCGCAATTGCCAACTACTATGCCCAAAAGCGAAATATTACAAACATCCTAGCAGTAAACTGTCAGGACTCCGCGCTTAGCAAGAGTAATGAGACGATCGAGCTAGCCGACTACACATCTGAGATAGCCGGACCTGTCAGCGCATACCTCGCTAATCACTCCGGCATAAACTTTATCGTTCTTACAAAAGGAATTCCCATCCGCATCGACGGAGGCAATACAGGTTCGCAGAGTGGCGGTGCGCCCGGTGTTCCGCAGCCATCTCTTGACAGTTATCTCGCCGCGATCGACTATCCCAATCTTTCGGGCGCGACTCAAGCGAGCCTGACGGGTTCCGGCACAACCGGAGCAGCATGGATCAATCGGTACTACAACTCCACCGTGCCGTTCTCGCATGCTCAGTTCGGAGGCTACATAGTGACTCGGTTTGATGGCTACACGCAGTCCGACGCCATGTCTCTTGTCGACCGCGCGCTTGCCGCGGAGCGAGCACCCTCAACCGGCCCGGTACTGTTCGACATGCCCGCAGATTTTGGTATCGGCGACAAAACGACTCGACCGCTGCTCAGCCCTGCAACGACCGTAACCCAAGAGGCAAACTGGGGTACGTGGAACGCGGATATGCTCCATATGGCCGACATCTTCGAGGCGGCTAATCTTCAGGTCGTGCCCGATATCGTCACTACATTCATCGGCGGCCAAACTAATCTGGCAGGATATTACTCCTGGGGTAGCAACGACGATCACTATAGCGTGTCCGCCTATCAATCAAATCAGTTTGCGGCTGGATCAATTGGGGACACTGCTGTATCCACCAGTGCGCGAACCTTCCTCCAGCCATTTGATGGCGGACAGTCGCTAATTGCTGACCTTGTATCCCAGGGCATCACCGGAGTGGCTGGCTACACGAATGAACCAATCCTCGACGGAGCCACCTCACCGACTCTGGATCTCTCCCATTACTATGGCGGATATTCGCTCGGCGAGAGCTTCTATGCAGGCATACCTTACCTGGGTTGGGAAGATGTCATACTTGGCGACCCGCTTTGCACACCGTATTTGGGAAAGTACCATCTTGTCGACCCGACTATGGCATCGACGTTCACAAACTCTGCAGGAGGTGTGCAGACGGAGTCGTGCAGCGAGAGTGGCTTGGATGTCGGGTACATTACGAATGGGAGCTACACAGAATATACGAACGTCAACTTGACGGGCTCAACTTCGTTCGTGGCAAGGGTTGCGAGTGCTGGTAGTGGCGGTAACGTCAAGGTTGTGCTCGACAGCTTAACCGGTCCGGTAGTGGCGACTGTCGCCGTTCCGATTACAGGCAACTGGCAAACCTGGACGACAGTCTCTAGTCCCATCACAGTGGCGACTGGTCAGCATAATGTCTTCCTTGAGTTCGCTGGCAGCAGCGGCTACCTATTCAATATTCAGTGGTTCGCCTTTACCAGCCCAGCATCGCCTGAAGGCCCTTTCGGCGGCACTGCGGTAGCGATCCCGGGCACAGTGCAGGCCGAAAACTATGATACGGGCGGCCTGGGGTTAGCGTACAACGTTAGTAGCATCAACGGAACAGGCAACGGCTACCGCTCTGACGGCGTCGACCTCGAGACGGCGAGCGACATGGGCGGCGGCTATGATCTCGGCTGGACTTCCGGCGGTCAGTGGTTCCACTACACCATCAACGTTGCGACGGCCGGGACTTACACAGTCAGCTTCCGCGTGGCAGCTCCGAGTGCAGTGACTGATGCGTTCCACCTGTCGAACTCGTCGGGAATGAATCTGAGTGGGAACATCAACGTGCCGACAACCGGCGGCTGGCAGAATTGGACCACAGTCACTGCAACCGTAACGCTTCCCGCCGGAACGCAGATATTGACTCTCAATGAGGACAACGGTGGTTGGAACATCAACTACATGACGCTCGACCTCTCTGCGGCTGAAGGCCCTTTCGGGGGCACCGCCGCCGCGATCCCGGGTACGGTGCAAGCCGAGAACCACGACACCGGCGGCCAGGGGCTAGCGTATAACGTTAGCGGCATCAACGGAACAGGCAACAACTATCGCTCTGACGGCGTCGACCTCGAGACGACTACCGACACGGGCGGCGGCTATGATCTCGGCTGGACTTCCGGCGGTCAGTGGTTCAACTACACCCTCAACGTTGCGACGGCCGGTAGTTATACGGTCAGCTTTCGCTTGGCAGCTCCGAGCGCGGTAACTGATGCGTTCCACCTGTCGAACTCGTCAGGAATGAATCTGAGTGGGAACATCAACGTCCCGACAACCGGCGGTTGGCAGAATTGGACCACAGTCACCGCAACCGTAACGCTTCCGGCAGGAACACAGATATTGACTCTTGATGAAGACAACGGCGGTTGGAACATCAACTACGTGATCTTTGCCGGCCAATGATAACTGAGTAACCAAACAGAAGGAAACCGCGGCAATGCGTGGCAATTGTCGCGGGTCCTCGCTTCGAGGCGTTCTAAAGAGAATTAGTCAACACGCGGAAGACGGCCAGGTCTTGTTTCCGAGACGCGGGAGAACCTCCTAATAGCAGAGAGCCTTATCTCTCGGGAACAGACGCAAGGCAACAAGAGGCGTTGCCTAAACACGGGGTTGATCAAAAGGAGCTTTCAAGTGAGAACTCGCATATCCAAAATGATCGCAAAAAGCTGCAAGCGCATTGGCCTGTTATCCGCTGCGCTTCTCTCCTGGGGCACTTCGTCTTTTGCGCAGAACAACACGATCTTCGGCCCTAACGTCTACGTCTTTACCCCCAACAATTCAGTGTCGTCAATCAACTCAACACTCACCGCGCTGGGTGGCTATGCACAGTTTGATACTCGCCGTGTTGCCGTGCTTTTTGCGCCAGGCACATATACCGGCGTCGAAGGCCAAGTAGGGTATTACGAGTCGGTTGCAGGACTCGGCCAGACCCCCAGTGATGTCAACATCAATCAGGGGTATATAGAAATGAGTGGGACAATCCTGAACTCAGATCTCTTTACCTTCTGGCGCTCAATGGAGAACATGGAAATAAACACGCCGGGGGCAGGCCCACTGTATTGGGCCGTTTCACAGGGGGCATCTCTCCGGCGTCTGCTGATCAATAGCCCGGTGGAGTTGGCAGATCCCACTTGTCACGAGGGTAGCGGCGGATTCATGGCCAACATCAAGATCACCGGGCAAGTCGACTCCTGCGGCACGCAGGGCCAGCAGCAGTGGTATACCCGCAACAGCGCCATCGGCGGGTGGACGAGCGGCTATCGCGACATGGTCTTTTCCAGTGTCTCCGGCGCGCCCGAGCAAAGCAACCCATTCGGTATCGGAGACAATTCGTATGTGGTGCTCTCAACTACTCCGGTCAGCCGTGAAAAGCCTTTTCTCTATGTGGACAGCAGCGGCAACTACTGGGTTTTTTCGCCCACATATACGACAAATACATCCGGCGTCACCTGGGCCAACGGCGGCGTCGGCAGCGGCGAGGTCGGAACCTCTCTGCCTATAAGCAGTTTTCTCATTGCCACGCCGTCAACCTCGCTGGACACAATCAATGCCGCGCTGGCCTCCGGAAAAAGCCTGATTCTGACCCCCGGCATTTATGAGTACAACGGGTCTATCAGCGTCACCAATCCCAATACCGTCGTGCTCGCTCTCGGTTATGCGGATATCATTCCGCAGGCTGGAACGGCCGCGCTCACCGTGGCCGACGTAGACGGGGTGCAGCTCGCCGGCTTTCTCATCGATGCCGGTCCAGTCAACTCTCCCGTGCTTCTCCAACTGGGAGTCAAGGGTGCGCCGCGCGCCAGCCATGCAACCAACCCCACGACGATCAGCGACGTGCATTTGCGCATCGGCGGAACTTTTTTGGGCAGCTGCGGCGTAGCCACGGAGATCGACAGTGACAACGTGATCATCGACAATATGTGGTCCTGGCGCGCGGATCACGGGAACGGCGTCGGCTGGACCCTCAACGTCTCCCAAAGCGGATTGGTGGTGAATGGAGATAGTGTTCTGGCGATGGGCCTGGCTGTGGAACATCACGAGGGAAGGCAGGTGGAGTGGAACGGCGAAAACGGGGAAACCATCTTCTACCAGAGCGAAATGCCCTACGACCCTCCCAGCCAGAGCGCATGGAACGACGGCAACGTAGAGGGTTACGCTTCCTACAATGTCGCTCCGACGGTGGCAACCCACACAGCCTACGGACTCACGGTATTAGACATCTTCACGCAAGGAATCTATATCACGGCCAACAGCTCGATAGCAGCTCCGGTCGCTGCCGGAGTCACATTCCACGATCTGGTGGATGCGAACATAATTACCGGCCAAATCAATTACAACATCGCATCGAATAACGGCACCTCCGACAATGGTGGCACGACGGTCGGTACAGGAAGCAACATCAGTTTTGTAACCTCCTGGGGAGGCAAGAATGGGAATTGCGGCTCCGCCCCAGGCACTCCCGGAACACCGTCAGAAACAGTAACTTCCGCCAGCACAATCAGCGTCGCCTGGGGCGCGAGCTCTGAAGGATCGAACTGCACATTGAGCTACAACCTGTTTCGCGGGACGGTTTCCGGATTCGCACCCTCGCCGGGCAATATGATCGCGTCGGATCTGACAGCAACGTCGTTTGCCGATGCAGGACTAGAAGCCGGAACAACTTACTACTACGTCGTGCAGGCAGTAAACGCGGCCGGAGCATCAGCCTTCTCAGGGCAAGGAAGCGGCAGCATTACCAGCGGCACCATCTTCGAGGGTCCTTACAGCGGTACACCTGCGGCGATCCCGGGCACAGTGAAGGCCGAGAATTACGACATAGGAGGCCAGGGGATTGCCTACAACGTTACGTCCATTAACGGGACGAATAACAGCTACCGCCCGGATGGCGTGGACTTGGAAACAACCACGGTCACGGGCGGCGGCAACGATCTCGGTTGGACAAGCAGCGGCCAGTGGTTCAGATATACGGTGAACGCAGCCACCAGCGGTATATATAAGGTTGTCTTCATGGTCGCCGCCCCGAGCGCTGTGACGGATGCCTTCCATCTATCGAACTCCTTGGGGATCAATCTAACCGGTTCGGTGAATCTGCCCGCGACAGGAAGCTTCCAGAGCTGGACAACAGTGACAGCTACGGTTGCACTGCCCGCAGGCCAGCAGGTCCTGACGCTGGGCCAAGACAACGGCGGATGGAACATCGATTCGGCTACATTTGTATTGCCCGAGGCTCCTTATGCCTCTCCCGTGATTCTCCCCGGTACGGTACTGGCCGAAAACTATGATGTTGGCGGTCAGGGAATTGGCTATAACATTCGTTCCGTCAATGGAACAGATAATAGCTATCGTTTCGATGGCGTGGATCTGGAAACCACCTCGGCACCAGGCGGCGGCAACGACATTAGCTGGACGAGCAGCGGACAGTGGTTCAAGTACACGGTGAACGTAGTCTCGGCAGGGACGTATACGGTCTCCTTCACAGTTGCTGCTCCGAATGCGATAACCGATGCCTTCCATCTGACAAACGCCTCGGGGGCCAATCTCACCGGCCTGATCAATATTCCGGCAACGGGTGGTTTGCAAAACTGGACAACAGTGACAGCTACAGTCACGCTGGCTGCCGGAAAACAAGTGCTAACGCTGAATGAAGATAATGCAGAGTGGAACATTTACTCGACTGTATTTGTGCTTCCTGGGGGTCCCTACGGCGGCACTCCGGCGGCAATTCCTGGCACGGTGCTCGCGGCGAACTATGACCTCGGTGGTCAAGGAGTTGGCTATAGTGCTAATTCTCTAAACGGATCAGATAACAGCTACCGTATCGACAGCATAGATCTGGAAAAGACCGAGGCTCCGGGCGGAGGTGACGATATCGGCTGGACGGGCGGCAACCAGTGGTTCAACTATACGGTGAACGTAGCCACTGCGGGAACGTACAACGTGACCTTTGTCGTTGCTGCGCCGGGCGCGGTGACGGATGGCTTCCATCTGGCCAATTCGGCAGGCACAAACATGACTGGCGTGATCAACGTTCCGGTGACAGGCGGCGATCAAAACTGGGCAACAGTGACAGCCACGCTGACGCTACCCGCAGGCCGGCAGGTACTCACTCTAGACGAAGACAACGGCGGCTGGAATATCTATTCGGCAACATTTGCCTTGGTGTCAGTGGTGGAAAGTCCCTTTGGAGGCGCTCCTGCTGCTATCCCAGGCACGGTGATGGCTGAGAACTACGACACCGGCGGACAGGGCGTTGCATATAACGTGACTTCAACGAATGGAACGGGCAACGCATATCGTTCCGATGGTGTCGATCTGGAGACAGCAACAGCTCCGGCAATTGGCAACGACCTGGGCTGGACTGGTGCGGCTCAATGGTTTAAGTACACGGTGAACGTAGCAACTGCCGGGACTTACAAGGTCAGCTTCCTTGTGGCCGGAGATGTTGCAGTGACGGATGCATTCCATCTAGCTAACTCGTCGGGCACGAACCTGACGGGCTCTGTTGCTGTTCCCTCGACCGGCGGCTGGCAAGAATGGACGACGGTGACGGCGACCATCATACTGCCGGCGGGTACGCAGACGCTGACTTTGGACGAAGACAACGGCGGTTGGAACATCGATTCGATAGCGTTCGTGTTGGCAAGCGGCGGCGAGGCTCCGTATGGAGGTACGCCGGCGGCGATTCCAGGCACGGTGATGGCGGAGAACTACGACACTGGCGGCTCGGGCGTTGCCTATAACGTAACGTCGAGCAACGGCACCGATAACGGCTATCGGATTACTGGCGATGGTGTCGATCTGGAGACAGCAACAGCTCCGGCGACCGGCAACGACCTGGGCTGGACGGGTGCTGGCCAATGGTTCTGCTACACGGTGAACGTGGCCACGGCTGGGACATACAAGGTCAGCTTTCTGGTAGCTGGAAATGTCGCAGTCACCGACGCCTTCCACTTGTCGAACTCCGGCGGCACGAACCTTACCGGCTCGATCGCAGTTCCCGCCACCGACGGCTGGCAAAACTGGACGACGGTGACAGTCACGGTAACTCTGCCAGCGGGCTTGCAAACTCTAACCTTGGACGAAGACAACGCGGGCTGGAATATCGACTCCGCAGCCTTTTCAAAACAATAGGCAGATTTGCACAGGCGGCCCGATATTCGAGGCACCGCCTAAGCCGCTTTTGCTACTGGCCCCGATAGGAGCCCAGTAGCAAAAGGGCCTCAATCTAATTCATCGAGCTACAACTCGTTTTATTCGTGTTGAGGTTCTCGCGATTCATGATCGATGGCGCTCATTGCGCCAATAACACAATCTCTACCGAGGGAATGAGGACTTACCGATGAGAACAAAAACTTTCCTGAAATACGCGATGGTGCCTGTGGCGCTGTTGCTCTGCATGGCCTCCACTGTGCATGCGGCGGAAGCTCCCTACGGCGGAACCGCCGCTCCGATCCCCGGCACGGTGCTGGCGGAGAACTACGATACCGGCGGTCAGGGCGTAGCTTACAACGTCTCGTCGACCAACGGCACGGACAACGGCTACCGCACCGACGGCGTCGATCTTGAGACGGCGACGTCTCCCGCGACGGGCAACGATCTCGGCTGGACGAGCAACGGCCAGTGGTTTAAATACACGGTGAACGTGGCTGCGGCAGGGACGTACAAGGTCAACTTCCTGGTAGCCGGGGATGTTGCAGTCACCGATGCTTTCCACTTATCTAACTCAGCGAGCACTAACCTAACCGGCTCAGTGTCAGTCCCTTCGACTGGCGGCTGGCAGGGCTGGACAACGGTGACGGTTACAGTGACTCTGTCCGCAGGCACGCAAACCCTCACGCTAACTGAGGACAGCGCCGGATGGAATATCGACTCCATGACCTTGACTGCAAGTGGTGAAGCTCCGTACGGCGGTACACCCGCGGTTGTTCCTGGCACAGTCTTGGCGGAGAACTACGATAGAGGAGGCCAGGGTTTGGCGTACAACGTCACGTCGACGAATGGAACGGATAACAGCTATCGCAGCGACGGTGTCGATCTCGAAATAGCATCGTCTCCGGCGACGGGCAACGATCTCGGCTGGATGAGCAGCGGCCAATGGTTTAAATACACGGTCAACGTAGCCACGGCCGGGACTTACACAGTTAGCTTCTTAGTCGCTGGAGATACCGCAGTCTCCGATGCATTCCATATCTCTAACTCTGCTGGCACGAACCTGAGCGGCTCGGTTGCGGTTCCTTCTACCGGTGGCTGGCAAGACTGGACGACGGTGACTGCCAGCGTTACGCTGCCTGCGGGCATGCAAACGCTAACGCTTAACGAAGACAACGCAGGATGGAATATCGATTCCGCAACCTTTGCCATCAGCAGTTCAACGTCGCCAGCCTTCTTCGCCTCGCCGAGCGGGAGTGGTAGCACCTGCTCAGAGTCTGCGCCGTGCAGCATCATACAGGCCCAGGCAGCAGTTCAGGCCGCGCTGGCAGCGCAATCACCAAGTGGCTCTGCTGGCGCAACGGTCATGCTGACCAACGGAGTTTATCGTTTGTCCGCGTCGTTAACTTTGGGTGCTGCAGACTCGGGAACACCGGGCCATCCCGTCGTTTGGCAGGCTGTTAACGGCACGCAGCCGCGGTTGTCTGGCGCAATTCAGGTTACGGGCTGGACTGAGACCAGCACACCAGGAATTTGGTCTGCATCCGTACCGGCAGGAATTCAGTCGCGGGATCTGTACGTCAATGGACTGCCCGCGACCATGTCGCAAGTCAATGTAAGCACTTTAGGGTTCAACGGTCACTGGGTAGGCTCGAGCACGGGCTATGACATATCGGGCGATTCTGCCGCAGTTACTTATTTCGATAACCTTGCCACCACAATCGGTTCAGCCCATGTCATCGGTTTGCAGTTCGTGTATACGGGGGGCAATGGTGCATGGACACAATCGTCGTGCCCCGTCCAATCGATTAGCGGCTCAACGATCACCATGCAGCAACCCTGTTGGTACAACGTCACCAATCGGCCCAATTGGAACAATGCGAGCGGTGGTTTGCCCGCAATGAGCAGCAGTACAGTTCCCAACACAATTGCGAATGCATACCCGCTGTTACATCCGGGCCAATGGTTTTACGATGCCACAGCGCAGACGTTATATTACATGCCCTTGTCCGGTCAGCAAATGAATAGTCTCGATGTGGAGCTTCCGAGGCTGGAAGTGCTGGTGAATGCATCGAGCGCTCACGATTTAACGTTCACCGGCCTGACATTTGCTGGCACAACCTGGAACGACGCCACCGGCCCATCCAGTTCTATCGGATTCTCGGACGTGCAGTCCAATCTCCGCGTTACGCAAACGATCGCGCAGCAGCAGACAAGTCCTCAGGGTTTGTGCACCTCGGCCCAGACTGCTCAGGCCGGCACCTGTCCATTCGGATCGTGGGCGCCACCGCCTACTTCAGTGCAATTCACCAATACTACAAATATCTCTCTTGAA